>Ga0315289_10000728_pt1 | contig 50516 bp, 56 predicted proteins | sample YL17G11_40_MG_FD_203452 | JGI IMG/M metagenome (GOLD analysis project Ga0315289, IMG submission 203452) | Sediment microbial communities from Yellowstone Lake, YNP, Wyoming, USA - YL17G11_40 | ecosystem: Environmental > Aquatic > Freshwater > Lake > Sediment | place: USA: Wyoming | collected...
CATTGGCGCAACGTAGTACAAGGTCATTTTGACGCTCCTGAGCCTGCGGCTCGTGGCTGGATAGTCCAGCAGTTATTGTTTTACCACACTTGACGCTCTGTGTCAATAGTCAATACATACCACCCCCCTAGGTATTACCCACCAAGGATACACGGTACTTTTCGGCACGGAATGGCTCTGACTTTAGTTGGAGGGGAGGAGGGTAGGGTGTGAGGCACCCTACCGACCTAGACAATGATCGCGCTACACCATTACACTGCATGACCTTACTTAACCAAACCGATACCTCATCGCACGCTACTAGACATTACCTTTACCGCTTAGCTTTTAGCCGGTAGATCTCTAGCGTCTGACTAGCAATGATATCTCTTAATTCTTGTAGCTCGGCAGAACTGTCAGCCGCCGAAAGCTCCTGGACGCTAGCTTCTAGTTTGGCCACCATGCTGTCGGAGTTGGTCGCCTTAGCCTGCATCATGCCAATCTGCTTCTCCAATTTGGCTATCATGCTGACTTTGCTGTCGTAGTCAGCTACCTTATCCTGCATCAGACCAAGTTGCTTTTCGTAATCAGCTACTTTGGCCTGCATCAGGTTGATTTGCTTATTTTCCAGCTTGGCCATTAGGTCAGGTTGTTGCTGCGATGGCAACTGCGGCTTAATCTCTATATGCTTAGGAATAACTGGCTTACTCTGTGAGTATGGGAACGTGACTGGGCGAATAGCGATAGGGTCAACTTTTTTGCTATAATACGGCTGGCCCTTGACTACCGGCTGAATAATCTCCTCCTCTAGCTCGTCCTCCTCATGGTACACTATCGTTGGTGGTGCCAGCTCAGGCGTTGGCTCCTTGGCACCAAACTTAGCCTTCCAGACTGTCAACGAGGCCGGGGAAATGTCGTAAGCCAAAGCTACTTCCTCGGCGGTGTTACCATCAGCTAGGAGCTGAAGCGCTTCTAACTTCTCACCTTCGGATAAATACTTATTCTTCTTGCGGGACTTGGCCTCGACAGGTGCTGCAGCTTCGACTGTGGATAGCGGCACATCTGGGGCTAGCGTTATTTGCTTGCGCCTAATCTGGGAGTGCACCACACTCTGGTACTGATTCTTCCAGGCAAACAATTTGCCCTGTGGGAGGTCAAGCTCCTTGGATAAGTCCTTCATGTCCGGCTTATCTACCACGATTCGCCTAACTACGTTTAACTTTTCTTGCTCGGAATATTGACGTGGCAGCATGTTGTCTCCTGAGCCTGCGGCTCTTGGCTGGATAAGCCCAGCACACCGTTTTTATCACACGTGACGCCTTGTGTCAATACCTCACTACCGGAATAATTACCAACCAGGGGTATGGCACGCTAATGTCTTTCCGACACACCAAACAGGACGTCCGACTTGACAAGTCATGACGCACTGTGTTATTTTGCTAGGGACTATTAACCGGTGGCGTATGAGGCAAGAGTGAGTAGTTATTACATTCTGGTGTTTGACAAGGGAAATGTAGCAAGAATTACACATGGTAGGCATAATTCTGTCAGCGATGCGCTTAAGGAGCAGTACGGCTCCATTACTGAATGCCTGTTTGCCAAGGCTAACAGAAAAGCCGATACTCTACCAATCGCTACTGGCGACATTGACGCTGAGTGGTGGGAAATATACCGCAATACTGAAGGCAAGTACGCTAAGCGCAAGGCAAGTCAACCCAAACCAAAAGTGGTACACTAACAAAAAGGTGATTATGAGCACTGACTCGGACAAACTGAAAAAAGCAGATATAAAAGCAGTCGTAAACGCCCTAACTGAGGCCAATGGTCTTAACAATTTCTGGTCCAGAATAAAGGAGTTCGGTGTAGAAGCGTTTTGCCCATACTGCGGCGACTATTACTACTACTCCATTGATGAAAGCGACGAGGAGTTAGATGTTGGCAGTTGGAAATGCGAAAGCTGCGACAAAGAGGTATCAGCTAACTTATATAAGTTAGAAGTAAGGTTGATACCGATAGGGTGGCATGGCCATGGTTCTGTTTAATAAATGCGGCTTAGTTGGCGGCAATTATAAGCGAATGTGGCCTAAGGCATTTTGTTAAACTCTTCAATTGTCGCATATGCTGGACCGAAAAATACTGCTTGGCATTTACGGCACCTTACCAACCTACTTCTTTGGTGGTAAACAATGCCGTTCCCGTATGGCACAAAACTATGCCTAAACAATCGGCATCGCCAATACTTAAACCACTTAAGCATTACGGCTCCAACGCACTGGTCTGGGCGTAACTGAACTGGCCGCGCATGTCGTTGACCGCCATAGTGGACCAACCGGACCTTTTTTCTATCTTCCACGTCTGGTCATAGATCGCAGCTTGCTGAATATCCTCGTCATGGGAGATAACAAAGATGGTGTCCCACCTGCCCCTAAGCGATGGCAAGAAGTCGTTTATGTATTTGTACTTGCCGATGGCGTCAAGGTTGGAGTCGACTTCGTCAAGAATCAACATGTTGGTGCGCTTGGTATTAACCACGCACTCGGCCATGGTAACCACCAGAGCGACCGATAGGCGACGGGCTTCTCCACCGGACATGCTGGATATGTCGTGCTCATACCGCACTAACTCCCCAGTTTCTGGGTGCTTGCCAAGTCTGGAAACCAGGATTTCAACGTTACCGGCATCAGTCACGTGGCTAAAAGACATGTCGTTATCATCAAATAGCCTAGCCGCATTGTATGGTAACCGTTTAATAATGATGTCCATGACGCGGCTAATAGCGTCTACTCTCAGGCCTTTAGGTCCGTAGGCGTCGGCCATGGTCTTCCAAAACAGCTCTTGGAATTTAAGGCCATCCAGGCCGTTGTATTCCTGCTGAAGCTTGTCTATGTCTAGACCCAAGCGCTTCTTAGTTGCGATGTTGGTCTGGGCTATACCAAGCTTACGGTTGCAATCGTCTACTATTGCTTCGTACTTCTCGCTAACCGCAATTACCTCCCGCAGGCTATTGGCTGCCACCTCTTCCGGTTTACTGGCGCCGTACTGACTGTGGTACCTAAGCAGTCTGTTTATCCTTTGCCCCTCTTCGCGAAGCAGGTCTAACTTCTTCTGGTAGTTGGTGTCGTCCTCCACTACGTGTAGAATCGGAACTGGGTTGGCCAGAACGGACCTGACTTGCAAAAACTTCTGGTAAACAGCGGCTTCCAGATCCTGCTGCCTCAGCCTAGCCAGCTGCTCCTCTGTCGGTTGTTTGGCCGTAATGCTGGACACCAGCGCCTCTTTCCTGCTAGCCAGTCGGTTGTTGTTTCTCATTGAGGCCAGTTGGCTATTGGCTAGCGTTAACGCTGCCGTGAGATCGGCGGCGTCAGATTCCGATGGTGCCGCACCAACAAAGTCTTGTCCGCATTCTGGACACCTTCCAGCCTTGGCGTGCTTGTGCCTGCGGCCAAGATAGGCCAACTGGCCCTGCAAATCAGCTATTTTTTGCTCCAGATCGGCGGTGGACGCATGACTAACACTAGCCAGGGACTGATACTCATGCCGGACCGCGCTTTGCCCGTCCCAGGACGCCCTAAGATTGTGGAGCGACCTGTGCTCTTCAATGTTGTACTTTTCGATGCTAGGAAAACGACCCAACAGGTTTGCCATCTCTTGTTCACTGACCAACCGGAGTTGGATAAGACGCGCAATTTCCAGGTTTTGCTTTCTTAGCTCCTTGTTCTTAGCTAACCGGCGCTCCAGCCCAGCTACAAACTCTTGATTTTCCGCCATGGATTCACTAGGACTCTCGTATAGGTCAAAGATTTCTGCCAACGGCGTATATGCTGCCCACCGCTCAGTGGCGGTAACAATGGCTCGTCTTTTCTTGGTGGTTTCCGCTAATTCGCGCTTTGCCCAATCGATGTTCTGCTGAAGCAGCGTTAAATCGTCATCAGGTATGGTGGCTAGCTGTGCAGAAAGAGCGGCAATAGTGTGGGAGAGGCCAGACAACTTATTGATTTCGTTTCTGGTTGACAACAACTTTGCTTTGGCAGATTCCCAAACTGTGTCCCATCGCTCGTCTAGGTCAAAAAATTCAGCTATGTACTTCTTGCGCTCCGAGGGTAACCCAGAAATCAGTACATGGGACGCATGCTGCGTAAGATGAACCGACCCTTCGAATTCCTTCTTTGATAATCCAAGGATTTGTGAAGCCTCTTTGGCTTCCTCCAACACACTGTGGTGACCGATAGCCTTGCCATCAACAGACACCTTGTGCTTCCATTTGCCAGCCACCCTGTTGTATTCTATCCTAACGGGCTTACCTCTTATCAGAAGGTCAACCGAGAAGAAGGCGTCGTCACCGAACGTGACGAGATTGTCTTTTTTGTGACCCGTGGAGGTAGAGCCGTAGAAAATAGCCTCCAAGATGTTAAACATGCTAGATTTGCCACAGCCATTTTGGCCTACTATCGAAATGACACCTTGGCCACTGAGGTCCACGTCTAAATTTCTGAAAGTGCGACCGTTTTTGATGGTAAGTCGTTTAAATTCAACATTAGGCTTTAGCATCAAGTCGTTTCCTTACGTATTCTACCCACTCGTCCGGCATATTGCCAGGGTCCACCTTTTGGTCGCTTGGCATCAGTGGCAGATCGATAATCTCAACATTCATGAAAGGTGCTATTTCGTAGTAGACTTTCCTAGCAGTCTCGTACCCAGGCAGATCGCCATCAAACAGGACAATCACCAAGGGCGGTAGCTTGGTCACTAGGCGAGCCAACTTCTCTTTCGAAAAGTTCTCAACACCCAAAATTGCCATGGCTGGTATGCCGCATGACATTAGCCTCATAGCGTCATACTGGCCCTCGACCAGCACAACAGGAGACATAAACGGAACCGCGTCGTAGAGGAACAGTACCTTTTTAGCCTTGCCATGTGTGGAATACTTAGGTATGTCGCAGCCTGGGCGCCTGTTTAGGTGGCACAGCGTATAACCAAAACTGTCGCCAGCCATGGTCAACGGAATGTGCAGGTACTCCTCTCGCGTTTTCGGATCAAAGTACAGCCCAGCGCCTATTTGCTCACAAAACGACTTAGTCAGGCCGCGCCATGAGAACTTGTTTGGCAGCTCTTCTACGCCCCTGAGCACCCTGGCCTCTTCCGTATCAACAGCCGCGAACATACCGGAAAGCATGGCGCCAAGCTCAGGAGCGTCCATCGCTGTCGGTATCTTAGGTCCGCCCTGGTAACGAGGCTGTGGCTTGGCACTTGGTCCGGATTGAGGAGACACCTCTTCGCCACCGAATAACGCTGCGTGGAGTTTGTTCCAACCGCCTTTCTCACCGCAACCAAAGCAGTGAAAGGAGCCTGGCGTTAGCTTGTAGCCAACGTGCACGGATAGCGACGGCGTCTTTTCATTGTGCCAAGGGCAATTCAGAAAGATTTCTGCTCCTCGCTGACGACAACCGCGAGACAGCAGCACCTCTATCACGTGCAGGCGCAGCGTCTCGGCTTCTAGGGTTGGCATCGCTTCTCTCATAGGTCGTCATCCATCTCAAAAGAGCAAACGCTAGCACCAAGGTTTTCGAGCACGATCACGCGAGAATCGTGGGACTCCATAGGACAGTTTGCTAGCACAAAATTCTTGGAACACCTTTTACCTAGCACTTCCTTGTTTATAGACATAGCCAGCCCTCCGTCAGGCAAAACCAGCAGCGAAATCGGCCCCGCACTAGTGGCAAGCTTGTAGTAGGTGTCCATTGTGGCAGTTACCGGCGAATTACCCATCATCTGGCGCGATAGGGAAGCCCTCATGCCATGTTCAAACAACCGGTGGGAAAGATCCCTGCTGGTAAGAAGCAGTTGCGGTTGCGAAGTCAGGATGCGAGAAATCACGGTTGGCTGGCTCATAGCATAAACCATATGAGCATCAAGCGACAGCATCACCACTGGGACCCCGGCGTCGCTTCTGTTCCCGTTAACTACGGCTACCTCAAGCTGACGCCCGGCATCTTCGAGAAATACCGAATGGCCGCCGATCTGCCCGTTGTATGTTATAACAACCTTCATGCGTTCTCCTGTTATTAGGTGGCTAGGTTATTTTATCAACAGTTGTTCAGACGAAGTGAGGCACCATGGCTAAGTATGTGGCTTGTGACGACTGCGACGAAAGACGCTCCGACAACGCTACCAATTGGTTTGCGATAGAGCTGTCTGTGATGCAAAACTCTCGACATAAAGAGTTCAGCTTCATACTATGCCAAAGTTGTTATGAGAAAATTGTCGACCCGTCGCCAAAGGGATTACGAAATAGAGTGTTGTCTTTTCTCAACAGGTGAGCACATGATAGTCAGAGTTGAATACAAGCAAAAGCCGCTGACTGGCTTGATAAGAATATCGCAGTATAACTCGCGAGGAACACCTTCGGAGTACACCCTGCAACTTTTCCACGAGATACGTGGACTACTGCCCATAAAGCAAACAGCGTTTAGGACACCAAACGAAGCAATAGCATTTGCCAGCACGCAGGGCTTCCAACCGTTTGGCTGGGCAATGACCACTACTTGACCCTTGCCGGTGCTTCCTGCGCAGCCTCCTTAGCCTTGCTCGCTGTTTTTGCTATGCCATGTCCAAGAACCTTGTGCGAATTGCTGGAAGTCTCGTAAACGTACCAAATAAAGCCTGCATCAAAAGCAAACAGACAGGCCCACCGGTAGCAGCCTTTAGTTTCCGCCAGCACCGCACTCTGTACGCAGTGGTTCCAACTGTCTCCCCACACCAGTTGGCATGGCAGATCCTTTTCCGATGGTACGCCCTTAGACCACCTATTCATGTTGGCCTCCATCCATCAACACGCGGATTTTGGGAATGAGCGGAGCATCTTCTGGACCGCGAGTGTGCGGGACAACCCACGTCCTGCCAGCTACCTGGTAAACTCCTTCTCTGTCTTTACCAACACCAGACACCACGCGCCAATGGCCCTCAACCTCGAACCGGTGCGTATAGTCAATATGGCCGCCAAATGCTGGTAAAAGGTCAGATTCTTTTTTGCCGTACACCCGAATGATGCTACTTACTTTCGCAAAGTCTAGGCCTTCTGCGGTTTTGACTCTTAGCTTGCGCTTCGAAATGGCTTCCAGGGTGCGATTTTTGGCGGCTAAGGCGTGCATAGCGATAGTTCTAGTGGTAACCACGAACATGGCATCAAGATTCTGGCCATCTGGACCAACACCAAGAGACCTGGCTTTTTTGCCGCTTATGTAAGTGCCAGTGTCTTTGCCGTCAAACGTGTCTACTTTCAGTATGGCGTGTTTGCCCATCTCAAACAGCATAATCACGTCGATTTCATTCGGCCCATGCTCGACCAAAATGAAAGAAGAAACGCCAGACTTTTCGTCGTCAGGCCTACCAGCAGAAGCAGAGAGATCGAACAAAAGGCCTTCGGACTCCATTGCTATAACGCGAAAAGGCATGTCAACAATCATGCGTTCGTTTTTGGTGTCAACAGACTTGTCTTCGCTGGCAGTCTGCAAGATCGATTGGCCAAGATAATAAAGCCTAACCTGCGGCAATAAATGTCCAACGCGCTTCACCAGATTTGGATAGGACGATACCAAGTCAAGCAATTTTTGCAATTTCATAGAAAACCTTACTTTTGTTAGGTGTCCAAATTCACAGATTCTTATCGGTATTGGAGGGATAGGGCTTTAGCCCTTCTAGAAAGTCTTACCTGACGTAAGAAAGGTCTTACTTTTGGTAAGAATTGGACCTACACGACAGAGGCCGGTGCAGCATGCACCGGCCTAAGCCTATTTGACGCCTTGTGTCAATAATTGGCTGTTAATGATTAGTGGCTAATGGTTCTTAGTAAGAGATGAGTATAGGGGTCGTTGTGGCGTGACTGGACGGCCAGGCACTGCGGCCTGACCTTATACCGGGTTGCGTAGTTACAGCCAGAACTCGCTAGGGGCGTCAAATGTGTCCTCAACAGCAAGCACCCTGACACCTTGGCCAACAAACGTCTTAATGTGTTCGGCCAGAAGGTCTGACGAACAGTTTACCACGTTAGCAAACGAGATTCCGTAGCCAGCATAGTCTGGCAGCTTTTCCGTGACCTCAAGCACTTTAACTCTGCCAGGGCTGCTAGCGTTAAGCCTCATCGACACATAATAGTCAGGGTCCTGCCTGGTGATAGGAAAACCAGACTTGATGGCCGACTTAGCAAAGTTCTCGACACGGAGCCTTTGCGAAGCATATGGTGACGACTCTGCTGGCAGGTACCCGTCAAAAAGGAAAGTCGGTTTAGACAAGTCTGGCTTAATAAAGTTGTAAACCACGCTACCGGCGTAATTGGCCTGCCCTAGGCACCCATAGTTAAGAAAGGTCGGTACTTTCTCATGCAACTTCCCGGTCACCCAGAGAAACCCACCAGGCTTCAGCACCCGGTCAACCTCGTTAACCAGGTCGCCGTGAGCATTAATGTCAATGACAACGCCGTCAAAAGACTTATCTGTATAATGAGTGTGGTTGCTTTTGATGCTGTCCTTGCGGAGCTTAGTGCCAAGCTCAAGAACGCAAATGCCACTGGAGAAAACGGGCTTTGGTGTGGTTTTGGCCAGTGTTGAATGCCACGACACAATGCCAGGATCAGTTGGCAGCATAGCCAAGGTTTGGTCGGCAAAGCTGATTGCCTTAGCAAGCTGGGACGGGTCCGTCTTGGACAGCTCCAAATAACATTCAGCCAAAGCCTTGGTAGGCTTCCAAGTGCAGATCTCCATGTTGATAACTCTGGTAGTGCTTGGCGGCTGCACTAGGCAGCGTTCGAACCACCAAATGGCCTGCTCAAAATTGCGAAGGTCCTTTTCCACCTGCCCGTACACGAAGTAAAACTCCGACCTCTTGCGGGAATTGTCAATATGATAAACTTCGTTCACCATTCTGATAGCGTCGCCGTGTCGCCCAACTGACAAGTAGTGCATGGCTAACTTGCCACGTGCGTTAACCTCGTCGTCCCAGAACCTGCCCGGCATCTTTAGGTACCTTTCCAGCACTGGTATGCCAGCTGGGTTGCACATGCCGAACAGCTCTTTCCCGTAGTAGTAAACAATGCGAGCCGATGGACTAGCTGTCTCGTAGCACTTCTTGAGAATTCTGATATTTCTCTGGCCATCGTAAGGCTTGCCTAATTTCCCGCGCAAGTGTTCAATCGAAAACTCCTTGGTGTAACCGTGGCGAAAATTGGAGATATCGATGCACTCGTGAATCGGGTCTACCCAAGTAGGACGCAGTGCTCTTCGCAAAAAGCGCTCGCGATCCAACACTGTCATCGGCAAACCATCGGCAGAGCGACTATAGACGTAAGGCAACAGCCAGGCGTCTACATCAGGTCTTGGCAACTCCCTCTCTCTGAACCGTCTAAGAGACTCAGTATCGACCATGTCGTCGGAATCTAACCAAAACACCCATTCGCAGGTAGCCTTGGAAAAGGAAAAGTTTCTGGCAGCCGAGAAATCATCAATCCAAGCAAAGTGGTGCACTTGCAGGTTCTTGTATTTACTTTGGAGTCCAGCCAACTTGTCCAAAGTGCCATCAGTAGATCCAGTGTCTACTATGATCACTTCTTCCAGGACCGGGAGAACAGCCAAGAGCAGCGGTTCTATATTAGTCACTTCATTTTTGCATATCATACAAAGCGAAACTGTTGGCATAGTGTCCTCATATTTATTCTGCTGATTTTTAGGCGTAAAAGTTGACGACAATAACCTTACACAGGGAAACCTATGAAATTCGTAGTATGCTGGTTTGGGTATGGCGGCCACTCCTGGATGGCAGAGCAACTAAGAGAAAAGTTAATCGAAGCTGGCATAGAATTACGCACCTGCCATGAATACGCCAATGCCACGGTAAAATACGATCCATCAGTGATTTACTCATTTATTGACGGTGCCGACGCAGTGGTATTGCCAGCCAGAGTAAAACTGGAACCAGCCAAATCTAGAAACCGGCTAGCGTTAGCTTGGTCGAGACGGAAGCCTTGCATCGTAGCGCCACTGCCAGCCTATATGAAGTGGGTGAAGGACGGAGAAAACGCCCTTGTGGCAGAAAGTGCCGACGCTTTCGTGGAGGCGTGCATCAGACTAAGGGACGACCCCAAATTGGCCCAAAAGCTTGGCGCCGCTGGTCACCACGTAGCTATGAACCACATGGACCCAAGACAAATCGTGCACAGCCTCTTGGGCCAGTTGCAGGGGCCAAGGGTCACATTAGTGATACCGCACTACTCGCCGCGACTCGACTACCTGAAGCTGGCCGTAGATAGCGCCATTGGGTGCCAAGGGGTGGACCTGGAGATTATTGTGTCGTCCAGTTCCAAAACCGACCCTAAGCCAGTGTTGCCCAGCAAGGTAAGACTCTTGCATAGCAAGACCCGGCTCAGCTTTAGTCAGGCGGTAAACGCTGGCCTTCTGGCAGCGAGGCCCACGTCCGACTTTCTCATGATAGGCAACGACGATGTCATTTACAGCCAAAACTCAATAGCCAACATGGTTAAGGCTTTTGGCAACCGCACTGACATCATTATGAACCCATATAGCAATTGCGACAAGGGGTGGCTCCACAACGACAAGCTGGAGTTTATGGGTAAGGACCTAACCCCAGGCATGACAATAGAGCAATTTTCAGAAGATGACTTGGCCAAGTTAGCCAAAGAGTTTCCTAACGCCAAGGAGGAGACACTGCCGTCGCCCTTTTGTGCGTTTTATAGCACTATGATTCCACGAAATGTGTTCAACAAGGTTGGCATTTTGTCGGAAGAGTACCAAAACGGTGGCGAGGATGCCGACTATTGTTACCGGGCCAAGCGGTTCGGAATCAGTAGTCAGTGGACAAAATCGGCCTTTGTGTTCCACTTTGGCGGCAAGACTCGCAAGGTGTCGCAGGATGACGACCCTGCCAGGCATATTGTGGAGGACACTCATAACAACACTCTTATGCGCAGACGCTGGGCCAAAAAGAGAGTCGCTATTTGGACAGGGCCAGCGTGGGAAGAGTGGGGATTGGACAGCCCTGAAACTACGGGAATTGGAGGATCCGAACTGTGTGCAATCCGGCTGGCGCAGCAATTTGCGATTGACGGGAACGAGGTTAGTATGTTTGGCCACCATGTAAGGCAGACAGTTAAGAATGGGGCAGGTGTGATAGAATTGTACCACTGGACTGGGTACAACCCATCGCAAAATTACTGGGACTTGTTAATAGCCTCTCGGCACCTTAGTCCTATCAGAGACGACGTTAGGGCCAAAACCAAAGTGGTGTGGGTTCATGACGTTTTCCTTCTTGGCGGCGTGAAGAAGATAGACGAATACTACTACCAGAACGTGGATCAATTTATTGTGCTGTCTCCATGGCACCGTGACTTCTTCATTAGTCACCATGAAGTTCCTGCTGAACACCGGCACAAAATCAAGATTATTGGCAACGGTGTGTCCCTACCAACGGTAGAGCACTTCGATCACGGAAGCCAGCATGACAGGTACAAAATTGACGTCAACAACTACCAATACATCTAAACAATGCCGTGGGTGTCAACAATGGCTGGCTCTCACGGCATTCAAAAAAGACAAATCTAGGAAAGACGGGGTTAGGGCAAGGTGCAAAACCTGTAGTAAGCTGCCTGGTGACGGTCAACCGCACAACAAAAAGTCGGCTGAAGAAGTTGCCGACTTGTTCCTGCAGCATGGGTTTATCGTGGAACCATGCCACCAGGGAGTTACTGAGAAAGCGGTTGCCTCATGCGTCATATGCGCCACTAAAACTATGATATCTTTGCACCAATTAACGCACGACTGCTATAAATGCAAAAATTGCAAACCAACCAAATCAGTTGCTGAGAAACTGGAGGAAGCTAACTTTTCTCATAGTGGGTATGAAAGCATTAATGTGCCATTTGTCTTAACTTGTCGCAAATGCCTAGTTTCTATCACAACTACTTGGTCCGCAAAACGGAAAAACTTAAGTTGCGCCAATTGTGCCGATCGCAAGGGAAAAAGGATTGATAAGTTAAGGCTTAATAAGGAAGCCAAAGCCGCAAAGAAAATTTCTGTTATGCGTAGTAGGATGGCTAGGAAAGGGCTTACAATCCTAGAAATTGAACCAAACCTAACACTGCGATGCAAAAAGGGACACACATTTACCTGTGCAAAGCCAAGGTACTCTTGTCCTCAATGTAGAAGCATACTAATACCTTTTGACGAGGTAGCAAAAATATTTGCGAAAGACGGATACACATTACTAACGTACACTTCGTCCAGAAAGCCATGCCTAATTTCTTGCCCTAATGGGACCAAACAAGACATGCTACTGGGTGGGTTCAGAAGAGGATACAGATGTAGGTGTGCTTTGTGTTTAGGCAAGGATATAAATATTCTTAATGCGACAGCCGAAAAACGCGGATATACTTTGACTAGCGAGTATACTGGCTACCATTCGCATATGACTTTCACATGCCACTCCTGTTCTAAGAGCTTTTCTTCATCATACGATAATTTTTTCTGCAGGGGCTCCGAGTGTAGGTACTGCACATCCAGTAAAGAGGAAAAGCAAATATTATCATTTATCACTTCTGTGTACACAGGCCAAGTAATAGTCAGAGACAGATCGGTAATTAATCCGCTAGAATTGGACATTCTATTACCAAACCTTGGGTTAGCAATTGAATATTGCGGTCTGTATTGGCATAGCGAACAAACGGGTAAAAAGAAGTCGTACCACCTTGGGAAGTTAAAAGCGTGCCAGGCTGCCAATATTAGACTAATCACTATCTTTGAGGATGAGTGGAGAGATCGGCGTAGTCAAGTCGAAGGTTACATATCAAGCATTATCGGCACTAATAAACGAGTGTATGCGAGGGCAACCACGATTTCTGTCATAGCACGAGCCGAAGCCAGCAAATTCCTTGATGATAACCATATACAGGGATCTCCGGCGGCGATTAGACACGCTTTTGGGCTAACACTTGGCGGCGAGTTGATTGGTGTTATGACACTAGCCGGTAACCACCGGCAGGGTGAGAAGTACATGGTGCTAAACAGGATGTGTTTCAAAAGCGGAACAACGATAGTAGGCGGGGCATCCAAGCTGTTTTCTATGGCCAAAAATTACAGCGATAGTGATATTGTTACCTTTGCTGACCTGAGATGGACGGAAGGCAAGGTTTATCAATCGCTTGGGTTTAGCGCCGATTTGATCTTAGGGGCAGACTATTCATACACGTCAAAAAGTATGAGAAAGTCTAAACAATCTATGAAAAAAACTGCAGAAGAAAGACTGCAAAACAAGTCAGAGAGGGAACTTAGACAAGAAGCTGGTTGGTATAGGATTTGGGATTGCGGTAAAATTAGGTTTAGGTACAAGGCAATTTGTGAGGGTGATAATGAGTAAACAGGTAGATAACAACGCGCCACTAATTCTTCTTCGGGCATTGCTTGACGGAGTAAGAATTGCTATTGGTGACGACACATACTGCCTAGAAAATGACGATGTAGCAGTAGTTGGCACCAGTAGCGTCCGTGGCGAGATACTACTGCCAACCGGCATTACCTTTGCTGGGTTCTTAGACCTTGCTGCCAACATGACCGAATCAGAATTAGCCAATACGGCTGCTGGTAATGCGCTACGACAAATGTACAAAGCAAAAGGGGACCAACAATGAAAGAGCAAACTGTTGAGTGGGGAAGGCTTCACTATAGTTCGTCTGCGGATCGTGGACTAGACAATATCATTTACATACTGCCATTTATAATCCAAACGTGCCCTGACGTTACGCTGCACATTTACTACGGTTGGAACACCTGGCTAGCAGCGGCAAAGTCTAGAGGAAACAAGGACGAAATGCAAATGATCGAAGATTTGCAGAGACAACTTGACGCTTTGGGCGACAGAGTTGTGATGCACGGCAGAGTGTCGCAACAGGAGCTGGCTGAGGCTTGGACTAAGGCTTGGTGCTGGCTTTACCCAACCAATTTCTCGGAAACCTTTTGTATTACGGCAAAAGAGGCCCAAAACTCAGCTACGCCTATTGTGTGCTCCAATGTTGGCGCACTTCAAACTACTGTTGGCGATAGCGGGAAGATTGTAAAGCCGTTTCCTTACTCGAAAGAGGCTAGGGAGGAGTACATCATTCACGTTCGGAACCTTTACCACGACCGCGACCTGTGGAAGTCCTGGTCAGACAAGTCTTTGGCGGGATTTGCTGGGAGCGACTGGCCTTCGGTCTATGCAAAAGACTGGGCGCCGCTACTGCAAGGCTAATGCATTGGGCCGAAAGGCCCACCAGACCACGATTAAGGTCACATTATTTCTTTGTATACCTTAATTTTGTCTTCTTTCCCAGCCAACTCAATCTCGTCATCGTAATTACCAGCCATTATTGCCGCTAGCCCATCATCAGTGATGTGGGAAACAAAGTATTTTGGGTCGCCGCCTGGCCCAGGCTCATAAATTATTAAAAACCCTGAGCTAGGCATATAGGTTTTGCCAATGTCATCAGAATCTTCTACGCAATACTTAGCCTTGATCTCCTCTATTCGGCTTGGGCCGTTGGACAGCACTAGCATTGCTTTTTCCGCATCAGCCTTTAGGATTTTCCCATTGCTTACTTTTATGCCAGCTTTGATTAGCTTTTCCTTGATAGTCATTGCATCCTCTTGTATTATGTCGTTCCTAGTAAGTTAATATTTGTCTGCGTCGGTAAACTTATGAGCTGCGATGCCCTCTTTGGCCAATAAACTAATGGCCTTAGCAGGGTCAGACACAATAAACCAGCCTTGGGACCCGCCTGACACCTTGCCATTAACTGGTTTGAGTATCTGAGCAATGTCGTAAACTTTGTGGTCAAAAGCATCACCGGCAAGGCCCTTTAGCGCCGTGTCAATAACCACCACATTTTGATTACTGCCACTTACACTATGCGACCTAGTTATGGTTACTAGATAGTTGTTGCCATCCTCTTCACAAACCATATTAAGACCGACCCGCTTCAGAGCCTCAGCGTCGTCTTTAGGTTCCCACTGCTTCCAGTCATTTTCGATGACCACTACGTCTATCAAGCCTAAATCCTCTGAATACTGATCAAAGTCTTCGCCGTCAGAGTTCAGAAAGTCTGATGTCAGAAGTTCGGCCTTTTCAACATCGCTAGGCTTCCCTATGAACATTCCTGAACCGTCTGACCCTTCCAACGTTTCATCAACTGCCCACGCGATACCAAAATGATCCAAGGCTTCGGCCAGCTGCTCCATAAAGCTGGTGCCCCAGGGATGTTCAACAACAAAATTTACTGGGCCGTTGGACAGCACTAGTATCGCTTTTTCCGCATCAGCCTTTAGGATTTTTCCGTTGCTTACCGATACGCCAGCCTTGGTCAGCTTTTCTTTCGCAGCGGCCATAGTCGCCAGGGTGCTGGCTTTTGCCTGATTGGCCATTTTCTTGAGCATCTTTGCGTCATCGCTATTGCCGGTCAATTTTTCTATGTATTTGGCAGTCAATGGTGGAATGACGCCTCTGAACCACCCGTGTTTGAATGCCGTACCAGTGCCAAGTTGTAGTTGTATCACTAAATCAAAGTTAGCCTTTTTAGACCTTTTGCCAATGACATTATACGGAATAAAGACATTATCTATTCGTCCTTCAAAATTGCTTATCGTGTCGCCATAGCTAGGAAAGTCAGAATTGAGGACCTTGTTATTTAATTCCATAGCCACTTGGTACTGCTCTGGAGAGACCACCACATACACAGTGTCTCTGTATTCCATCTGCTCATCTTCGCATACAGCGTCACCAAATCCAATTTTGTCAGTGCTCATACTTGTCCTTGCGCTGCGGTTCCTAGTTTTGATACTGCCCTTGACCAACATGTACTTTTTCTCAGTTCTGCCAACCCCAAAATAACGATGCGCCCAGTAAGCCGGTTGGGAGAAGATGTCCTTGCTGTATATAGGACTTTTCTTGTAACCAAACCCAACCAGCTCAATGTTAAGGCTACTTAGCTCCTTGTCTCTCCTGACCGGCGTTTGGCTGGTTGGCGACTGATACTTTATCTCGTTTCTAAACTGCCGCAAGTCAGGCGTACCAGAGTTAAGGTAGATGAGCAGGTTGCACATGAGCCTAATGTGGTCCTCAAACCCATCTTCCAGCCGAAACACCTCTTCTTGTGCGGTAAACCCTTCCTTCACTTTGTACTCAGCGCCCACAAATAAGTCCTTTAGTATCTCGGCACCATTCCACGGAATCAGGGCGAAGTTGGTGTGACCCTGCTTATCCACCCACGCCAAGGACAGTATGTTGGTTTCCTGCTGTACGTCTACTACTCTGGCACCGGTCATACTACCGCGCCAATCTTCCGACCCGAAAAACTGGGTGCCCGGACCAGAGAAGAAGTAGAAACCGTCAAAGCTGTCTCCCTGCGAATCGGAAACTAACTTTGGCAACTGGCAAAATCCGCACAGGTTGGTTGGTAAGGAGTCAGTCATCATGCCGTTAAGAGGGACTTTGGCGAAAACATCGAAAAATTCCGGGGACACCATGAAAACTTTCTTACCGGAAACCAACCAGTGTGCGTGACACTTGGTTAGTGCTTTGACCGGCATATCAGACAGCACACTCAGGCAACCTAATTCCTCTACGCGGGAGACGTTATCAGGAATAGCAAACGTGTTACTTACTTTGCCACCGTCCATAATGCCTTCGCAAAAGAGTCTGACTATATTTAGGAAGGCCTTGTTGTGATCATCTGATGCGGTTGCCCCTTGGATTAGCTCAGGCAACACCTTTACTACTCTCACTGTCCACTCCTACCGATAAAAATACAAGTATTAACCAATACACGCTATTTTAGCATAAGTGACACGTTGTGTCAACCGTATGTTTTCGCGACATAAAGGGCTTACTATGGAAAACTGGCACCCTATTGCCATCTATGTCGGCTACGCCATTGACCAAGCTGGCGAGTCCGTTTTAGAGGTCGAAACCAGAATCAAGCAGGCGTTAGGAAAATCTGACTTGCCGCTCATTGCCTACTTCCCAAGGGCGCCGTTCTTTATTCAGCAAAAGGATGAACTGGGAAGCAAATGGGGCTTCGTGAGGGAGGTTAACGAAGCCGTGATTGCAGCGGCTGACGGCTGTTTATTTTTGTCTTCTGGCGGTTTTAGCTTCGGCATGCCACTAGAGGTCGACTTAGTGAGCCGCCTTGGCAAGCCGTGGCTATTTGTTGACGAAAGCCAAAAAGAGATTGGTGGGTATCTTACTGCGCTAGCCAGTCGCGACAACTATGGCGTGGTGTCCACCAACCTGTTGTGCGTTCCCAGTTGGTTAGAAGAAGTGGCTCATAACGTTGGGCAGAAAAGGACAAGGCAATGCAATACAAAATAAAGTACCGAAGATTTTTATTTTGGAAAACCAAAACAATTGTTGGTCACAAGGTGGAGGACAACACGCTGGTTTTGTTCTACCAAGACGGCGGACTAGAAACCGTGGCTGGATGGAACAGATACTCACTTAGATTAGGAACTGATTGGGTTTTGGCCGCAAAGAAGAATATGGAATCTCAATCTGGCGTTGACATCAAGCTAAATTTGTAATGGAGAAAAGTTATGTACGAGGTCACATTAATAGACATACAATCTGGCGTAGAGCGGGTATCAATACCAGACATTATCGAAGATGGCATAATAACGGTTAATCACAGCGTTATGCCTTACAGATTCCTAATTACGTCAAGCAATAGTCGTATTGAGTTCCCAATGGATAAGTTTATCGTGAAGTTTGGCGACAACAGGCAAATACCACTGCCTGTCTGAGCCACGGCGCCCACTATTGCGGCAACTTACTCAGAACCCAATTACACCATGGGTTGACTGCAAAGTGTGCCCGAGTTTGTCCAATATCTATGATCTGCCCGATAAGCCACGTCATGAGCTTCAATTGGCCCTCAGGCGTTTGGTCCATGTTGTGACCTTCGCCGAGCAAGGCACTAGCCTCAAACCCATACGAAACAAATTGCGCTACGACAGTATTGAGTTCGGCAAAGCCGCCCGAACTGATGCTCTCGGCGGCGGCTATGAGCATGACGCGCAGTTGGTCAGCAGTGAAATCGGTGTGGAGTACAGTCATGGCGTGATGTCCTATCTATTGTCAATGACTAACACTTTTTATGCTAAGACCACACGCCATTCTTTTTTCATTTTCCCTTAGGCGCTGCTGGCGGTCTTAACTCAATTTCCACCGTGAACCAGCTCTTCTCGTCGGCATGGAGTCTTATGTTTATTTTGTCCAATATTTTGCTAAAATGCCGCTCAACAACCGCCAGGGCGTCCTTTTTCCCAACAAAAGTGGGGTTGTCGTCATCTTCTTCGTGAGGCCTGGACTCGAAGAAATCCCACACCCTAAACCCTCTTGCCATATGCGTTTCTGAGTTTATGCTAACTTTGTCAGAGTTTTCTTGCCCCCTGAAGCTGAGGGTTGACAAAAGCTTTTCGGCTTCTATGAAAAGGTCCACAGTCTTGTCGGTAGAGCTAATTCCCTTTGCTGCTAACGACTTGCTAAGCGCCACACTGCTAAACTCATCGCTTTTTTCTAACCAGTCCACAAGGGTGGTTTTATTTGCCACAAGATTTTGGGCACTTTCGAGAGACGCGAGCAATCCAAACTTTGGCTCCCCCTTGCCGCGAAGGTACTCTGGCTGGCAAAACAGGATTGTCGTCTCAACGCCAGAAGAAGCCACTTTTATGACGATAGTATGGCAGATGACCAGGCCCTGGTACTTGTGCTCTGCCACTACCACTTTTTGGCCCGACAATTGGTACTTCAGCTTACCAAACTTGGACTTTACCTCGTCCATAACCGCTATTGCTTTAGCCTTACTAGCTGGGTCAACAAAAGCATTATTTTCCAGCTTTACGATCATAGCCTTGATATCTGCTCCTAGCTTTTGTACACGCTCCCTAGCCTGAGTCTCAAATTTTCTGAGAAGCGGGTCTGGGTCGTCTTTTGCTAGCTCTATCGTACCAATAAGCTTTTTGTATGACTTTTGTACTTCCCGGTACTTGTCGAATATAGTCTTCGAGACTGGTTTCTCGTCTGCTATGGCAAGCAGCGAAGCTCTAAGGTTAGAATACGTCACAAAAGACTCCTATGGCAACAACAAGGTAGCTTTTATCCAAATGAGGTTAAGATAAGCTTTGTTCTGGCCGTACATACGACAGGCGGGTTGACAGCTCATGACGCTACGTGTTATAAAACTAGCCGTTGGCAATAGCACGGAGGTAGTATGGCGGCAGAAAAAGTCTTATTAATTTCCTATTTTCCTTTCCTGGACAATGCTGGTGGAACCTTTACACCCGGTTCCGAGGCCGCAAAAAGTGCCTTGAAAGCTTTGCGGAAGTTAGACACCGTAGTGATAAAGGGCGTGGCTTGGCTGGGCGAGGAACAAAGCGGGATAGCAACAAGCCCGTGCTTTGTGGTGGACAACGCCGGTAAACTAGAAGAGCACTTGCTATGGTGGTCAGAGAACAACCCAAAAGACTGGTTCCAGCTGATATGGGACAAAGACGACAGCGGGTATACCATTGCTGTCATACCAACCATCACTAAGAACAGGCTTAACATCAACGCGACCAGGACGTACTTCTTCTCCTACTTCTTTACCACCAAGGGAGCACCTTACAAAGGCACGGATTTTGCATTACCGATGGCTGGCGAGGCAAAGATATTCTTTTGCGATGAGGTGAACTCGGATAGCGTAAACCGCGACGGCATACTGATACCCTGCTATGAGAAAGAAAGTGCTCCTGACGTCTACAAAGAGATTTTTCGGGAGCTAGATTCCAAACCTTAAGGCGAGACATATGTACAGAGAAATAGCACCAGGCGTACGGCAAATGGATTTAGACAAAAGCTGGCAAAATCACGACTTTTTCGTCGATAATAAGCTAAAAGCTATGCCGACAGCATATTGGCAGGAGGTAGGTTACATAACCACCAGAACAATGCTTCACTTCAAAGCTCAGTACTTTTTGCCCACCACGGAGGCAATCTTAGAGTTGCAGAAGATAATAGCGCCAATAAGCCCAGAAGATTGCTTGGAGATCGGTGCCGGTAACGGCTGGCTGGGCTCACTGTTGGGCATCAGAATGACTGATAGCCATCGTCAAAGAGAAGCAGCGATTATGGCGGCATACCTAACTAGCGGTCAACCGGTAATCAAGTATGGTCCGGACGTGGAAAAGTTAGACGCACTTTCGGCAATCAGAAAATACAAACCGCATACAGTGATAGGCAGCTGGGTTTCGGAAATGAGTAACATCCTGCCAGACGGGATAGACGAGGAGAAGATGCTAGGAATGGTTAAGCGGTATATTTTGGTAGGTTCAGACACAATACATGGCAAAAAGAGAATTATGGCCAGAAAGCATCAAAAAATAAAATCATCATTTTTACTCAGCCGAACGGAAAAGCAGCAGGAAAATTCGATTTGGATTTGGGAATAAGCTATCGCACCTAGCAGCAGAACTTGTCTGCTGCCAGGTTGTTATTATAAGGAGGTAAATGCCCGAGTATCATCATCATCTTCCGCAGCTTTGAACGAAGCCCACCGATATTTGGACCTCTTATCCATCACTTTATTGACGTAGGACTGATTCATGAAAACGCCAGGATCTGAGCATTTTCTTGTGATTAGCCTGGACCTAAACTTGCACACTTTGGAGCCGCCAGAGCTGGGTTCCATGAACACCTCATTTTTACAGATGCATGCGGTGCCGGTCTGATAGGCTGCAATGGTTGCTCTTACTTCGCCTTGGTACCTAGCCAGCTGCTTTTGAAGGATGGAAGCCGTGCACTTGATGTTTATTCTTGACTGCATAAGGGACTTGAGGTCCCTGATGTTGCACATGTACTTGGCGGTTGACATCGTTACTTGCCCAAGCCCATAAGAAGTGATATACACACCAGCAGCACCAGCCGGATTTATCGCTTTAGCTTGGAAGTTGCTTTCTGTATCAATAATGGCCAAAAGCAGGCCCATTGGCAACTTGTATTTTACTTCCATGCTTTTGATATAGGATATTGTGCTGCGAATCTTTGACATTTTGATGTAATTAGGCGGGGCGGAAGCTGATCCGCTAACACCTAATTGCATTGTAATAGCCAAAGCGGCTGTAACAGCTAACTTTCTCATTGGTTCCCCTAAGTTTTTGATGCATCTACGTACTCTTTGATCTCTGTTGAATGTTAGAGTTCGGCATAAATACGATGAATCTCTGCTATCGGTTTCTGTTCTAGTATCAGTCTCATGCTGTTAGCAAAAGACCTAGCTAAGCTAGCTGGATCGTGACAAGCCATTGTATAGTAAGACAAAAACGTACCTGGGTTGTCAGTTGCTGCTTCTAACACACCAAAATAGTAATCCTGTACAATAGCGTCTATCATCCTAGCTTTGTCCGCTCCTCGTAGCTCCATGGCCTTCCCGTCCTTACCCAAAGAGACCATGCCAAATCCAACGTGCCAGCGCTAGTAAATTGCAGGTTGCTTGGGTGTACAACCATGCTAGTGTAAACACCTTCTGGGCTGACCGTGGTTGCGCCAAATTCCCAAGCTGTCACGTTGTCAGCCGAGACCAGATTGGCGGCCTGCGTTCCTACTGTTAAAATAGCCACGGAGGCATCCAGCCTTATTGACGTCGTTAACTTCGATGCTTGCGCATTGATCCCATACAGCCGAGACTTATTTAAGTTTTCCAACACCATTGCCGTAACAGCTAATTCAAACTGCTGTTTAGGCATAACCTTGGCCAACACAGCCTCTTTGTACGTTCCTATTTGCCGATACTCAATATCCAACCCTGCCTTTGTTGCCCTTTCTTCGATAATAGTTAATATTACTGACGAGTCGCCAGAGATAGTAAGCTCACCACTCTTATCAGCCTCAGCAAGCAGTGATAAAAATGACCTAAGCTGACTAATGGACCCGCCAACCACTATACCAGACGCGTTTTCTAGACGTAAGGTTTGGAGAACCGTAATCGGGCCAAATGGAGAATGATAAAATGGCTTATTAGCCACTAATCGATCCAAAGGCTCGGCATCGAGATTTACGTAGAGTGAGCAATAGGCCCTGTCCAACTCACTATTCATCAACCACCTCTTACTGTCGCTGTGACGCCTATTTTGACATTGACTCCAACGGCAGACACTGAATCCACTACTCCTAACATAGTAACGTGAGGTGCGGTGCTTAGTTGGGACCAATCGTAGACATCTCCTGTTTCCACGTTTTTATACTTAACAACACCGTCTCTTTGGATTGGTATGACTGACACTACCAAATTGTTATACAACATTTTCACTATTGACCTCACTGATTGGTACAATAACGGCATTGTATTTTTTAGAGAAAATTTGCCGTGTCGCCTTGGACAACATCCAAAAGGCAGATGGGTCAGAATTGGGCATCAGAACGGCCACACGCTTCTCAACGTGTAAGTCATAAAAACCAGGTATGATTTTGCGTATAGACTCTGGGTCCACCTGCTTGACAGGTTCCAAAATAAACGCGCCGTAATTTTTCCCTGGCCGTATTTCCTTGAGTATCTTGCAGACCCAGATTGACTTATTACTAACTAAGCTAGTGTTAGCACTGCCGCGATTTAGCACCGAAAACTTGCCCAAGGTGCGAGAAATGCATTGCATGGTCCCGTCCGGGGCTCTGGAGTAGAAAAACTTAGCAACAACAGTAAGCCCGCAGAATGAATCATCCTCTTGCCCAGAAATAGTCAAAGCATTTCTCCATAGCCTCAGTACGGCAAGTTGTATTCACTAACGCCTATCGCCTGAAGCCTAGCTTCTCGGTTAACGGACAGGGCGATGTCCAATTGCACATAGACCAGACTGTTTGTCGTTTGCACCGTGTCTCGTCCAATAGCAAGTGATTTTAGGGATAGTGTCGGATTTCCTGTGAAAGGCAAGCCAGACAACAACGAGACAGTACCCTGACTATCAATAAATTTTGGCGTTATCGAAGCATTAACATCGGTGGATAGCACTAACTGGAGAAGAGCTAGCGGCCTCTCTGATACCTTATACGGGAAAGTGAGAGTGGTTGTCCCGGTGGTGCCGGAATTGTTCCTTATCTTGACATAAACCGAAGGAATAGTGGCAGAGGTATCGTAAGTATCGGTAATGCTGATGACACCGCCAGAAGCGGCTGTCACTAGGTAACCGGCATTGCGGATCGGTATTAACCATGGCACCGCATTTCTCGTTAACAACACGCTGCCGATTTGCAGCGGTGGAGACTGTACAAAGTGACCCTGCGCCAGCGGAATACCGCCACCTGGGTATCTTACGTACCCAAGGATTACGCCATCAACGGTTTCCGGCGTCAGAATACCAGAATCGAGAGTCAAAGCGGCGGCTACGCCACCACTGACATTGGCATCAACATGGGCATAAAAAATCGTGTAATCCGCTGGGGACGAGGTATTGGCGATGGTTAGCGACTTTGGCTCGTCCTCAATTATGATCACGCCCTGATTCGTGACACACGATCCTGGGTTTATTCTGACCCTGCTGGCACTCTCCACAGAAAACGCGCAGCCCACTAATATTGCCGCTGGCACCAACGAGTTAGATAGGGACTTCAGACTTTGGGCTACGACTGGGGAGCCATAGTCTTGTATTCTCTTTTGACTCATTACACTACCTCATACAAAGAAAATCCGGAAAAATACCCAAACAACTCCACTTGCACTTTGTATATTGCCGTAGCAGAAGGGCGGGAAAAAAGCGTCCCTACCCCAGTGAGAACCTCCCAGGGCAGCCAAGCGGTGTCAGCACCAATCGCTATTCTTAAGCGAACTTGCACTTGGGTCCTTGGTACTGGAACTCCATGCAGTCTTATCTGCACCTCTGTCGCACCGTCGATGGGAATAGGCTGCGAAAGGTAGCGGTTTCTGATATCATAAACATCATAGGTGGAAGGGTTAGGTATTATGCTGTTTACAAAGTCGTCATGTCTCGGCATGACGCTTTCCCCAAAGGCATCAATGCCACCAACCGCATTAGTTGTCGTAATAGCTGCTGGGTCGGCCTGAGTGGGCTCGGTAACCAAGCCGTTGCCACGAGCGCCAAGTTGGGTTACGGTGCAGTTGACTATGTTGGACAAAGAGCCCTGTGTCGCTACTACGCCAGACGCAAAAGTAATGTCGTTGATTGTCAGTATCATGTCGTCTCTGGTATCGGACTCTGACGAATAGGTAAAATATTGGCCAGTGGCGCGAATGGGAGAACCTGACGTAACAGCAGTCAACGTTTTGCCGTTTGGAAAGACGATTTGGTCGCCTGTTTGTATTAGGTCGCCGTCAACTACCGTGATGCTAAAGGTAGCCTGCGTCGGGTCTTGGTAACCAGTGGTGCCGTCTTTCCAGATTGGCTTGGCAAAATCTTCGGTCGCCACCAAAACAGGCTCTGCGCCGCCTTGCCCAAGCATTTCTGCTGCCGCTTGGAACCTGTTTGGTATGTCTGGCATAGACCTGATTATCTGTCTTGCATCCTTCACATAACTAATCGCCAGTCCGTCCCAACCAACACGAGCCACCCTAGCCAACCTGTTGAGAGCCGGTGTGGACTCAGTTTCCAGTTCAGCCCAAATTTGGATCTTGGAACTAGGACCATCGTCCGTCCTAGCAATAGCTTGGATTTCGGAAAGAACGGAAAAGGTGTTCACCGTCTTAATGTACTGGGCCGAGGTGTCAACGCCTGGGAGAGAGACGTCAACCCAAGTGGTGCCAGAAAATACGATGTCTTCCTGGATCGTCGCACTGTTGGCATCCTTGCCATACAGCCTTATTGTGATTGACATGGTCGGCACCGAGTTAGCGTCGGCCAGACCGATCGTAAGTCTGGAAGGACCAAAAAACGAAGCAGTGATTGGATAGAGAACCGAGCCGATGTCCTCAAGAACAATCGGAACCTGAATAGGCTCTGGCGTCCTCAGCAACGTTCCATCTGGTTTGACGAACACTATGTAGTCCCTAGGAACTGGCCCAGATCCGTCAAAGTCTATCGTTGGATTTGCCAACTCAGACAATGAGATACCGCCAGAAACCACTATCTCGCTTGCTTGGTTTGGTTGCCCAAACGACAACAAGCTTGATATAATGGTAGCTGGAGGCTCCAGGGCTTGTACCGCGTTGTATTGCATGGTAGCTGTGGAAGTAAACACTTCCGGAGACGGCAAAACCACTGTGCGAGTACCTGAGATAAGGTCCCAAGCAATAGCCCTGCCTTTATGGCTACTTAGGTAAAAGGCAGTAATACGAACCGGAAATTTAGACAAAACGATATACTTGGCGCCAATACCACCAAACCGAGAACCAGCCGTTGCCGACCCGCCAGCATCGGTAAGAATGCGGGACACAGTAACGGTCTCCAAACAGATAGTGCCAGGTATGCCTTTTGTGGCTTGGTCCTGAGCCAAAACAACGCCGGTTGGCAGGGTTTGGTCATAAATAGTAAGGCTACCACTAGACAAGTCATTAAAGGTAGTTCCGTGCGGGTTGGTATCTGTTACCGCACCACTTCCTATCTTGGACCGGTGCTCTACGTCCACAGGTGAGTACCAGGGCCTGTTGAAGGAATAACTGGATGCCGTATAGTCCATTTGCAGTTCCAGGCCGGACACGGTAGAAACTACCTTAACTATTGCCAGCACTACTACGTTTAGCAGGCGGCTAGGCGGAAAAAGTACTGGATTAATGTAGTCGGATAGCAGCGCCGACTTGATTACGTCGGTGGACTGCTCTAGTCTTACCGCCTGGGCCGTGTTGTACCTGGTTAATCGTACTGGCGGTGCGTCTATTATCTGGTTTTCTATGAACACAACCAACAGGTCATCGGCGTTGGTACGTGCTAAGGCTAGGTCCTCAAGCAGGGACGGATTGGTGACGGTGGCACCACTAGCACACGTGGCAGTACCAGGGGCAACATTGTACTGCAGCACATTATTGGTTGAGTTGTAGACAGCCAGTGGCCGTGTAACCTCTGATTCCACCATGTTTCGCGGGTTGATGACGTCAATGATGCCAAACCGTGGTGTGGACATGCTCTCCGACCCAAATACGATCTTGGTAGCTGTTAGCACAGCATCGGCAAAGGACGATTGGGCAAATTTCAGGTCGTCAACACTAAGGTTACTATCGTAATTAAGTCCAGGTAGATTGTCCAAACCGTGGTCTCCTTTGGCGTGCTTCTAAGGTAGGGGCTATATAACAGCCCCTCTCTAAGCTAAGTCTTCCGTGTTACCAAAGCAAAAGGCGAGCGCCTGCCGCATCTCCGGTTACTGCGTCGGCAACCCTGAGCTGGTGCCTTCGACATTGGCTTCGACCCTTTTTCTGGTTCTTTCGCGAAGCCACATTAACGCTTCGTCCAGCTTTGTGATTGCCATAGCGTTTTCGCGGCAGGGGAAATTTTTGTTTAGCCCTTCAATGACCAACTTAGCTGTTTCCACAATGGTGTCGACTTGACATCCGTTGACCCCAACCTCTTTGATTGGTCCATTCTGGACTGTGAACGAGATGCTGTTCTTGTCCTTCCTGAGGTAAATGTGGTTGGTCGGACGGATTTCTGCTTCGAACCACTCGTAGTCCATAGCTCCTGAACTAACAAACATTTCTGGATACTTTTCGCGTAAGTCGTCCATAACCACTAAGTCAAATCCACCAATCTTACTCACGCCTGCAAGTGTCTCTAATGCCATAAGCATCAACTCCTAGTGTTAAGCCAAGCCGCCTCTCATCTTCATGATGGCTAGCCTTTTTTCTGGTATTGGGAAGCCGCCAGCCATAGTGTAGCAGTAGATGCCATTACGACTAGACTCATACACGCCTTGGTGAATAGTAAAGCTTCTATTTTCGCCCTGAAGTATCCGCTCAAGCGTGGAAAATGCTAAGTCTATATGGCTTTGTGGCAATAGTGACAAGATCTTCTCTGGTGCGCACAAAATGGCTGCCAGGTGGGTAGATTTAGTAAGATCCACCTCGGTCAGCATTGTCCGCTCCAAATTAAGCCGCAGGCCATCAGACAGGTCGGTGTCTTTTTCGTAAGAGAGGAGCTTAGTCGAGCCAAAGGTGATTAAACCGGACTCCAACATAGTAGTGTAGTCAGCCCTGTCAAAAGTGACGTATGACGACTTTTGGGCCGCCAAAATGTTGAAAACGTCAAACAGACCTAGTATCTGCTTGTTGGCCACTTGCCAAAAAGACTTAGCGCTAACTGCGCCTAGCATGTTTTGGATAACATCGTTGTCTACTATTACGCAAGGCGAAATCTCCTTAGTTTCTAGCAACACTTTGATCTTTTGCATGGCTAAGTACGCATTGCTTTGGGCTTTCCCACCTTCTGACTTCTTGGGAAGGGCTACAATAAGTCCAATTTTTGGCTCCTTACCAATCTCCTCCATGTACCTAACAGCCTTCTTGATAAGCGGCAATATGCCACCACTACCGGTTCCGCCACCGAGGCTTGATGTAATCATGATGCGGTCGATGTCGTCACCAAACGAGGCTCTCATTAGGTTAAACACCGATTCAGAACCCTTTTCTACGGCCTCCTGACCCTGGCCCTGGTCCTTCCCAGCGCCGCCTTTGGTAGTGAGAACCAGTTGGCGATTGACCGGAAGTTCCAAACCAAGGAAATCTTGTGCGGTAGTATTGATGGCACAAACACGGCGGTAGCCGAGTGAGTAAAAGGTGTCTACCATTCTAGAACCAGCCTGGCCAGCCCCAATAATTCCGAATTTGACAGCCAGCAACTTAGTATCTTCTTCTACCGCAATTCCTGATTGGCCAGAGGACAAATCTTCTATATCCGGTAGATCAAAATCGTTTGACATAACGTATCTCCTTTTACTGTTGCAATTTTTTATGGAAAGCGCTTGTTACAAGATGTAGCCAGTGTGGCCTAATCGGGTTGGCTGTAAAGGCTTTGGCTTGTAGCTTGCGCTTATTTTACACTAGTTAAATATGGTTCAACATAACTAGGCGGACGGCCCATGAACAAAAAGACTTTGACAGCCGAGTTAGGCAAACTTGGTATAGACGTGAAGGACGGAAAAGTAAGAAGAGCTGACGTCAAAGCAGTTATCGACAACGTGATAGCTGCTGATGGCGACTGGTCGGAGTCTGATTCATTAGCCGCAATTAATGCAAAACTTATGCAACTGCAGTATTACCGACCGTATAAGCCAGCCAGAGATGATGGTATTGCCGAAAAGTTGGGAGTAGTAGACATAGAGCCTAAGAGCCTTGGGATGATGGCGCCTATGTTCCGTTCCATCGCCATGACAGTGTCTGCTGGTGTAAAAGGTGATCATGGCGTGATAATACTTGGCTATTCTTACAAACTCCGAGGTGGCGGAAGCAATGGCCACACTGTGCGGTACGAATGTTACAAAGGTGTGTGGCGCGATCCAAGTTGATCATAGTAGTTATTCATTCTTTTTTCATAGTCATCAATGTCTTCCAGGCTTAGCCATTCTGGCTTTTTGTCCTTAGGAAAGTTATGCCATAACCTCTTCATTTCCTTTATTTGGTCGCTAACATTGTCCTGGTGCAAGTGTTTTGGGTTTCCGTCGCCAGCGCCCAGAAAATACTCACAATCTCTTTGCAACCTTCCGAGCATCATGTAGTTAAATTCTGAACGGTCCGAGTCACTAGCTGCCGCAACTGCCATAGCCGTGGCCATGTCAGACTTTCCGACCTTACCGTCTTTAACATTAACGCCAAGCTTACCTAACTCAGCTTCCAAAGTCTTTTTGTCCATGTCGTTATTCCTCTGTATGCAATTGACTCCCTAGGTTGGAAGCCGAAGTAAACCAAACACGGTGGCCAATTATAGAGACTGGCGATAAGTCTTAGGCCAGTGCTTTTGGTCTAAACGACACTTTTCCAGCCCAGGATGGGATCATAACAAACGGCTCTCTGTACTCGCTTGGTGAAGCCTCCGGTACGACGCGCAGGTACTCGCGCCGTTCGATCAAGTATCCAGAGTCAACGAATTTAACACCATCTAATGTTATGCACTCGTCCTTAACAGCAACAGGCTGGCTGGTTCTAAATTCCCGCCCAATAATCGAATACCCACGCACCACAGCAGACGGGTCCTCTGTGATTAGTACAACTATATCAAACTTGCGCATGAAACTGTCTGACAGCATAAACCCGCCTGGAGACCTGCTAGAAAAACACTTTGCCGCTATCGAAATTGGTGCCGTCGTCCCACGAAGAGTGCAAAAACTCAGGACCAATGAAATAAGGTTTTATGCTTAACCCGGTTGTCTGGTAAGTGGCCTCGCCAGTGGCTTCGACAACCAGCGAGTATTCTAGCTGTTCCACTGTGTCAATAACAGGAGTCCAGTCGCTAACAGCTATTTCGCAAACCGTCTCACTGATAGCATTAATTTCTAGTGAGGTGGCAGGCTCGTAACCAACCGGAAAGTCGACAAGTATTACAGTGTTGGAGCCAGAATTAAGCGTAAACTCCTGCGGCGGATTGGGATGGAAAATAAACCTGATAGTACTGTCCTCAGTGCTGCGCAGCGAGATGCGCCACTTGCCAGGCGGCTGTATCGGCGGCACGCACCTAAACCCTACGCAAAACTGGTGCAGCGAATTAACCTTAAATATCACCCGCCCAGGCGTCAGTCTCATAGTGCCCTCTGCTAAGTCCCAAAACATCGGAAACTGAGCCATTAGTGGGCGTCTGAATATTAGATAGTTGTTGTCGATGACTAGGTAGTCACTAGACGTACCAATAACATACAAACCAGAACGAGACAACGCCTTCAGGGACAACGTTTGGTTAAAGCTTTGTCCTTCCAGCAGATTGCCAGACAGCAAGTCAACAAGGAAAGGCCCTTGCGGTTCAGCGGTAAAGACAGCGTTAGGTACCCTAAACACAGTGGAGAAATATGCTGGATAGGCTCTAACATAGCATTTGAAGTTTGATATTAGTGGCCTATGTATAGGCTCGGCTAACGTAAGGATATACAGCTCAGTAAAGAACGGGTCCGTGGTGGAGCCTATGCGCTGGGCTAGAACGATTTTGGTCTCGGACAAGCTTTGCAACAGACCATCAGTGTTGAAATACGTTAACACGTCACCGTTGGCTAGCTTGTAGTGAGACTTGACTGTTATAACCGTTGCTCCTGCTGCAGCATCGGCACCGAGTAGCATTGGGTAGGCGTGGAGAAGCAACCTGTCGCTGGTGCTATAATTTTGCGTGATAGGCTTATCTAGCAGCAACACATTGTCCACAACGTCATTAACCTGGTGCAGTTCCTTACCAGGCCCAACCGACACTATTACACCTTCGGTCATCCATTGCGACGTTATTGTGATAGCAATGGACGTGTCTAGCTGCTGCGGTGGAGTCTCAAATATAAAAGTATTGTCAGGGTTAAGGACTGACACGGTGTTGCCAGTCCTTTTGCCAAATCTTATTGTTCCCCTCAGCTGAGGATCAGCAAACAGTAGTAGTCCACGAGGAAATAACTTTACATGAGCATACGTAGATACTGTGTCATTAATAACACCTTCTATTTTCTGCAACCGCCCCACATCTCACCTCAGAACTGAATAATTATTCTGAAAACAATTGCTTGGCGCAAGGTCTTAGCAATAATTGGAAAATGACCTATTGCCATCAAAAATTGCGTTCCTACTTCTCCTGGGTCAACCGATGAGTAAACTATTTCCGCCCACAGTCCTATCTCGCCAAGGGAGGAGACGGCTTCTGACGATCCGAGTCGGCAATTGGCCACAAAAGTTTTAGGCGAAATATACTCAATTAGCACGATCGGTGCTATACCGACTGGCGGGAACACCTGCGCCTCAAGAGTCAGCAGGCTAGTGTTAAGCGGTTTGATTTTGACTGGATTGGTGTCGTTATAACCACCACGTCCGACCGCAAAACCTCTAACCTCAAATGACACCTCTCCTAACAACGCTCTGGCAAAGTTGGTTCGCCCTAAATCAGTAAGATTTCCTATTATGGGATCTGGCGTATCAATAAACGGCATCGTCCAACCTCATGTCTTAATTACCCAATCAAACTTCTCGCAATAAACACCAGCTCATAATTGGACGTTGGCAGTGGCGCATTCCATGCAACAGTAAAACCTGACAACGTCTGGACAGTAATCACGACCGGTTGGTAAGCTGGGTAGGCGTCAACCGAGTTTCTGATATTGCACGTAACTATGTAGCTAGCATCAATGTAGGGCTCATCAAACAGCACCGCTTGCGATGTTGTACCGATAGTAAGGTCTTTTACACCACTAGCAAAAAATCCGACATTGGTTGCGTCAGTGGTACTGGCAACCGTGGCCAGATCAACGGCATTGAACTTCCTTGTGTCATTAAGAGATGAATAAATGCCCTGGTTAAAAGACAGCGTCAAAGTCCTAGAATAGTTGCAAACGTAGATGCCAGTGAACGCCATCGCATAGCCAGAGGACGACACGTTTTTGGTGCGAGGGTTTTCGATCTTGGCGGTAACCTTATGGTAACCGAAAGCAAAACCGTATGCGCCTATGTTGCGACGTGAGTAGGAGGCCGAGTAGGCGTCCACTTGGTTACCAGTATAGGTACCAACAATGGTGGCACTAACTACCGACTGGAGTTGGACGCTGTCAACAGACACCTTAAATATGCCGTGGTCCGGACCAGTTATGTACTGAAGCTCAAAGGCCGAACCAAGGAAGTAGAACTCCATTTCTGCATCCTGGTTGCCCGACGCTATGTATTTGTAGTATGGAGTCTTAGCAGAGTCTAGTATTACCTGCCAATCAGCGTTGGCCACGAGATTAACTGTCCACTTGGCATTATCAGAACCGGCCACTAAGCTAAAACTAGTACCGCCGTTATCACTTACTACTGCCTGGCCATTTGCGTACGGGTTAGCAGAATCAAGACGCACCAGTAATTGGTTGGTGGTGGCTGAGGTTACTTCCACGGTCCAAGCGTAGGTTGTGCTAGGGCTAAGGTTAACGCCAGCGAAAGTAAATACACTTGGGGTGCCATAAGATGTGGACAGGGAGCTAGCCACTACCGTGTTGGTAGAAGTAGCTACTGCCGAGGTTGGCACACCGGCAGCAGTGTTCCAAATCTTACACACTACCTGGGCAGCACTTATTTCTCCTACTTGCTTTATGATGTCTACTGCCACCGACGATAGCGCCGAACTTCCCAGCGTTGGCGTCAGGAAAGTGTTACCTCTCAGGCGTAGCGGCGAAAACTCTACCGGAGTGTCAGAGGTTCCAGGCTGGCTAACACCAATGGCCTCAGCGACAGGAGTGCCGGTGAGGTAGGACATGTGGTGAGTGGACGGGTAAAACACGCCACCAAGCGGGTACAAGAACGGCGCCGAAGTAAACCCTGACCTTGATGCTTCGTAGGCTGCTATTCTGCCTAGGTCGGCAGTGCTAGTAGTGGTTCCGGAAACAAGGGGGTCGATGGGCAAGAACAGCATGATTTCGCTAAGAGCCAAGGCTCCTGACGTTGGCGTAATTACCACTTCATGCGACTGATATCTAGCGTTGGAAAAGACGCTGTACCGGCGTGCTGACCCAGCAGCAAGGGTTTCTGAGAAGTTTGGAGAACCATCAACGCTAATGTTAAATGTTACTGCCGAAGCACTGTTGATTATTAGATCCAGACGAGTAGATGTTACGCAAAATCTGATGTTGGCACTAAAAGCCGTATCGACAATGACCGCTTTTGCCGCACCGGTAATATCAGCAATACCGGACACACCAACCGAAATGGCTTTGCCAGATATAAGAGTAAGACCATCTCTGGAAACCACCATTCGGTCAGCCAAATCTGGCTTGCTAAGGTCCGTGCCAGAAGCGTCAGCAAAATCAGTCAGAAGAGAGTATCTAACCAGCAACTCTTCTTCGAGATTTGGCGCCGGTGAGCCAGTACTAGCAATATGGCGCAGCGTAACCGCATCGCCAGCGTATGGCGTTGCTGAATCCAACGTGATAACTGGCGATGCTAATATTGATATCCTTCTGATAACTGACGTTGTTACGTTGGCGACCAAAATAAGGTCGTTAACTTTATAGTTGGTAAGCTTACCAGCACCAGCCGTAATAGTGACCACCGCCCCGGTTGCATTTCCTGACGGCGTGCCGCCAGCGTCCAGATCGGTAAGCTCGCCAAAGCTGACCCCATAGGACTGCTCAGCCAAGTAGTATGCTGATTGGCCACCGCGAGATAGGGCTCCAATGGCAGTAATTGGCACGGAGTCGTCAATGGTGTCGCGCTTGAGTATCCTAGCTTCTTGGAAAGCCCTACCAGACTCAAGCAGTGCAAGACCGTCCGAGTTGTCCCTCACCATTTCGATACCAAATACGTCCAGGGTTCCTACGGTGTTGGACAAAATCGAAATGGTAAGCGTAGTCGGTCTATTCGTGGGCAGACCAGAGGCCAAAACCACGCGTTGGTACTTGGGACCTTCGTCGTTGGCCACATTTGTCGAGATGGCGCCAATGGCGCTAGTAGACACGGTCACAGCCGCTTGGCCGTCAATGGAGACACCAAGAGGTGGGCTATTAGGTTTCCGTCTGAGGAGAATGGCCACGCTGGTAAAGAGGCCGGTCAGCATAATGGAACCGTTGGCGCCATCATTTCTTACATATTCCTGCCGCGTCGGACTGCGGTAATTTTCCCATGCACCATAGAACACAACGCGTGGATCAAACCTTCCGTCAGCGTTGACAACACCAAGTGCTACCTGTCCGCCAGGAACAGAGAACTCGTTGCTGATAGAAACCAGCGTTGCCACTTTGATGTGCTCGGCACCAAACGACAACTTCATTTCGGACAGCAGCAAATTGCGAGGATTGAAGTTTACCTGTGTGGACCCATCCGGTGCGGTACCAACGGAGGTAACTATTGCGTTTGGAATAAGACCGGTAACAGCCGATACAATCCCTATTGTGTCAGCTGGATCGTTGACGGCTGTCACATTGTACAGGTTTCCTGCACCATCCCTAAACAAATCGCCGATGCGTACACCGGACAGATTTACTGGGCTAGCAAAAGTGACCACGCCGACAGCATATGAAAAAGGTACTAGGCCAGTGTTGGAAAAAGTATAAATTAGGCTGACGCCTACATTTTTCACAAACGAGGGACCATAAATAGGGTCTTGCGACAGCCTAACGAAATCCTCGTTAGCAGCTACGACATTGGTTTCCAGCACGGTCCCAAGGTAAGAACCAACACCGTCCAGGTCACTGCGTAGGTTTATGTTTTGCTCGCGAGTTGGCGTTGGGTCAGCAAAGGCTCTACCTTTGATGTTGGCAATTCTCTCGATAGCTAACCCAGGGACTATCGTAGTAGCTGGCGTTGGTAGCATTGCTACGTTGCGTCCAACGGTCTGCAACACTTTTCTCTTGCCATAGATAAGCCGCGAGTATGAATCTACTGGGCCATCGCACGAAACGTACAAATCACCGGTAAAGAACCCATCTGCGTCTACGTTAACATCGGTGGATGGGTCTAGCGGGGTGGAAAGGAATGGATCAAGAAAGAGGCCGTTGACGTTAACTGCCTCCTCGGCTAGGTTAACATATCCAAGATCGGTCAGCCCCAAAAGTGCGAACATGTTGTTGGCTGATCCAACGCCGCCAGTCCCAACAAATGCTGGGCCATCAACTACCGGCACAACAATAATGCTGCCGCCCACTGGGAAAATCAGCTGCGTAGGTTCCGCAATAGCGTACTCTTCTGTCACATACTTATTGGCGCTAGATGGTGACCCGTCAGAGCCTACCAGCGCGTCATTTTCGTTTTGTGTTGGCAGCCGCGTATCCAGCTCAGTGACATACCTGTTAACGGCACTTGGCGAACCGCTAGAGCCCAACGCGGCGTCGGCTTGGCTGTCAGTAAGATGAATTTCGTTGGTAAATAGGTTGGCCCTGTGCTGAGCCAAATCAGTAGCCAACGAGCCGATGCTGGTGATGTCTACCCAGTTAATCCCATTCCACGAGTATAGAGTGGGAGCGTCACCGATACCTTCTGTTACCACCCAGATGTCGCCTGGCTTGATGGTATTAGGATCAGCCGGTAGGTCAATAGCAAAGGCTAATCTGCCGCGAAAGGCATCTCGGCCACGCTTGTCCTGCTCCTCTCTGGTAGCATAAGAGATATCGGTAACTAGGAAATCAACAGCTGGGCTAGACTTGGTAACAGTCGCAAATACTACATGGTCATCTCTGTTTATTAGCCCATTAAACACTGACGCTTCTATTACTACAAGCTCAAGATCCGGCGGTGCTCCGATAAGATGCTTAGCTCTTAGCGCGATGACTGACGTCTGATCAAGCGGCACAGTAAGGGTAGCCGATTGAGTATCCTCGACCAACATGCCGTCGTTAGACATGCACGTGAATGACTCCACTGCTACTGACAACTGCCCAGTCACTGGCGTTACTGCTCCGCCAGTTAACACGCCACGATCAAACAGGCCGCCAAACCGCTTGTTCATATCTGCGGTTGAATCGTCGTTTCGCCACTTAAGTACCGCCGAAAGAGTCATATCAAACCCTCTGAGTGTCTGCCTAGTTAATATGCAATAGCTATGAAGCTTAGCAGGTAATTACCAGTAGGTAATGGAGCATTCCAAGACGCCGTAAAACCGGTCACACTGATAGCTGTCACCACTATTGGTTGGAAATTTGGTGCTACGTCCACCGTGTTGATCATGGTACACGTCACAGCAAAGCTGGCTGTAGTGAAAATGGAAAACAGCACATTTACCGACGTAGCGCCAGGGGACAACACAACAACACTGGCCAAAAACTTATCCAAAAGTACCGTTCTTACTGACAGCACTTCCTCTTTGGCTATGGCTCCACTGTCAAAATTACGGTCGTCCCTATGAGCTTCCAGACCGAACGCAAAATCATAAGGTCTGGACCCTCGCGAAGGCGTTACGGCTAGCTTACCATCGTAGTTGATCAGGTAGAATAGGCCGACACTAATAGCAAACCCGGTACTAGCCGGATTCTTTTGTCTAGGAGTTTGGATGCTGACTCTGACTGTATATCGGCCATAAACCAAACCAGTTACGGAAGCTTTTTTTCTTACCGGGGTGGCTGACGCCGTGTACATATCCAGCTCACCAGTAGCAGCAGTAACGCCCTTGTATGCAGACCCTGCAAAGTTGGCAGTTGTGGCAAGTATATTATTAATAAACACCAACGGCTTACCATAATCAGACTTAGCAAAATACTCTAGCTCAAAGCCCTGTCCGATAAACTGGTATTCAAAGTAGCTGCCCTCCAAAGAGCAAATAAGCGCTCTGCCCCACGAAGGATTAAGAGCGTAATCATATGAATAAGCCCACGCCGTACCAACACCAACTCCGTTGACATACACGCCGCCCATGATAAATGGGTCGACAGCCACGGCTCCTGTTGGTACCACAGCACCAGCTTGTGATAAGCTGACTCCGTACCTAGCTAGCACATTTCTTGTTGAGAGCAGAGCCCCTTCTGGCACACTGGGCAGAGTGGGCTGATGAATTATGATGCCAGTGACATTAAGTCCTGAGGCTACTGTTATTACTGCCTCGTGAGATTGGTAACGAGCGTTCAACCATAGTGGTATTCTTGTTAACCCAGAGACGGTCAGTACCTGCGAATAGGCTGGGCTGCCATCGATAGAAATGCTTACCGTCACACTGGATGAATTAACTACCAGTATGTCCAGACGCGAAGCAATTGCTCTGATGGTGAGTATCGACGTGTTGTCAACCAACTCTAGTCCAACACTGGCTCCGTCAATCCCGGTGGCCGAATACATGACATTTTTGGCGGCTACCATGGTGGTGCCGTCCTCTACAGTAAAAATGCGGTCAGCTGGCGCGAAAAATGGCAATGTAAAGTCAATTGACTGGCGAGCGCCAAGCTCATCAATGCCGTATCTGGTGTACTCGTTGGTTGGATCTACCGGGTCACCAACAGTGGATGCAACGTGGATCAGGACAGCAGCGCCAGTGCCTGTCACATTAGACGTGAACACTACCTGGCCGACACCGGGACCAATCGTCGATATCCTTAGGGTTTCCTCGATAAGAGCTGTTACCAGTTTAACAATGTCTCCGGCCTTGAAGTTGGCAAACTTAAGTAATCCAGACACCACAGTAAAGTTTGGGACACCAGCAGAGGCAGTACCGGCTGGTACGCCAATCGCGCCATCAAAATCGCTCATTGTGTACGAAGTCGTTTGCTGTGCTAGGGATCTGTTGATAAACCTAGTTACCACTGCCCCACGGCCTAACGCACTGACAGTTAACGGAGTATAGGACAAGTAAGCATCGGCTTTGTAGAGGTCAGATTGGACGAAGGAGCGACCTGGTAGGATCGCGATCACAGTTTGGTCGGCCCTAACTAAGTCAAAGCCGTAGAAGATGAAGGGGTCAGCAGCGTTGCCGATATCAATTCTTACCGTGTGTGGAACTAGGTCAGACAGCCCAGTAACCACAGTCACGTTCTGAACCCGCAAGTCAGCGTCAGTACCAAGATCGGCAACAGTGCCGGACCTGGATAGGTTAATAACAGTACCTACCGGGCTACCGTCTACCCTAACTGTGATAGATGGCGAACCGGAAAACAAACTGGCCAGCATGTACAAATCGGTGAACACACCCGTTATAAGCAAAATGCCGGTGCCGGTGCAAACTACTTTCGCAGAACCCTCCGAACCAGAGTTAATAAACCCACCATACAAGCGCAGTCTAGGTTCTGGGTAGAAAGAACTTCTTAGCGGCTTCCTCACCTGATACGCTACGTTGCCAGTAGGCGGGAAAAACTCGTTTGGTACTGACTCTATCTCTCTAACAAAAATTCGGTCACGAGTACCAAGAGTCCCTAAATCTGCCAAGTTGATCTGGCGAGGATTGTTGTCCGGCTTGGTGCTACCGTGAGCTGAGTCAGTAATAATAGTGTTTATCGTTGCTGGTGTCGCACCCGTCCTAGTTTGGATAGTGAGAGTGCTAGTGGTTGGTACCGTCAATATTATATACTCAACACCAGACCCATCAATAAACACGTTACCTGGTACTGTGGCCACTGGCAGCACAGCTGCGGCATAGGTAACAAGACCAGCCGAGTAGGAGAACGCCGTCAGCAGAGTGTTGGCATATGTATAATTAGGCGGTATCCCGATATTTGTTGGGAAATCAGCAACAAATTCAGGTACACCATCCAATTTGGAAAAGTCGCCAACAACATGATCGGCTAAGAACACAGCAGACAGGTACTCTTTGATGTCTACTATGTCTTTTCGCAGCTCTATATTTTGTTCAGGTACCGGAGGTACAGTGTCAAAGGGTCTGCCTTTGATATCCTCTATCGTTTTGATTAGCTCGGCTGAGGTCTGGCCGTCATTGGGAGTGCGGCGAAGCAAAGTATCCAGCGGCAAAATGCCCATGGTTCTGCGACGACCATAGCCAACACGAAAATCAACGTCTGGCTGAACTGGCGAAAAGCTCAGGTACAGGTCGCCAGTGTAGAACCCGTCAACGTCAACATTGGGGTTTGTGGAAGGGTCTAACTCGCCAACCAACAAAGAATCGGTAAAGACGCCGCCTACCGACACTATGACACCGGTAGTGTTTACCAACCCTCTTGGCTCAGTAGTATGAAAGTACTTAAAGTATTGATTTGCTGAACCAACTACGCCAAGACCGACGAAAAATTGACCCTCTGCGGTCAGCATCTCTGCCGACGTAGCACCTACACCTATTGCCTTCTCGTCCGGCACAGCAATTGGATATTCTTCCGTAAGATACAAGTTGCCACTTGATGGCGCCCCATCGGAACCAGCAAGAGCATCATTCTCGAACTGAGTAGGTATGCGCGTGTCAACGTCGTCTATTAGCTTATTTGCGCTTCCTACCGGCGTACCGGAGGTGCCAACAACCGCTAACTTTTCGTCATCAGTCAGGTGCTTTTCGTCAATGAACAGGTTGGCTCTATGAGCAGCCAGATCCGACGTGATTTGGACAACGTCAGTCATAGAGACCCACTGCGCACCGTCCCAGCCATAGAGCATGGTTGGGCCACCAACGCCGTCCACCACCATATAAAAATCGCCAGTCTGATTAAACAAGGCACTTGGTAAACCAGAAGGGTTGTTTACCTTGCCCCTAAATTGACTGCGGCCAAGTTTGTCTAAGGTAGTTCTTTCCGTTAGGTCTATGTACCCAGTTAACACTTCCGTGGCTATTGCTGGCACTACTATGTGGCCAAAAACTACGTATTCGCTTTGGTTGGACAAGCCATTAAACACCGACAGTTCGATGCCAGTAATGTCAACTGTCGGCTCATTGTTTTGCACATAAACGGCATGACATACTATAACCGTGGTTTGACCAGCTGGGGTATCAATCCTAGTTGTGTCAAAGGTCTCTTCCACAACCATACCATCAAAGCTTACTAGCTTAAATGGCAGTAGATCTACTTTAAGTTGTAGCAAAACTGGCACTATTGACCCACCCTCAAATACTCCTGAGGAAATAAGGCCAACGTAGCGGTCATTAATATCTGCTGATAGGTCTAAATTTCGCCACTTAAGAAGTGTTCTGATCGTCACGTTGGAACTCCCGTTCTTAAACAGCCGAGGCTAATCGACCCGCGCTGGTCATACGCTCTATGTAGCTAAGATAAGTCTAGGGATTTTTTAGATAGAACGACGCCCACTTTAGCAGTGGGCGCCTAAATGTTTAAGAAGTCAATATGGCATGTCAGAATTGGACCTGCACAGAGAAACTGAGAGAGGATGCATCTGTTTTTATGATTAGCGGAAAGTTGGCAACACTGAATAGGAAGGTAGTACCAACCAGTGGGTCACCGCCTATTGGTGAGTAGGTGTAGGTGGCAATTAGCCCTATGTTGGACAGCGGACCAACTGCCTCCAATTGGTCCAACTCGCACAAATATTCAACACAATACGGAGAAATCAGAGTCTTAGACGAAATCGGTTTTGGCCCAAAACTCTGCAGCGGAAGCGTAGTGCTAGTAGGGTCAGGAGTCAGAGCCACGGCCACGTCACCAGGGTCATGGCCGCCCTCGCCAGCCACGAAATCGGTAATAGTGAATGCGCGACCTATCGAAAGCATCTCTGCGAACTTAGAGCGAGCGAGATCAGTTATAGTAGCAACAATTGCCTGAGCCATCTAGTCACCCATATCTGTTATCGTGAAAGTACGTCTTCAGGTGCTTCAAATAGTGGATCTTCTGGTCTTACCACTGTTATGAGCTGATGAATGCCGTGGTCCAACATTTCAAATATGCGAATTGGATACACCATTTGTTTGGCTGCCCAGGTGGCATCTCTAAGAGCCTTGTCCAGTTCAGTATAAGTATTGTCGCGCTGGTTAGCTTCCAAACCTAAGTAATAATAGCTCACTTTGTTTACTCCCACGGTTTATTTGGGCTAGTTCCAGGATTTGTACCTAGATCTCATGCAACCAGCGTTGCTCGCTCTTATTGAGCTAAACTAACCTAACACAATCTAACCACGCGACATTGATGTCACTTGAATGGACCCTTGTCTTGGACCTTTGGTTTCGCCTTTTGCACCAACTGGGTCGGCTGATTAATCTCAGCCTCTTTGCGCCTCTCTGCTCTTGCTAACTCCTCAGCATCAACAATGTCTTGCCTACCTGACGAGAATCTAACAACGTAATGCTCCATGGGCAGCTCAATACGCTCCCTGCCTTCGCTCTGAAAGTATCTGATTGGGCTAGAATTGATGGTTTTCTCAAAAACCCCATCCTGTACAATGCCAGTAAGTACCATTTCTTTGCCAGTGGCGCTATGAGTAGCTGTTACGGTGTATGCCATGTTTGTACCTTATTCAATTAGTTACCTATTTTTATCGCATAGAACTGCGCGTAACCAGAAGGCCCATTGGCTACGTTGGCAAAGCCGACCCCGACAGTGTCACTCTTCTTAACTCTTACTTTTATGGTCTTCGAGCCTGTTAGGTCCACATAGCTAAAACTAAGAACACCTATAGCAACATTAGCTATCGCTGCCACAGTCTTGACAGCTATTGATTTCTCGCAGTCACCTACGATAACATTACTACTGTCGGTTATTTGTGCTGCCGCTATCTCTAGGTCGCCAGCGGCGGCCCCAGTTCCTATTGTGATCTGAAGACTAAACATTACGTGCCAGACGCCAGCAGGCAGTACTATTGTGGCATTTGGCCAGTCGGCATACGAGGTCGTGAAGGCAAAGGTGCTACCAGACGGCGGCGTTACCCAAGTGACAACACTAGCAGGCCCACTGATACCAGTAGTGCCAGCTACTCCGGTTTGTCCTTGTGATCCGCCCGAACCAGCCACTCCCTGGACGCCAGTGGAGCCTTGTGAGCCACCTGAACCAGCCACTCCCTGAACACCTTGGACGCCGGTGTTGCCCTGGACACCAGTAGTCCCTCTCAGGCCTGTAACTCCGGTAAGGCCTGTAACTCCGGTAAGACCAGTGTTGCCTTGGACGCCGGTATTGCCTTGGACGCCAGTTTGCCCATTAGGCCCAATAATACCAGTGTTGCCTAATACTCCTTGGACACCAATTACCCCAGTCTGACCTGCTACTCCGGTGGAACCTTGGATACCAGTAGCATTTTGCAGACCAGTGACGCCAACAGTACCGGTTGCACCAGCAACGCCGGTTTGCCCAGCCACTCCTGTTACGCCTTGAGCACCATTAGCTCCGAAACCTGTTAATCCTTGTACCCCAGTCTCGCCCTGAATACCAGTCGCACTAGCAGTGCCAGGTAGACCTTGCGTACCAGTAGTGCCCGCAACGCCGGTAGCCCCGACCAAGCCGGTAGTGCCCGCAACGCCGGTAGCTCCTGCGACTCCTGTGGCCCCTGCGGTGCCGGTGGCACCAACAACACCGGTTGCTCCTACACCAGTTGCCCCTTGGACACCAGTCTGCCCATCAACGCCAGTGCTTCCCCTAACGCCAGTAGTGCCCTGAATACCAGTGCTACCCACCGCACCGGTTGGTCCCGGAAGACCAGTGGCTCCGTCTGGGCCAGTAAAACCGTACGGGCCAGTCTCGCCTTGGGCGCCAGTCTCGCCTACTCCTGTTGCCCCTATTACTCCTGTTACTCCCAGACCCGGTGCCCCGGTTTCCCCCTTGACCCCGGTGGTACCAACGACGCCAGTGGTACCAAGACCAGCTGGCCCAACAAGTCCAGTATGTCCTTGGAAACCTTGGATGCCTGGCACGCCAGTTTTCCCTGTGTGACCTTGCAGCCCCGTGCTGCCCACCACACCAGTAGCGCCAATAGGGCCACCAAGCGGCCCAGTTTCGCCCTTAACCCCGGTGCCGCCTTGCGGCCCTAACACACCGGTGTTACCTGCGACTCCTTGGGTGCCAGTCGTGCCCTGAATGCCAAAACCAGTAATTCCTTGCGCTCCGGTGGGACCACGAAAACCGGTTGGGCCAAGGGCGCCCATTGTTCCGGTAGCACCTTGGACACCAGTGTTGCCAAGGGCACCAGTAAGACCAATAAAACCAGTACCGCCCACTGCACCTTGCAAACCAGTAGGACCTTGCACGCCAGTGGCGCCGCGCACACCGGTCTGGCCAACTGGGCCACCGGATGGTCCAGTTGGGCCTTGCATGCCAGTAACACCCTTAGGTCCGCTTGCTGGACCCGTTGGGCCGCGCAAACCAGTGTCGCCCTGAAGACCAACCCCCGTTACGCCTTGCAGTTGGGCTCCTGTCGGACCGGGCAAGCCTGTTCCTCCGGCCACACCAGTAGTTCCTTGTGCCACGGAGACAAACAGTCCAGTATAACCATCTGAATATTTTAACTCGCCCGTGGATGGGTTTAACCATATCTGACCGGTCTCAGACGACAGAGGGTCTGCAGAACGTATCTGTACTCCGCGTTCTTCTACGGCTTCCTCAGTTCGTCCTAGATGCGTCTTGTCGGCCATTGTCGTCTCCGTAGGCTGTCGTTCTATTTGGTAAAATAGCCTATCATTTAAGTTAATTGCAGAAAACCATACCTGTTTGGAGGCCAATATGCCAAAGAAACTAGTATTGCTACTCGGACTGCTGTCTTGCCAACTGCACAAAAGCAAACCGCTGCCAGTACCAACACCGGCCCAAACTGCCGCTTGGGACGACCTGGAAAACGACTCGTGCAAGTTGGACGAACTGTTGGTTATGCGAGACCTGGCCACCTTGCCTGAGAAGGAGCGGTTCGACGCTAGGTATATATCATGCGATGGTACGTGTGACGCGGTCTTGGCGTTGCTAAAAGGCAGGGACAAAGCTGAAGTTATTTTGACACCTATGGTATTAAGAGTGTCGCGGAAAGACTTCGAGTATTACCAAAGTTTCAGGAGCCAACATGACAAGTAATAAACTGCACGAGGAACTGATTAGCGCGGGAGTAGAAGTTAAGAACGATTGTGTACGTAAATCAGACGTTATGCTAGCTGAGCAAGTAATCAGTGAGTCAAACGACGGTTGGGAGCATGACCCAAACAGTGGCTCATGGATTTACGATCCGGAAGGCATCTTATTAGAAGATGGGACAGCATCAGTGCCAACAATCGTGTTAGAGAACGGTGGCTATAACTATTACTGCAAAGGTGATGACTATCCAACTGGCTTTATCTCAGTGAAAGAAATCATGGGCGACTCAGATATGAGTGAGGAAGAAGCAGAGGAAGCCGCCTTGGAAGCAGCAAAAGAAGCGGCTATGGAGTTCTACTGGAAGGAATAAGGATTAGCTACTTCTTCTTTATTTTGTCGACGATGAACGATATTGGAACGCTGAGGGAAACGCTGAATGCTATTCCCCTCTTTAGAAACCATTTTTTTATGTCACTGTACCAAATAATCAAACCCACTCATAAGACTTCTCAAAGATTTCTTTCTTGCAGGGATACCGCTCATTATTAACGCCTACCATCAGGTAGTCGCCTGGGCTCCCAGTGTGCAGTCCTTCCAGAGTTTCAACAATAAACGGCTCGTTGATCTGAACGGCTCCTACGATCAATGGTAGTTTACGGCACGGTTTAAAATTAACATCTGTAGAAGTCAAATCCGCAAACACCTCTCCACTATCGTCCGACGTCACCACAGACTTTCGCATTTTTGGGTCAACAGTCATGTATGCTCCCATAGTCATTTTATGCCTATTACAAAGTCACCGACCTGGTAATATGTTCTCAGTGCTCCAATTAGGCTCTTGCCCACCGTTGGCTTGTTAGTGGCTACCAGCGAACCGGACGGCAAGTCGTCCACTACATCATTAGCAATGCAGTAGAATTCTCTTGCTGCGCCCGCTTGCGGCTGGACATCAACCAATGCCTCTCTTATCGCATTGTCGGATAGGCTTTTAACATTAAGCGCCCCAACTTTGTACAACTTGCAGACAAGCAGGCGCCCCTCGTCCAGGTCTTTAGCCAAATCAGACGGAGGAGCAACACCGTTAGTACTGGCTAACAATGTTTCCAATTCTCGACTGAAACCAGTTTTTTCTAGCTGATATTTGCCTTCCGCAACAGGAATGGCCCTTCGGAAAACCGATACTGACTCAGGACTAGGATGCAAGTTTTCGGATGCCAAGGTCCAAGGTAGCCAAATATTTTCGTACCAATTGGCAAATGGATAGTCATTAGCGTGGGAGAAGGTGGCTATCTTCCGCAGTAGCTGTTCGTTGGTTCTTACGTACGAAAAGTGGTGGCAAACAATATCGTCCTGATTTGGCGTGTCCCAGTTACCACCAAGCACTTCAACGTTCCTATTTTGCCTAAATATGGTTTTCGCATTGTCCGATAGCACAAACGCTGGCATAGCTGCAACAGTGCCATCAATGCAATACTCGCGGCTCTTCCAGTAGATCTGGTGCCTGATTAGGTAAACAAACATTTTGCTGGTTTGCAACACTTCTATCATGGTTTGCAGCTGGTCATGGTTGTAGAACTCGTCATCATCTATGATAAAGCACCACTTGATGCCCAGGTTGTGCAAGTAGCCTTTGCCAAAATTGCGTTGTTCTGCTTCGTTTTTCCAGCATTTGGAGATAAGCGTAACTTTGTTGTCAGGGTCGTATATTTCGCTAGCTTTTTTGTAAGTTTCTAACGAGGCGTCAATGTTGGCTACACCGTTCCACGGCTCAAAACTGAGCAATATTAGCACATGGTCGACTAGGCTGTATATTCTCCTGATGGACTCGTTAAGTGTACCACTATCTTCATAAACGCAATATGCCGCGCCAACCTTGTCTCTGTTCATACAACCTCTGTATACAAAAGGCAGTTGGGCCAAATAGCCTCTCGGCTATAGCCCAACTGACTACGTGCCAAAATGCGTTTACGCTGACGGAGCTGCCTCTACTTCTTCACTGGATGCTCTAAATCCGCTTTCCGGCGCTGACAGACCGGATAGTTTTGCCGTTCTTTGCCAGTTGCTTGCTAGTAAGTATGTTTTAAGATCGTACCTAGCCAACATACGTTGGAGCGTTCTTATTCCAATACCAAGCCCTTTGGCCGTATGAGTACGGTTGCCCTTGTAATACTCAAGAGCTTTGACAGCATTTGCGCGAACAACTTCTTTCTGCGTCGTGAATGTAGGATTCATCAAAAAGTTCCTTTGATAGGTGCCAGGTACACTGTCACGGTTTGACCTGCTTTTACAGGTAAACAATGCCAGCATTCATTTGTTCACTCTGGCCATGCGAAGGTAGTAACCGAGGCACGCCATATTGTCCGGCCTTGACACTGATCTTTTGTCACAATAGCCACAGCGCGAAGGCCATTCCAATAAGAATACAGCTAAGGAGGCTGATAACGATCCAAAACCAAATCCAGAAATCGCTTGCCTCCATCACCACAGCCATCACTCCGATCCACACCACTAGCGTCATAGATGCCGCGACACCTACTCTTGTCATAGCTAGTAGCGTCAGTGGTTGTGCTAGGTCGATCATGACGTTCACCTCTTATCAGAACCTACCGTCCGCTACTTGCAGGCATGTGATGCCTAGACTTCTATACATGGACGCCATGCGGTCACGATCCTCAAAAGCCATAGCCACATTATCTTCGCCGATTTTTTCCACCCATCTTTTCTTTAGTACGTCGTCCGGAGTGAAGTCACCAGCAGGTCTCATAATCATTTCGTCTGGCTCGATATCATATGCGTTCAGCCATTTCCTAGTCTTCTCTTCCACTTGGTCAGACCGACCAGTCAGGATATACAAGGTATAGCCACTAGTTTGCAGAGCATTAAACACTGCAATAACTGGAAAGTTTGGCTCATCCTTGTCACAAGCCTCGTAAAAGGCATCCCAATCTTGTTCTGCCCTAGGGCGTTGGATAAAGTGTACGCGATGCTCAATGAGAGCCAAGGTGCCGTCAAGGTCGAAAAGTACTATGCTGCCCATTTATACTCCAAAGTGGTAACGTGAACTGCCTATGCCCTGGCCTTTTAGTCTTGCAACAGCCACAATACAGACGCGATGCCTGCAACACTAATAACGATGCCTGACCAAGTCAGGAAAGCATACGGTTTCATTGTTACTGACATTACGACTATCAGTACAGCCAGCATTACTGCTGCTATCGATACTGTCGCTACGCCTTGGTTCATAGCGGTGCTACCCTCTGTGAGCATCGTTGGCCTTCTGTTGGGCCTCTTTGCTGGCTCTGGTGCTGCTAGGGCTGCCATGCTGCCCTCTCACCCACTTCCACGTTATCGTGTGCTGATTAATATGACTTAACAGCTCTTCCCAAAGTTCTTTGTTTTTTACTATTCCATTTTTGGCAGTACGCCAATTATTCTTTTCCCAGGCTCTAACCCAACCTTTGCAAAACCCGTCAACCACGTACCTATTGTTGGCGGTAACAGTAATTTTTACTGACCCTGTTATACTTTTTAACCCCTCAAGGACAGCAGTCAGTGCCATTTGGTTGCTACTTGTCAGCTTGCAACTAGACGACAGCATTAGCTCCATCTCGCCATTGCTAACCAAGGCAGCCCATCCTCCCGGCCCCGGATCTCCCAAACAGCAGCTAGCTGCCGCCACAGTCACTTCTTTATTTTCTTCCACAACAGCTCCTTAAACCAAAAGCAGCGCATTTATTAGGAAGCGTGAGTTTGATAAAGAACGTAAGCTAGGGAAAACGTTCGGATTTGGATTATCCTATGGGTCGGGGGCTGAGAATCTTATGTTAAGTGCTGCCATTGAAGGGTTTACAATTTCATTAGAAGAAGCAGAGACTGCGCGAAACCTCTACCGCTCACTATATTTATTATGATTGGTGTGCCTCCAAAGAATCAGAGTGGCTATCCCGTGGCGGCTGGGTGGAAGATGGGTTTGGGTTTCCTATAGCCATTGCTCCATTCCCTGTAGATAGGAGAGGAATTCCCATTGCTTTCAAGGACATAGGAAGTAAGATAGTGCAGAGGTCGGGACACTACATCCTCCTATGTTGGCTCAAGCACATTGAGAATATTAAGCGGGAGAGGAAGCTGTGGGATTTAGAAAGGCCTGTTATATGCGATGGGATAATATTATGAAAGGAAAACTCTATGCTTTGGATTTATTTAGCGGTATCGGAGGCAACTCCATCGGACTCAAAGACTATATACAAACCGTCGCTTATTGTGAAGCAGACAGACATGCTCAAGCCGTTCTACTCTCCAGAATGTCAGCAGGAGACCTTCCCGTTGCTCCAATCTGCACAGACATACTTGGGCTGGATGGATACTCATTCCGAGGTAAAGTGGATATCATCATTGCCGGATTCCCATGCCAGGACATTAGCGTTGCAGGCAAGGGAGCAGGATTGGAAGGAGAGCGAAGCGGACTTTTTTTCGAAATTATTGGGTTGGCCAAAGAAATCCAGCCCACTTTCCTATTCCTTGAAAACGTCCCAGCCATCCGAACCAGAGGACTGGACACAGTTATCCAAGAACTTACCGAAGCAGGGTATGACTGTCGATGGACGATGCTATCCGCTGCAGACGTTGGTGCTCCACACAAAAGAGAAAGATGGTTCTGTCTTGCCAGAAGGAGATTGCCCAACTCCAGGAGCGAGCATGACCAATCGGAGTTTGGAAGCATGGAACAAACATCGTGCGAGGGACAACAACAAATCAGGCGGGATGGACCTAACTGTATGGGTCCAAGCAAACTCGAATCTCTCAACTGGGAAACTGAGCCCGATATGGACCGAGTGGTTAATGGGCTTCCCCTCAGAGTGGACAGAATTAAACGACTTGGGAATGCAGTGGTTCCAGAGCAAGCTCGGGCGGCGTTTGAAATCTTAATGGGAATAGACAATACAAAGTAGTGTGGAAAAAACAATATGAAGATTTTACAGTTAAACGACACACATAAAGGCTTCAACCAAGCCACTGACAAAATATACAGATTTCTCCAACCAACACGCCATACGTGGCAATGCCGAGCACTATAGCCTAAAAAGGCTACTAAGGCAAAGAAAGCGAGAGCGTCTAAGACGCCCCGCACGGCTGCTGAGAAAAAGCAGACAGCTAATAGTTGCGCCCTCGGAAAAATTCAGCATGAGTTACCAGATGGTATACAAATCGCTATTTCCGGCCTATCTGACGCAGAATTCGGTCATTTCCATGACTTACATACACTGACCCGCCGCATAATAGGTGTCAACTTTGCCGCTCAAGTATTCTAGTTATGTGTCGTGTAGTGGGTAGTCAGAGTGTGGTCAGTCTGGCGGGGGCCTAGTCATACTTGCATTATAACAACACTCCCTTCGATCCAACAGCCCAGGCGTTTAGTCTGCTCCGCCAAGTGGTTTAGGCTCTCAGTCTCAGGATTTGCTCCGCCAAAGTGGTTTCTCAGCGGTTTAAAGAGAAGGGTTAGAGGCTCCCGGCTTGTCCTTCCGGTTTCCAAAAAGTAACATGAGTAGGGTTGGCTTCTTAATTTTGGCCTCCCAGTTTCTTTTCCGGTTCTCACAAGCTTGGCCTTTCCTGGCTTTCTAGGTTTCCAACTTGCCTCGGCCCGCAGCTAAATTCCCAGAAGAAGTAGGAGTACCGAGCCGCAGCATCCGGCGCGAAGCGGCGGTGCTAGCGGGTTGGACTCCACTTCTACTGAGGAAGGGGATGGGCGAAGCCCAGCCCATTTATAAGTAAAATTGGATTCTATCCGATCTGTTTTCCTAACAAATACTTTTTTGGGCCGCCGGGGCAGCCTCAATTCTTCTCTTAATTTTGTCGGTCTCTCAGGCTGCCTTGCGACTTGCTCGATTGGCGCCAGCTTCTGTCCCAGTAAGGAACACTGACTCCCTAAGACGCCTGAAGTATCTGACCGAGTACTGCCTACTGTCATAATAGCCATGTTTAAGCAAAATCTTTAACGCTCGGCTAAGAATCTTAAACCTGAGGTCAAAGTCTTCTGGTACTATTTCCCGGTTGATGTGAACCAGCGTATGCGCATCTCTGGCGGCAGCAAGGATGTCTGTGCCACCATCGGCTCCGGTTGCCGAGATGGCCGTGGCTGCCAGGGCGACCCTGAGAGAAACGGTTGAGTAGCGGGAGAGGAGGCTCTCTAGCTTGGAACGAAGCGGCCCATTTTCTGCCCTTGCCCAAAAGGCGCGAGTACCAGTCCAGGTAGAAAAGGCACCGGCCACGCAGGCCTCAGTAAAGTCTGGGTGGTCCCGGAGAACGTACATGGCTTCGGTCACACCGGCTAGGTCTGGGAGAGACAACTGGTGGCGGCTCCCTACTTTTTGCAACTTATTAACTTCGGTACCGAGGCCGGTCTGCTGCGGCGGCAATACTTTTCCTGCTACCTGCCTATTGACTTCCGCTGCCATGCCTGCCAACTGCTCCTTAACGTCGTCCGTGAGGAGGGAGAGTAGGTTTGGATGCTGACAGAGCTGGTAAAGGGAGATGGACATCCACCGGACGCTGGACAGTCCTTGCGAGGAGTAGGCTCCGTCTTGGAATGGGTCGTCCTTGCCAAACCACTTCCGGTTATGTTCCTTTTGCTCCTTGCCGACTGCGGCCATGAAGGCTGCCTTACGAGCCGCCTTAGCCTTGTTTGACGCTCTGAGGTAACCAAGCTCCGTGTAGATGATGCCAGCGTTGGAAAAGTCGGCTAGGTACTCGTAACCGTGGCCATTAGGCAGGGCGTCGGCACTGATAATAAATGGCATAGTAAGCATTACGCCGTTGGCACTGTCCCTTAGCATAAATCCTGGACGCGACTGCACGGGGATGGCGTCGCCGATTTTGATAACCTCGCCAGCCTTAACCGCACGGGCTCCTCCCTCGGGGTCAGAAAGCGGGTGGCGGCAAGGGGAGATCAGACAGGAAGCTGAAATTCTAACCGCCGTGGCTAGCAGCTCCATGACCTTGGCTCTAGGCTTGTTATTGAGGAGGCCTGGTGCCCATACGTCCGACTGCTCTAC
>Ga0315289_10000729_pt1 | contig 50506 bp, 36 predicted proteins | sample YL17G11_40_MG_FD_203452 | JGI IMG/M metagenome (GOLD analysis project Ga0315289, IMG submission 203452) | Sediment microbial communities from Yellowstone Lake, YNP, Wyoming, USA - YL17G11_40 | ecosystem: Environmental > Aquatic > Freshwater > Lake > Sediment | place: USA: Wyoming | collected...
TATGCCTAAAACGCGCGATCTTTTCAAATGCGGACTGAATGTATTCTCTAACCATGGGAGCAAAACGACTTCAACTCGCGCGTCAGAGCAGGAATTTCGAGACCAGAAGCAGAACAGAGATAAAACTATAGGTTTGAGTAACCAGCATTATCCAACGTGGATTATTGGCAGATAAAGTGACGATTTCGTCCGCAATTGAACTCTGTTCCCCATTTTGCACGAACTTCTTGGAAAGAATGTATAGCGTTCTGAAATTCTTGAGCACGATCAAGACTGCGACAGGGATGCTGAGTAAGAATAACGCCAAAATTAGATGACCATCGTACATGAATTTCAACAAGAATGATGTGACCGTAAGAATGGCGCCCGCTGACAAGAAGACAATGCCGAGAAATGAAGCTTTGACAAGACCCAGATGAACTGTCAATGTTTCAACGTTCATGGCCTTGTCTCCAAAATAGTCCCTTGTCTCCGTGGGAATGATTACTCCGTAGACGGTCAAAGTCAGCCCGGCGAGAGACATGAGAAACAGGGGCTCAACGGTGGAAGTGAACGAGAAGTAGGCAAACAACACTGGAAACACTGCAAGTACAAGAAAAAGCGAAGCTGGAGCCAGCCACGTCCGAGACTTCAGCCTGAGAGGTGTGGCAGAATAAGCCCAGCCCAAGAAAATTCCGAGTCCCCACAGGATGAACAGGATAGGTTTTCCCTGGATCACCGTGAAAATAGAAACCAGAACTAAAGCGCAGACGAATTCTACGATGAACGCAAGTCTCAATCGGCCGCGTCCAAAAGACTCCTCGGCCGAGACGAGTTGTTTCTTCCTTTCGTCTTTCATGTCAAGCTCATAGTCGTAATAGGTGTTGATCTGAGCTCCGATAGTCGAGCTCAAGTTGATTGTGCTGAAGGACAAAACAATCAGAACGATCAGACCAGTTAGGTCGGATGTTCGATTTGCTCCCCACGCAAGCCCTAGGATTAACGAACCCAGATTTGGGAGGATAAATTCTGCCCTAGAAACGATGCCAAACTGTTTCAGTCCTTCAAACATTTCTTTGTCCGCCGAGCTATAAGCTCGGGAGGTTTAAAAACGTACTGCGCTCGCGAGTACGTAGGCGCCGATCAGCGGGTGCGTCCAAACATCGCGGCAAGTCGGATCATGTCAAAAATGTCGACGATGCCATTACCGTCCAAATCGGCCAAGGCGTTCCAATCGGGGTCACCAATTGAAGAACCATAGGCATGGGACGCCAGTATGGCGTCACCTATATCGACAATGCCATCCTGGTTTATATCGCCCTGGATCACGTTTGAGCCTTTAAAAATTCCATCAACGGTCTCGGAGGCAAGAGGGTTGCCGTTTGGATCTCCTGCCTTGCAGGCCGTCAGATTGAGCCCGGAAGTGCCGGTATCCTTTATTCTGAACGCTATAGATGCCAGTGTGTGGTTTCCCGTTATGGGAGCGTAGCCGTGGGCTACGGCTGTCTTTATGTCCATGAATGCGTAGGCATAGACCAAGTATCCGCCTGTGTTGTTGATCTTTTGCATTATTTGCCAAATGTTGTCGGATTCGTTCTGCGGTGTGACTTCATGGAACATGATTTCAGTCATGCTAACGACCTCGAGTATCGCCGGGTCCCAAGTCAGGTTGAACTGTAGCCCAACTACACCTGGATGAGGGATATTGCTGTCCATTTTCACTGAAATATCGAAAACGCTTCCGACGTGCAGAGAATTGTTCTCAACTTCGGATGGATCAACATAAACGGTCAGCGCAGGCGTCGGTGGGGGAATGTTGTTGAAATATCCATCGCTGACGTCACATAGGATTCTTTCAGCGTTTGGATCCCCGAGATTTACCAGGTCGAACCTCAGCGCACACTCACCCGTGCCTACGACTGTGAAAGTGATGATCGCCATGGTGTGATTTCCAGTGATTGGACAGTAACCTCCACCAATGGCTCTCTCAATGTCCTGCCATGTGTATGCATACTCCAACCTACCACCCGTGTTGTTGATTTGATGCTTTATTGCCCAGATGTTGTCCCACTCTGAAGGAGGGGTCACATCGTGAAACATAACTTCCTCAAAAACTCCAACGCTGAGTAGCGCTGGGTCGTAGGAGAATACGAACTGCGCGCCAGCAAGTCCTCCAGCAAGTCCTGGGTCTGCTGGAATGTTGTCGACGTTGATCGAAACGCTGAAAGATTTGCCTGGGACAAGCAAGTAGTCTGTCAGCAACGGCGGATCAACGTAGACTTTAACGGTCTCGAAAGCCGTCGAGTGGACAACTCTCAAAGCCATCGCCATGGACAGAATCAAGAGTGTAGCTAGGAATAACGTGTTTGTTTTCTTCAACTAGTTCACTTCCTTCAACTTCACAGGTCTCGTGAGGTCTGCGCTGAAAATTCCAGATAATCTACCAGCGTCCCAGTGCATGCTAGTATTCCTCCCCGAAATGGATTGCGAATTGAATCATGTCAAATATGTCGACGATGCCATCTTGATTGACATCGCAGAAAACCTGGTACTCCGGCTCGCTGGAGCTTGCGCCGAATGCATTTGACGCCAAGATGCAGTCGAAGATGTCTACTCTTCCGTCGCCGTTCGCGTCTCCGACGATTCGGACCTGTACGGGGCCCACTGCCAACATGTTGTTACCGATTTCGGTTTCACCCACAAGTGAGCCTGCTACTGCCGTTATGGTGTAGTTCTGACTTGGAGCCGCGAGCAAAGTGTCCCATATGATATTCAGGGTTCGAGTTTCGTTCGGTTGAAGAGGATATGCATATTCTGTTGTTATCAAATTGTCGTCATAATACAGTGATACGGTGAAATATGCCGAGGCATTTCCAAAACCAGCAACAGTAACATCCACGTTGATAATCCATCCTCGATAAACATCTGTTGGATAGACGTTGAGGAGGGTAACGGCCACATCGTAGATGAATACTGAAGAAGGCGTGAAAACGATAGTATGTATATAGTTCAGGTCTGTAACGGATTCCCACATCGTGTAGTCGAAACCGTCTGATATGCCAACCGTGGCCGAAACAGAGCCGTCGTTATGGCCGTAGTTAAACTGTATCACTCCATCAGCTCCCAAGATCACTTCAAAATCTGCAATGACACCTGAACCGTAATGTTGAACGCGCCAGTCGATGCCCACATGCGTCGAATTCTCCCAAATATAGATATCGTATGGATCGTTGTACGTTGTCCAGTCGTCCATGGCTGGAGCAATATAGCCGGTCCAGTCGAACGTGATATAACCGTTGATTGAGATCTGGATTCGGTCATGGTAGATACCGTAGAACGGAAAATTGAAGGGCAGAATGTACTCCCAAATGGTATCGTCTCCATGCCAGTCCATAGGCGCGCCACCGCCGACCCACTGAGGCGAATAGTATTCTCTTGAATAGAATCCGGATTTCACGACTCTCGTCACGATGTTGTTGGCTGTTATGCCCTCTCCTTCGACAGGGAGCACATAGGCTGTCACATTATACGTTGCTTCACCGATCGACGCGTTGAGTATGCAACTGAACGTGTGGAACGCTCCTGCGGGCAATTCGGAAATCATAACTGAGCCAACCATTGTGCTATTGACAAATACCTGCAGTTCCACGTTGCTTTCACCGCTGAGCCCGAGGTTTCGCACTGTCGCGTTAAGTAAAGATGCCTCTTTGAACGCGACAATCTTGGGAGTTTGCAGGAACACAGCGAGCTCGTGTTCAACCGGAACCGAAATTGACAACCAGTCTATCATGTTGTTTGCCAAGCGCAAGTTGTCAGCCTGACTTATTGAGTAATCTTGAAGTGAGTATTGGCCAGCGAGTCCTAAAACTTTCGCGAGACCCTGTTGAGAAGCAGCCAGCGCCACGTTGCCCCATGAATCCCTCACCAACCCTTGAGCTGCTCCCTCTGCAATTATGGAGACAGAAGCATAATCAAGGTATAAAGAAGATACGCCATCAGTCACAGGATGTGGAGTAATGTCGGCGGTCTGCCCGCCCGACATGCCGCTTGTCCACGTTATGCCGGCGAACTCGGTCAGGTCCCAGCAGATCTCTGGGTAGTATCCGCCTATCACAAGAAGACCACCGCCGCCAAATACGAAATCTTGTATTGCTGAAAGCTCGTCTGAAGTATACGGAAAGTATGGCGTCACAATGATGCACACATTGTAGCCTTGCAGCGTAGCAGGTGTGATTCCGCTGTAATTCAGGGAGTCGATGTCGTACCCTCTGTCAGCAAGTTGTCCAGTCCAAACGCTATACGAAAATATCGATTGGGCTCCATGACTCTGATCCCAAAGAACGCGACCCTTGAACTCTGCTGCATTGATTAGTTTCATGGCGAAATTGTTTACCGTTGACTCTTCAGACGGTCCAGGTGGTGAATAAGCCGTGACGTTGTATATTCCTTCAATCGGGGCATCAAACGTGTAGCTCAATGTATATGATTGCAGTGTTTGAAGCTCTATATGAGAAGCAATTTGAACTTGAGTGTCATTGATCAGCAGTTGCAGCTCCACGTCAGTCTCTGGGTGTTGTCCAAGATTTATTACAGTTGCGTTGAGCAACGATGATTGGCCCAAGCGCATGCGTCTGGGCGTTTGCAGCACGACGGCAATATCGTGCTCCCGCAACGGTGGCGTAAAAACAACAGTACGAATATGGTTTAGGTCTGTAAGGTCTTCCGCGAGAATGTCGCCGTTGCCGTCTGATATGCCAGCGGTGGCCGAAACAGAGCCGTCATTGTCGCCGTAGTTAAACTGTATCACCCCGTCTATCCCCAAGATCACCTCAAAATCTGCAATGACACCTGAACCGTAATGTTGAACGCGCCAGTCGATGCCCACATGCGTCGAATTCTCCCAAATATAGATATCATATGGATCGTTGTACGTTGTCCAGTCGTCCCAAGCCGGGGCAATCGCCAACTTCCAAGCCAACTCAGGTACGCCGTTACCGAGACTCGAGTCCGACCAGTTGAAGGATATCAAACCGTTGCTTGAGACATAGATTCTGTCATAGTAATTTCCGTAAAACAGAAAACTAAAGGGCAGGTCATACTCCCAACTCATATCGTCTGCATGCCAATCCACAGGTGTACCACCGCCAACCCACCTGGGCGAAAAGTATTCTCTCTTGTAAAGCGAAACTGCTACAATCTGGCTCTGTGTATTGTCAACCGTATAGCCTTCACCCTGCACTGGTGGAACATATGCCGTAACGTTGTATTTCATGCCAACAATTGCCGGGCCAAACAAGGAACTAATTGTTTGGGACCCTCCCGCGACCAGTTCAGGAATTAGAACTGAATACAGTTGAGTGTCGTTGACTATTAATCGCAACTCGACGTCCGTTTCGTTGCTGAGACCATTATTAAGAACAGTTGCGTTGAGTAAGGTCGATTCGCCTACTCGCAAAGAGGTTGGAGCCTGCAGGGTGACTGCAAGATCGTGTGCGGGTTTTTCATAACGTGACCATCTGATTGCGTTGTAGAGCAGTTGTAAGTGATAATGATAGTACGGTGGTACGGTTTCGAGAAAAGGAGAAATATAGATCAAACCGCTGTATGCGGCAATAGCAGCTTCATTGTAGTGTCCCTTGGCAAGGTAAGTGCCACCCTGCAATTCGTTTGCGCTCCAAGCTCCGTCAGAAGGAAGCGCGGTTCCTACGTTTGGAAAGACAATTGGATTTGGAACGTTTGCAAAGACAGGGTGAGTTGTGTTCAGCAAGTGCATAAGGTCTGTGCCCGTTGAGTACCAATATATGTCGTCTCTTAATCCGAAAAGCGGCGCCAATTTGTTGTTGTTCGGAGCGTATGAATAGAAAGTTCCTGATGTTGCGATGAGCCCGTGCCCTTCATGGACATAACGAGTTATCGCTCTAATCTCAGAGTCTGTGAATTCCCATCCATAGTAATAATCGTATGCGCAAGAAATGATCAAAACATCTGCCTCGGTCGCGGATATGTCCTCATAAGTGATGTCCATCTTGTTCAAAGACACATAGTCGACATACGCCATCTTGTCACCGAGAAGTGGCCAGTCTGTACCTAGTGCTTGCCAATTTGCGATTGCGCTGGAGTAGACGTTTCCTGCTGAATGTAAGACAGCGGCAATCACGGGAAGACCAGCGTATACCGGTTTCGTAAGTGCGTTGTTCTCCACACTCGTTTCGCCTATTTGTGGCAAAACAAAGAATGAGAGGTTGTATAGGCCTTCAACTGCTGGATCAAAAGCCATAACCACTGATATCATCTCTCCGCTTGGCAGAAAGGTGATGTGCGAAGAGTCGACGATTGTGTCGTTCGCTAGAAGCTGCACGGTGACGTCGGTCTCGTCTTCGCCAAAATTCAGAACGGTACAGTTCACACTGTTTAGTGTTCCAATTTTGAAGTAAGGCGGAGTCATCCAATTGTGGGCTATCAATTCATGGACCGGGGGCAACGTGTTGACTGCGTTTTGCGCATTCACTCTCCCGTTTCCAAAGTCAACGTCAAAACCACTGTCACCGAGGTCGTCGGCAGTGTAACTCAACCACATACGAACCCAGTCTCTCGTTCTGTTTGAATATCTACTCCACGCAAGGGCCGCGACACCTGCAACGTGTGGACAAGCCATAGATGTACCACTCATATAATCATAATTCATGGAAAAGCCGTAAGCGACGTTCATATATACTTCGTAAGTTGGCATCGTGGAGTATATGTCGACTCCTGGAGCTGCCAGTTCAACCCAGTCGCCCCAATTCGAGAACCATGCTTTTTGGTCGCTCTGGTCAGTTGCCGTTACGGCTATCACTTCATCGTAGGCAGCAGGATATGATCTGCTGTTCGACTCGTCGTTTCCTGTCGAGGCCACGAGCAAGACGCCCGCATTGTAGGCATACTTGACTGCATCATGCATGAGCTGGCTGTCAGTGTAGCCGCCAAAGCTCATGCTTATTATCTTTGCGCCACTATCGGTTGCGTGTATGATGCTATTTGCTATCGTGTCAGCATATCCATAGCCATAGCTGTCAAAGGCCTTTTCAACCATAATTCGGACCTGAGCAAGTCCAGCGATCCCTTCGCCGTTGTTCATGACGGCTGCGATTATCCCGGTACAGTGAGTGCCGTGCCCAAAATCATCGAGGGGGTCGTCATCATTGTTCACCCAGTCACGACCCAGGGCAACGTAATTTGCGGCGATGTCTGGATGGAGATAATCGACTCCGGTGTCAATTACTGCAACGAGCAGCGAAGGATCACCAACTGTTGTGTTCCACGCAAAGTCTGCTCCTATCTTTTGTGGCCCCCACTGCATGTTCCAATAAGGATCATTTGGAACTGCCTGAACCTGAACTTTAGCGTCGGGTTCCACATAGCTAGCTATGTCCGCAGCACGTAACTCTTCCATAAAACTCGTTGTCGACATCAGTGGAAGCTCAACGATTACTGCTTTCAACCTGCCTTGCATTTTGACAGTGTTGACAATGCGTGCATGATGATTGGATGCGATATCCTCGAGTTTGGCTGTTCCGGAAGATTTTCCTTCGGCTATTCCCACGACTAACCGGGTCTTGTTGCCTTCGAAAAGCGTGAGATCGCCATATTGATCCAGATTAGAATCCACGCTTGTCTTCGGAGCCGCCTTGACCCAGGGAGGAGATCCCGCATCCCGATTCACATTGCTACCTGGGGAGCTTGATCCAAAATTGGTACTTGAGAGAGTCTCATAAGCGACATCATATTGTCCAAATATAGGTCTTGCAAAATAAACGCAGCCAGAGGCACTCAGAAAAAGCAGCGTTACGAATAATACACCTAAAACTTCCTTCCTCATCCCCCGTATCCCCAGCGCACGGACGGTAGTATGGTTCGAAACGAATAAAAGGTTTATGGAACCATCTTCCAGAATGTCAACAACCCAAACATTTTCATAAGAAAGTATCAAATGCAAAAATCTGCGTGTTCCCACGAGCCAGTCGAGGAAGCGCGCGATTTTGGATTTCCTTCTGCCTGCGTTGAATGAATGGGAAGGTGTAACAAATTACTTTGCGCGCACTACTCGGGCACAATACTACTCTCCCGACTGTGGCCTCATAAAACTGTATAAGAAAGGATGGTGTGCGTTGTTCTTAGTTCTAGAAAAGCATTTCACAAGTTATTAATAGGTACATCGTTGATAATATGATAATTGTAACTTTCATGACAACCTCCAGATATATCTTAGAGTCTATCTTGGCTGAAATAGAATGCCAGACGTATTCGTCTGGAGGTAGGAAACCGCCTATCCGTAAGTGAACGGATGAAAGAGGTCAAGTTGAAGATGGAGGAATGAGAATGAAGACAAAAGTGATCGCGGCACTAGTGGTGGCGGTGTTTCTGGGAGGCTTATTGACAGCATCAACGGCAAGAGCACGCATTGCAGAGTCCATGGAGCCTCTTGGATGTGAACTGGAAATGGACGTAGATTGGGCGAACATGAAGTGGGACGGAACCATTGACGGAGATATCGAAGGATCTATCACGGTCTTCGAGATGGGGGCTAGTTTTCCAGGCAAAACGGAAATGTTCCATGAAACATGGGTAATCGTGACAGACTCTGGGTCAATCTCAGGATTTGACGATGGTGTTTGGAGCTTTGTAAACTTTAAATGGGTGGCTAATGGTCGGGTGACAGCGGCGACGGGGAGCTGGGCGTACTTGGTTGGATGCAACATGCGTTACAGTGGCACGACAACTGAATTCCTAGGCGTCGGATTCCCAATCCATGGCACAGGCACATTGATGATTATGCCGCGCTCGCATTGATGGTTTCAATGATGTTTGTATTTGGGTTTTTCTTGAGAAGATGGATGCTTCGCCATAAGATTCCCTTTTTTTACAGAATATGACGCGCGTGTCTCTTCTCCAATTGCGATTCGAGCCATGTATCGCTATATGCGAATGTTGGATGTCAGATTTATTGGTTGAATGGTAAGAGCGTTTAGGTTGACATCAAAGCGCGAGAGCTACGAACAAAACTCTAACAAACACCGGCAAAACCAATCCACTTCACCATTGCTCCACTCTGAAGATACTCCTACCCAACATAGAAAAAGCCAATAAAACCCCACAAAGGCACGACTGAAGACCCAGTAGAAGACCCTTCTCCAAGACTCTGCACGAAAAAGCCTAGGGGGGAGGGGGGTAGGCTGCTAATCGCTGAATGGTAACGGTTAAGACAACGGACACGTTATGGCTACTGCTGCTTCCTCTTCAATATATTCTCCAGAAAAGGCTTCATCTTGGCGTTTTCAGCCTTAATCTTGTCCTTCCCCAAAGCCTGCATCTGCCCAGCGATCTCACGAACAACCTCAGCAAACTTGATACCCTCAGCCGCCGAAACATACTCAACCCGCAAACGCTCAGGACTCATACCAAGCTTCTGCAACATCGGCGCCAACGCATCCATCCGCGCCTTCATCTTATAATTCCCACTGATATAGTGACAATCATACGGCAAATGACAAGCACCAACCATAACCATCCCAGCACCAAGCCGAAACGCCTCAAAAATGAAATCGCGGTCCACGCGTCCTGAACACATGACCCGGATCGGCCGAATCACAGGCGGATACTCAAAACGACTCGTCCCCGCAAGGTCAGCACCGGCATAGCTGCACCAGTTACACAAAAACGCCAAAATCTTACCCTCAGGGTCCGTTTCCAAAGCCGCACGAATCTGCGCCACAATCTGCGCATCAGTAAAATGCTTCTGAGTAATCGCGTCAGCAGGACACTCAGCGACACAAGTGCCGCAACCATGACACATCGCACTCTCAGTCACAGCCACCTGGCCCTCAGGCGCACGAATAGCACCGTAAGGACAAGCCTTAGCACACAAACCACACTTCACCTTAGTGTTACGGCACTTCGCAGGGTCAACAACCGCCACGATCGGCTGAATCTTATAAGTAGGCTTCGAAAGAATAGTCGCCGCACGAGCCGCCGTGCCCATACCCTGAGAAACACTGTAAGGAACATCCTTCGGCCCCTGACAACCCCCAGCAACAAAAACACCGTCCGAAGGCGTATCAATCGGCTTCAGCTTCGGATGACTCTCCATGAAAAACCCGTCACTACCACGGCTAATATTGAAAACCCGGGCAACCTCCTCTGAACCCTGACAGGGAACCGCAGCCGTCGCGAGGACAACCATATCACTCTGAACCTGAACCAGCTCACCGTTCTCCTTCTCAGCACAAACCACCAGCTTTTTCGTCACAGGGTCCTCAGTCACGTTCTTGTTAGTCAACTTGACCCGAATGAAATTGACACCGAGCGACCGAGCCTTATTGAACAATTCCTCGTACCCTTTCCTGTTCGCCCGCATATCAGTATACAGCACATTGATCTTCAGCTTGTCCCCGTACTTCTCCTTGAGAAACACCGCGCTCTTCAAAGTCAACATACAACAGAAGCCCGAACAATACTCAAACTTGTTAACATCACGCGAGCCCACACACTGAATGTAAGTCATGCTTTCAGGCATCTTGCCGTCTGAAGGCTTCCAGAGCTCGCCTAAAATCTGCGTGTTGGAATCAATGATGCGTTCAAGCTGCAAAGCCGTTATGACGTCCTTGTACTTGCCGTAACCATAATTCGGAAGGTCATTCGGCTCATAAATGTCATAGCCCGTGGCAACAACCATGCACCCAACCTCAAGCTTCTCCTCACTGGGTTTCTGCTCAAAATCCACGGCGCCAACAGGACAGATTTCTTGACACTTCCTGCAACTTCCGTCTTTGAAGTATAGGCAAGTTTCCTTGTCTATCGTGTATGTGTTAGGAGTTGCATTCGGAAACGGCAAATATACAGCCTTACGCTTCTTCATCCCCGCGTCAAACTTGTTAACCGTTTCAACTGGACAAACCTCAGAACACTTGCCGCAGCTTATACACTTGTCTTCATCAACAAACCGCGGCCTCCTAGAAACCGTCACCTTATAGCTGCCGATGACACCCTCAACGTGCTTCACATCAGAATAAGTAAGCAACTTGATCTTCGGATGGACAGCAACAGCCCCGATCCTCGTAGCCACGCAAGAAAACCTTGAACAATGAATCTGCTGCGGACAGTTCGAACACTCAAAAACAGGAAACGTCTTCCCCAACTGAGCCATGTGACCCCCGATAATCTCCGCGCGATCAACCAAGTACACTTGATAACCCATCTCAGCAAGGTCAACCGCAGCACTCGCACCTGCAACGCCAGCGCCGACAACAAGAGCCCTGTTTGAAACAGGAACCTCAATCACGTCCAAAGGCTCAAGCAGCTTGACCTTCGCAACAGCCATCTTCACGAGCTCCTTAGCCTTCTCAGTGGCGTCCTCAGGCGTGCCCTGATGACACCAAGACGAAAACTCCCGAATGTTAGCCATCTCATAAACGAACGGGTTCAACCCAGCCTCTGAAACAGTTCGCCGAAAAGTCGGCTCATGCATCCTAGGCGAACACGCAGCGACAACAACCCGATTCAACTTGTAATCCCGAATGCCCTTCCGAATCTCTTCCTGCCCAGGGTCGGCACACGTATAACGATTCGTCTTAACATAAACCACTCCGGGCAATTTACGCGCGTACTCAGCTACATCTTCAACATCAACGGTTCCAGCAATGTTAAGCCCACAGTAACAGACAAACACACCGATACGAGGCTCACCAGCCGTCTGAGCAACCTGCGAAACCGATTGCACGCTCATCTAGACTTCACCTTCTTCTCCGCAACAGCCTGAATCTGAGCAACCATTTGGCCGTCGGAATAGTTCGGCATCGTTATCGCATCCATCGGACAGGCAGAACCACATATTCCGCAACCACGACACAAGCCTTCAGCAATTTTCGCAACAGACTTCTCGCCAATTTTATCAAAATTGATCGCGTGGAAGCCGCAGGCTGACTCGCATATCCTGCAGCCACTACACAAATCTTCGTTCACCTTGGCCACTAACGGCTCGACTGTCCAACTTTCCTTACTCAAAACAGACGCGACTTGGGCTGCTGCAGCGCTTCCTTGTGCCACACTGTATGGAATATCCTTCAAACCTTGACAAGCGCCTGCCATGAAAATCCCAGGTACCGAGGTGTCCGTTGGCCTGATCTTTGGTTGACATTCTACGAAGAAACCGTCCTTGCCCAGCGGAATGTCCAGGATCTTGGCCAATTCAGGCGCGGTTCCCGTTGGAATCGCAGCGTTCGCCAAAACGACCATTTCGACATGTGCCGAAACGGGTTTTCCGTCTTCTGTTTCTCCATAAATTGTGAGGTTGTTGGTCTTCGGGTCTTCGGACACACGGCGGTTTTCAAGTTTGACCCTTATGAATTTGACTCCTGATTTTTGGGCGCGGTTGAAGAATTCCTCGTAACCTTTGAAGTTGCTCCGCATGTCGTTGTAAAACACGTAAACGTCGATAGCGTCCCGATACTTCTCCTTGAGCATGACTGCGTGTTTGAGCGTGTACATACAGCAGAAGCTTGAGCAGTACTCGTACCTGTTGATATCCCGTGAACCTACACATTGGATGAAAGCTACAGAGTGAGGTTTTTGACCATCTGAGGCACGGACAACTTTTCCGCCTGTTGGACCCGCTGCGAGTATAAGCCTTTCAAACTCCAAAGCCGTGAACACGTTCGTGTATTTGCCGTAGCCAGTCCATTCTAAGTCTTTGGGGTTGTACATGTCGTAGCCGACGCTGAGAATTATGGCTCCAACGTTGATGTCTACTTCTTCGGGTTTCTGGTCAAAATTGATCGCCTGACGGGCTCCGCACGCGTCCACACACTTGTAGCATTCGATGCAGTAGTCGCGGTTTATCGTATGTGTAAGCGGAACAGCTTGGCCAAATGGGATGGATATTGCTTTTCTCACGCCTAAGTACATGTCAGCGTAATTCGGATACTCGATTGGGCACGCGTCTCGGCACTCGCCGCATCCCGTACAGTTGGCAGCGATGACGTAGCGGGGGTTTTTACGAATCTTCACCTTGAAGTTGCCAACGTTGCCCGTGACCTTCAGCACGTCTGCGTAGGAGATTATCTCGATGTTGGGGTGTCTGCCGACGTCAACCATTTTTGGCCCTTCGATACAAATACTGCAGTCGAGGGTAGGGAACGTCTTATCCAAAAGTGCCATGTACCCGCCTATGGTCTCAGTTTTCTCGACCATGTAAACTTTGAAACCCATGTCGGCAAGGTCAAGGGCAGCGTTGATTCCAGCGATTCCTCCGCCGATCACCATGACTTTCTTTGTCATGGGCAATTCTATCGGTTTTAACGGTTCGAGAAGCCTCGCTTTTGCAGCAGCCATTCTTACTGTATCTTTTGCTTTTTCATTTGCCTCTTCAGGTTTGGTTTTGTGGCAGTAGGATGCGAACTCGCGGATGTTTGCCATTTCGAAGAGCCAAGGGTTTAATTCTGCTTGGGACACGCAGCTTTGAAAAGTAGGCTCGTAAAGTCTTGGTGAACAGCCGGCAACAATAACGCGGTCGAGCTTATTGGCTCTTATCGCTGTTTTTATCGCGTCTTGGCCTTGACGACTGCACGGGTAATCCATATCTTCCGCATAAACAACATTTGACAGGGTTCTTGCGTACTTTGTTAGTGCGTTGACGTCTATGACTGATGCTATGCTTGAGCCGCAGTGGCAGACGAACACTCCGATCCTTGGACCTTCAACTTTTGAAGCGGCTTTTTTCGGTGCAAGCTTCCTTTGTTTCTTGTGAGCTTCCGGTTTCTTTTTGGGGGGTGTCTTAGGCAACTTGTCGCGCCTCCGGAACCATTCTTTTTTTAACGGCTTCTCTTGCTTTTTGAGAGCCTTTCGTCTTGAGTTCTTTTGTCAATTCTGTGGATGAAGTCAGTCTTTCAAGAGCTTTGTTCCAAGCTCCTGAGCGTACGGGTGAATGGATGACGCGAGTTCTCTTCAAATCTAAGGCGTCGTCGACGGGGCAGATTGTCTTGCATGCTCCGCAGTATACACAGAATGTTTCGTCCACGCGCACTTTTTTGTCTTCGTTTGATAGGTAAAGTGCGCCTGTGATTGGGCAGACGTCTAGGCAGTCTGTGCATCCGTCGGGGCATTTGGATGTGTTGATCGTGAGTTTTCCCGTTAGGAACTTTCGCACGTGCATCGCCTTGTCGGGGAGTTTTGCTTCGCATACGGTGCAGCACGGACAGTGGTCTTTATCGATGTTAATGGTTGTCTTGTACCAGCTTCGTTCAGGTTCACTGAGTGTTTTTGGGTTTTCGATTGGTTTTCCATCTGGGGTTGAATAGGATACTGTGATGAGACCGAGTGGGCAGGCGTCTTTGCTTGTTTGTGGGTCGATTGGGAACTTTGTGGGGTCTGCTTTGATGTCGCGCACGAGTGATGGAAAGCTTTCTTTTTCGACGACTGAGAGAATGTGTTTGCCGTCGATGGTTAGCTTGATTGCTCCGTACGGGCATAGTACGTCGCATATTCCGCAGAAGTTGCATTTTGCCAGGTCTATGTCGACTTTGGCTTTCTGAGCCTTCTTGCCCGGCGTCTTAAGAGACTTTGTGGTTTTGATTGCCTCTTTTGGACAGGCTAGACTGCAGATCTGGCAGCTCGTGCATCTTGTTTTGTCCAAGTCGAGCCTGTAGTTTTTGATGTGCAGAACCCATTCTAGCGATAATTCATCGGCCGTCTCTTTCTTTAGTGTCCTCAACGGCACTTGTTGTTCACACCTGGTAAGTCAGAGATACGAGGAATGTTGGTTGATATTGACAATCTTCCTCTTGTTAAATGTGGTCTGAGTCAAAACTGGCGATATAAGCATTGCTTGCTGGATTCTGTGAAATCTATGAGTCCCCTGAAGCGCTGTGGGTCTGAGACACTCGCTAGTAGACTGGCAAAAATTCGAGGAGGGTTTTGGCTATTGCTACTGTTTTCTGCGTTTGATTGCGAATAATACAGGAGCGCCGATCGATGCGCGCGCGTAGTCCTCCATTAGCATGAAAAAGTTTTCCTCGCCATCCTTCCGGTGAGGACTATCATGGGAAAACTTGAAATTGGGAAAGATAGTCTCTGTGATCCCTTAACAAGAGTCGATTAAGGCGCGCGTGATAGATATCTAGCGCGCGCAACATCTAACAGGTGAAAATCGCATGGCAGATGACCTTACTAGGATAGCAGAAGACTCAGCTCGTGGCGGCTTTCTGCTTATGTCAGGAACCGCACTCTCGACCGTGATCATGGCGATCTCGTCAATTCTGATTGGCAGACTTCTCGGGCCTGAACTTTATGGGCAATACACTCTTGCTCTCGTAGTGCCTCAATTATTGTATCTCTTCACAGACCTGGGGATCAATCAAGGTGTCACCAAGTTCACCGCCTCTCTCAATTCGCGGAATGAAACAAACCGAATGGTCGCGGTAATAAAGAATGCAATGTTGTTGAAGGCTTTCGCTGGTGCAATTCTGTTCGCCGTCAACTATGCCTTGTCTGATGCTTTCGCACAGATTGTCTTCCAGAGACCTGATATCGCTCTGTATATTAGAATTGCATCCTTTTCGATACTCTTCCAGGTTATATTCACCACAGCCACGTCTGCTTTTGTAGGCTTAGACAAGTCCGAGTATGCTGCAATCACGGCGAATATTCAAGCTCTCGCCAAGGCCATAATCTCAATAATCCTTGTTCTTGTGGGATTTGGGGTTGCAGGTTCAGTGCTCGGAAATACGCTCGGCTATGCGGCAGCAGGAGGGGCAAGTGTCCTTCTCCTTTTTCTCTTGTTGCGCAGAAGACTGCATACAGGAGGCGGTTATAGCACGCGGGAAGATCTTGCAGGTCTGGTTCGTTACGGTATTCCCCTATACATTTCTATTCTCCTCACTGGGTTCACCCCGCTTTTCCAGAGCTTCATCCTAGCCATTTTCACGACAGACGCAGACATTGGGAACTATAAGGCTGCTTTGAATTTTGCGACTCTGATAACTGTTCTGTCTGTTCCAATAACCACTGCATTGCTGCCCGCTTTTTCCAAAATCGACTCGGCAGCGAGTCATAAACTGAAGTTGTTCTTTAGGCATGCAAACAAATACACCGCTTTGCTTATAATGCCATTGACTATCTTGCTGATTACTTATTCTACGCAAGTAGTGCAAATAATCTACGGCTCAACATACGAGTCCGCATCGATATTCCTGGCGACTTACTGTCTACTATATTTCGCCGTAGGAATCGGCTATTTAACGCTTGTAAGCCTTTATAACGGCATAGGTGAGACAGGAACTACTTTTCTGATCAGTCTAACAACTTTTCTCGGGGTTGCTTTTCTATCCCCTGTTCTCACACAAACATACGGCGTAGAAGGGCTCATCGTGGCTTTCCTTGCAGCGAGTTTGATCGGAACAGCTTTCGCTTTAGCTAGAGCTAGGAAGAGATTCCAGATAGAGTTTGACGCGAGATCACTCTCAAAGATTTACTTTGCCTCAGCAGTCTCTGCAGTTCCCTCACTTCTTCTGCTCAGATTCATGTCTCTGTCCAATTCCGCCGATCTCGCGATAGGAGCAACACTATATTTGTTAATCTACATTACACTCATTCCACTTGTGCGAATTGTTACGCCCCCAGAACTTCAAACAGCATCTCGCGTACTGCAGAAAATACGACTGCTAAATGTGATTGCCAAACCATTTCTCAACTACCAGCAGTGGGTCCTAAAGTTGCGTCATAGCAAACACTAATTCCTCGTATATTTTTACTCGCACACCGAGATCAGCTCACTGTCTCAGAAGAATTCGCGAAAGAAGAATGATGCTCCTAAAGTCCAAGGGTTAACGCATGCCTTGTTCATCAGTTGATGGTGAAGTTGCTGTTGCTGCTGTCGGTGATTGATGTGTTTGATGTGCTTGTTATTCTTATCTTATAGTCGGTTCCAACGGCTCGCGTCGAAGAGATGGTCCAGTCGTAGGAACCGTCATTCGCTGTGCTTGAAGAAGCCACTCCTACCGAAACACCGCCCTTCAGCAACTCTATCTTTACGTAAGCTCCGGGGTTTCCTGTGGACGTCCATGTGATGGTGTGGACAGAGCCTCTTGCCCAAGTCTGTCCTCCGTTGGGTGTAGTGACGGTTATCGTGGAGGCCGCGGTTGAGGTGATGGCGAAGTTGTTGTCGCTGCTGTCGGTGATCGATGTGATTGATGTGCTTGTTATTCTTATCTTGTAATCGGTTCCAAGCGTCTGTGTGGAACTGATGGTCCAGCTGTAGGAGCCGTCATTAGCCGTGCTCGAAGAAATCACTGTGTTCAAGACTCCGGCTTTCAACAGCTCGATTTTGACGTTTGCACCCGGACTTCCGGTTGACGTCCAGGTTATCGTGTGAGCTGTGCCCCTAACCCAGTTCTGCCCACCGTTTGGTGCAGTGACGGTTATCGAGGAGGTCGTGCTCTGGCCCCCGGTGAATGTCTTCACGGCGTTAAACGAAGGCTTGCGACTGCCGTCACTCCTCAAGAGTCCGAAGTTGTAACCGCCAGAGTCTTGCCACTGATATATAATGAACGTTTGGAGCCAGTTCCAGTTCGCTTTGGCGTAGTTCAATGCGTCCTTGATGTATTGTGCCTGAGTTGCTTCTGAAACGACAGGTCCAGTTCCTACGGTTCCAGAAGTTCTCCATCCAAATTCAGTAAACCACATAAATTTGTTTGAGTCAGCTCTCTGAACCATCATGTTTCTGAAGTCTTGTGCTCTCCAGAATGCTTTTCCTCCATTTGATAGGCCAGGTGGTAATGGGCTGTCGATATCGTATGGGTGTACCGATAGTACGTCCATGTAGTTTCTTGCGCCGTTGTCATACATACTGCTCAGCCAAGCAAGTGTGTTATCCTGACATACTGAAATACTTCCTCCAATAACCTTTAGTGTAGAATCAATTGCCTTTATTTTGGAGTATGCTGTTTTTAGCCATTGAACGTATTTTGTGACGCTTCCAACTTGGCCGTCGGGAGCGAATCCGGTGTGCCAGTCAGGTTCGTTCCATACTTCCCAAACTTTGACATAGTTCTTGTATGTTGAAACCGTTGTGCTAACGTAATTCGCCCAGCCGTTGATGTCGTTCGCACGCACCAGTTTTTCGTTGTATAGAACGCCAAGAACTGCAATCTTTGCATTAACGACTGCTTTTACCAATTCTACTCCATCTGCCCTAGGCAACGCGATCCTTAATGTGCTGATTCCGGCTTCATGCATTAGAGCGGCGTCTCTGTTTATAAAATTGGAAGCTGTGTTGCAGTACTGAACTCCAACTGCAAATCCAGTGGCGGCTTCGGCTTTCTGTGGCAGGGAAAGACCGATGAATGTGGCAAGAAAAATCATTGTTATTGCTACTGAGACGAATGGTCTGTTCATATTCCCTTTCTCCTCACTTCGCGCGCGCGCTAAGATTGCAGTCCTTCGCGCTTTCTGATTGCCTGTTTTCCTTAATGTTGCGAGTACGTGTTGATTTAGCTATGGAACCAGGTGGATTTTCATCAGCTATCAATTGCTTTACCATACCTCTTTGACTTTGTTTGTCTTGCCGACCATTTCTGCGCTGTAGTTCTTAAGAATTCTTGAGAAAAGAGTCTGGGCTAGTGATTAAGTCATGGTGACAAGAGTTGCGAACCAAACTTTGAAAAACCACGTGCTGCAATTGACAACGTTAAGGTCGCAGATCTATCACAGTGGTACCCGCAAACTTGTCGAAATACCTCATGAATCTCTTGTCCTTAAGTCTGTATCCAAAGAGTAGATCGAAAGGCCCAAGAAAAGCCTTGCCGAAATTCCTTACAGCGGCATGGTCGTAGGAGAGGCTCTTTCCGTCTAGTCGGACGACTTTTAGCCCTAGGATTCTTTTTCCCAAAGTCTGTCCAGCAAATCCTTCCAAAAGCGTTGAATACACCCAGAAGAGAACAAGGTAAAGGATGATATTCGGAACGTCAAAGCGAAAAGCTGCACCTGTCGTGAGTGAAGAGAGAAAGACCGTCAATATCGCTGTTAGACCGAAAATTCCAATTGCTATTGCGAAATCGATCAAGAAAGCGTACAGTCTTTTCGTCAAAGTAGCGAGAGGAAGGACTGAAGTTTTGCTTGCCATGTCAGCTTCTACGGCCCAAGATTCTAAGTCTCTTATGAAAACTACTGCGTTCATGCCCAATTTGCTCAGTTGATATTTGCCCGTCGGCGTCTGTTCAAGGAAGCCTCCTAAGCTGCGGATGTGAAAACTCAGTTTTCCAGTGTCAACGTTCAGAGTGTTCATCAAGTCTGTGAAAGAGAGCTCGGCTTTCTCGTCGAGCTTCAAGAGAATTTCTCTTCTCAATGGATGAGATAATTCGGACAGTATTCTTGACACAGTTTCTTGATCTATAGTCATCTTGAAGTCAATACTCACTAACACGGTCTAATATGTATTGAGTTGAAGAGTCGTAGCACGCGCCAGAGTCTCCGGAGTTACTTGGCAGCGCGCTTCTTTCCATACTTTATCATCAATAGGCCCTATTTTTACCTTTTCGCAAGTGCGCGCCCGACTGGCAAACAGTGTTTGAGGGTTTACCGATAGAAGATATTCAGATAGTGCAGCGCCCGCTACGACTGTCGAAGAACTTAAGTCAATGGCTACGTTCCTTTGTATTCTAGCCTTCTGATCTTGTGAGTCCAGTAAAGCAGTTTAGCGCGCGCGCTGGGTTTGACTGATTGGCAGTAGTTGATTGTTTGGGAACTTCGCGTTTTTTCGTGTAGGCCAAGATTGCCAGAGATATTGTCAGCATGATTGTTAGCATAAGGGTTGAGGGAAACTCTGGAACCACGGGGTCGCTTTCAACTTCGATGATGCTGATTTGGACGTCAGGCTGATTTGGGAACAGAATGGTTGGATAACAAATGACAGCTGTGAGTTGGCCAGGTCCTGTAACGAATCCGCTGCCATTTTCAAGAGTATCATTGATTATCATCGAAGCTATGGTGCTGGAAGGAACGTACTCACCGTCTCCGTCTATATACATGAAGTACCATATTGCCTGTTGAATGTCCTGAACGCTTCCCTGCTTATGGTTTAAGACGTAATTGATCAGGTCCCATGCCTCATTCGCCAATTCTCCTGGAGGGCTCGTGCTTGAATATAGAAATACCGCGTGAGTTGCAGGGCTTAGAGCCATCTCTGTTCTGACATCTACACACCAGCCACGATATGTCGCGTTCGTTACGTCATATCCAGAGGGGACTTCGCTTAACACGGTGTCAAAGTAGCTCTGAGTGCCATGGCTGACTTCGATTCTGATCATGGTTGAAGGCAGGTTCAATGCACCGTCGATGGCATAAGCAGGAGCTGCAAGAATCACCGAGACCGCCACGAAGATCAATATGCTCTTTACAAGTTTCATTTCGAACCTTCTCCCTTGAAAAAAGACTGATCGCGACTCTTATAACGACTCTTTCGATTTTGGATATATTCTTGGCACCGTGATCCGTGACGGCAACTATAGCGTATTTTCTTAGGTTTGGGATAAAACTTTACCCCCAAAACCCAAAACCCAACGCGCGCGCTAAGAGAAATAAAAGCGGCCAGGCTCTTAACAAGTGCGCGCTATCATATCTGTGTATTTTTCAGCAATTTTGAGGTGCGCGTAATCCCTCGCTGTTTCTACTGCGTCTGCACTGATCGCCTTCCACAAGGCGTTATTTGTAAACAGACTTGCTAGCCTTGCTGCATAGGGGTGCACCTCCAAGCTTTGTACTCGAAAACCATTCCGACCATCTGACACAAGTTCGCTAGGCACAGCTTCAGACACCACAACAGGCAGACCATTTGCGAAAGCCTCTAGAACAGCATAAGAGAAGGCTTCATACCTAGAGGGTAGCAAGAGTGCTCTCGAACGAGCCAGTAATCTCCTCAGTTCTACGCTGCTTATGTCCAATCTGAAGTCAAGGTATCCTGAGCTTAGATTTTTGTACCTTTTCATAAGATTCTTGATATAGGTGTTTTTAGGTCCTACAACGACAAGTCTAGCATCTATTTTCATCTTTTCCCTGAGCATTCTGATGGTACGGATCGACGTTTCTACGTTCTTCTCAGGACGGGTTCCTACATGAAGAATTTCGTTGCTTCGAGATTCCAAAGTCGCATTATGGAACAGATCAAATTTCAGGGGCAAAGGCACAACGACGAAATTAATGCCCAAGTATTTCTTGAGTTCTTTTTTCAAACTTGTCGACACGCAAACAGGAATGTCAACGTTATGTCGATAGAGGGTTCTAGCCATTTCTAGATAGAATCTTCTTCTCAACCCTGTCATGAATCTGAAATCTCCAAGGAATATTCCATGATTGACTGCTAGCTTGATTGCATCACTTCGCAAGGGGATTATTCCATTGATTACAACTGCGTCAACACTAAGCTCTTTGAGCAGTTTGCTGCCAACATGCATCCATGTGAAGGCAATCCTTGACCATGTTGGCTTTGTTGTTGTTGCTCCGACAAGAGTGTGAATTTCCGTTTTGCTTTCAGCATCAAAGATTCTCTGCGAGAATGACGAAAGTTTTGAAGGAGAAATATCATGGCAAGAATAGGAAAGCACGTGTACCTCGTGACCGAGTTCATTCAAACCGTCAGCAAGCGTAAAAACAAATCTATTGACTCCATCCAAATCCGTTATAAAGCCCCTGCTAATTATAGCAATCTTCATAGCAACTCTTCCTGAACCTCTTTGACGCCTGACTTGACCCAAGTCTTGGAACTTCTGCCGACCGTGATGTACCTCCGATTTGTCTTGGATCTGCGTGAACTTGGTACGTGTGAAGATAGAAAGTTCGAGTTTGCTTAAAAGTTGTAATTACGATCTTGACCTGTTGCATGCTAAATCTGCGCGTGAAGTATGCTTTGAAGGCAATGACAAACGCTTACTCGCGCGCGCCTGGCCCCTTTTATATTTCTTTTAGCGCGTGCGTTGGGTGTTATGAGCGTGGGCTTTGTTTTTCCTACAATTTGTTACAGCCAGTGTCGTTGTCAATATGAATAGCAGAATTACGTACGTCGCAGGAAACTCTGGAATGACCTGGTAAGAGTAGTACTGTCCCGCGTTGTTTTCTGTCATCAAGTTTCCAGCATAGTCATACGCTGTGATTTTATATGTCACCCACGTACCATAGATATGTCCATAAATTACAGTCTCGTACAAACCGCTTGTAGAGTTATAGACCATCCGTAAACGCGGTTGCCACGAACTGCCATTGTCATAAGAATAGAACAAAGATGCATTCTTCACACCACTACCGGCATCCACAATACTTGCTGAGACCAAGACCACTTGTCCTATGCCGACATCACTTGACGGACTTTGACTGACCGTGCCAATTGTAGGTGGGGTGATATCACGAATTGTAAGTGTCACCGTATCCGTTGCCCAGTTTCCTGCAGCATCCGTAACATTCAACGTTACCGTATAGTTTCCAGGAATCAAGAAAGTGTAGGTAGGAGCAATTCCGTTGAGAGTTTTGGGCGTGCTATCCACAAGGGTCCAAACATAGCTTGTAATTCCAACGTTGTCAGTGGAAAAAGTTCCATTAAAATACACAATGCTGCTTTCATTTATTGTCTGGTCTGGACCTGCATTGGCAACTGGTGGAGTATGGTCTGGGCGCCCGAGGTCAAAGTCTACTTGGACTTGGTGGCTGCTGTGCTGATATTCGAAGGTCAAGAGCCATGAATCACCGATTGAGAGCATCGAGAACTGTGTTTGTTTTCCGTCCAAATGGACCCTGATTTTTTCGGGGCTTACCACTAATGTTTTTGCCGCGGTCACTCTGACGTAGCCTGTTGTGCCATCTGGGCCGCTAGCCGAGAAACTGAGTGCCCAGTCAGTAGTGTTGAAAGCGAGTTCAGATATTGTAGAGTTCGATTCGACTGTGAAGACGTATTGGTTACTGTAGGAAATTGTGCTCAAAGTTGTCGTGCTGTTGACGTAGGAGTGGGTTGCGTTTCCAGCCCATTCGGCTTTCAAAACGAAGTAGCCTGTGGTCGTCGGTATCCACGTTGCTGAATACTCGCCGACGCCATCTGTAATTGCAGAAGTAATCGGAGTCCATGTAGTTATCCCGCTGAAAGTGTAATACAATACTACTGTTTCTCCTGCCAGGGAGGCATTGTCAACGTCGTTCAGTCTGCCTGTTATGTTAACTTGAAAGCCAACGTACACCGTTGAAGAAGTTGTGGAAAGCGATAGTTCCGTCGGGATCATTTCGCATGTTACTGTTATTTCAGAGGATTCGCTGCTAGTTGTGTTGTCGTTTCCTGCCCAGTTTGCCTTCAAACTGTAAATGCCCCCTGCAGGCGGGGTCCAGTTGTACTCGTATTGGCTGGTTTCGTTTGTTTCAAGATCCACAAGAGCCTGCCACGTCGGTTCTCCATTTAATCTAAACCAGACTGTAACGTTTGATCCTGGTCTTGAGGGATAGATCGAGCCTGAAAGCATGGTCTGCTCGCCGATTCGGAGTTCTGTTAGGTTTGCTGACAGAAAGATTTCACTAGGTATCTTGTCCACAACTATTCGTCTTGTTCTGAGGGCGGACAGGCTGTTGTTGTCCATGACGGTCAGAGTGACATTATAGATTCCTGCTTTAGAATAAGAGTGGTATGATACGTCGCTAGGACCAGAAAGCTCCGTTCCATCTCCGAAATCCCAATCGTAGTTCGTGATGAATCCGTCTAAGTCATAGCTAGCTGACGCATCAAAAGCGATTTCTTCGTCTCCCAGAGGTTGAATAGGAGAATACGTGAAGATTGCAACAGGTATGTCACTGTTTTGTCCCCAAGGTCTGATTAGCGGATAACGATCTTGGTTATTTGAGTCGATGATATATGGAGTATCGCCGATTCCATCACGGTTTGTGTCATTTCCATCGTAGTCATTCCAGTAATTGCCGCCGGAAGGATAACCATCATCCCATACGTTCACTGAATCAAGAGAATGAACTTGGGCACCGTTGTCAATAAATTCGTTGTGGTAAATATCGTTATTTGAAGAAGAATTGAGATAGATACCCGCATTGCCGTTCGCTAGAACGTTGTTGTCGGTTATACTGTTAGTCTGCGCGCCATTGTTGATATAGAGGCCATATCTCGCATTGTAGCTAACATAATTCTTGTTGATTGTTGTTTCGTTGACATACGTGATAATGCCAATCGCGTTGTAGGTTACATTGTTTCTCGTAATCAAGAAGTCTCTCGTGCTGGGGGTAGTTCCTCGAATCCGAATACCTGCGTCGCTGTTGTAATGACAAGTATTTGCTTCGATCACGACGTCGTGACTTCCCACAAAGGATTCGTTCCAATCGTAAACGTAGATGCCATTAGCAAAATTGTTGGAGAAATCGTTGTCCATTATCGTGCAATTCGTAATCCCCTTGCCCAAGAACCCACTGTCACTATTGGAGAGTGCAACATTGTTGCCAACCAAAACATCCGTGATCATGCCGGGAGTCGAAAGCTCTTCGAGGACAATGCCATGACCATACATTTTTACCTTAGTTGTTCCGGTGACATTGTTTCCGTATATTGATCCGTTTGAACTCGGTCCACCTATGCCAATCCCATTCCCATCAACCGTTTTCGCGCAGTTCACAACAAGGTTGTCTTTGATCGTGAAGTTGGTAAGATAGTCTGGCCCGATGCCCGTGTGAGGCGTGTCGTGTACATAGCAGTGTTCAACTAGCAGGTTGTCAACATAGTTGGCGTAGACCCCTTTGCCACTAGACAATCTTGTTCCATCTAACTGGAGGTTCTTGATTTGAATATCAACGTAGTGTCCGTTTGATGTGCCCATTAGGAAGAATATTGTGCTGCATCCAGTTTCGCCAGCAAGAATCGTCTGCCAGCTTTCCCCCTCAGTCACGGTGCCATTTGATGGTGTGATGTTTCCCGTCAAGTTGTAGATGCCGTTTTTGACGAAGATTTTGCCGCCACTTGTTAAATTGCCATAAGCGAAAGCAAAAACTCTAGTAGCGTTGTCGCTTAAATAGTCAACCTGAAATGTGGTTCCGTTCGTCATCATATAGAACGAACCAGCATTCTCTATGATGTAGCTTGCTGGCTGAACGGGGTTCTCCACCACACCAATCGCTCGGTCGATACTTCCTAATGGTAGTATGCTAGTGACCAGAACTGCTATAATGACAACAAAAATCATTTTCATTGTTCAATCTCCTGACCCATTCCCACGAGTGGCTATATGTTCGCGCAGATTTTAGGATTTCTCAATTGCCGGTGTTTGTTATTCTTTGGGCATACATTTCTATGACAACAATTCGTCTTTTGGCTCAGCATAAGGCGTGCGCCTATCTTCCCAAGCGCGTGCGCCCTCTTACGCGCGCGCTATTTGTTTCATTGACTTAGTTTTAGCTCTTGCCCAAAACCGTTTGATATTATCGGGAAGATTTTGTGAAAAAGTGCGCTTGCCGATTGCATCACGTCCCGTAGTACCCTGAGAAAACTAGAACATCGTAGAGATCTATTATACCGTCATAGTTGAGATCTATCTTGGGATCCCAACCTGGATCTTTTGTGCGTAGATTTAAATGGCTCGTAAGTATTAGGGCATCATAGACATCAACAGATTCATCTCCATTGAAATCTCCTGATTTTGAAGCTCCGGGGGTGTAAACCCATTCAACAAGCACCAATTTGTTGGCTCCAGTCACTGTCATGGTTCTGATGGAAGGATTCCATGACCAAGATGCGCCTTCAAGCCTCTGTATCCCGTCGATGTACACTTTTTGAGGGCTTCTGGTGCTGTTGAACGTATAGATTTTGGTTTCGCTGACGTCGCTTGCAGACATGTACGTTTTGTTCAGATAAATTGCCAAAGCGGTTCCAGCGTATTCTATGGTCTTCGTTAGGAATGCGTTTGAATAAATCATTGAATCTCCGACCCTGTCATGATGCATCAAAAGTGACAGTAATGTGGATATGTAGAATTCTTGCGCATGGAGATTGTGTTTCGGTACACCCCACCATTCGACAGTTAGAGCTGCGGCTCGGTACTGATAGGCGGCGTAACCACCACTTAGACTACTGAACGGAGACATTCTTCGGACATTGTTGTATGCTCCAACCCATGTATCGTAGAATACCCCCCAATGTTTCAAATCCTGAAACAGTGAGTTGCCTTCACTGACGACCCAATAAGAAAACGTTTCATAAGGATAGGAGGCAGCGGCATAAAGCACGTCCATTGGAAAGATTTCTCCACCTGTGTGCAGAGAGATGTAATTTGTGGGCGGGTAATTCTCCATTAGCATCCTTAATGCCCAAGCTTCAGGCTCAGCTGTTGTTTCAGCCGGTGGAAACTGCCTGTTAAGATCAATCCCGTGAGCGTTTTCATGCGTGTTAGCCACATAGCCGTCCGGGTTCAACACTGGTATGACTATTATGGTGTATTGAGTCAGCCTGTCTCGCCAATCCAAGTTGGACTGGTACCATTCTACGAGAAGCTCGGCAAATCTGAGTATGCCATGAGTTCCACCCTTTTCGTTACCGTGAATCGCTGCGTCTGCTATCAAGTAACGTGTGCCCTTGCCTATGAAGAGGGCGTTTATTTGTCTCTCCTGAACTGAAGTTCCTATTTTCTGCAGCTTCACGATATCTTTGTATGTGTTGTTGAAGTTGGACATCCAGCTGTATATCCAGTCAAGAGTTTGCCACTCCAGACTATTCGTCATCCATCTACTGTATCGTCCGGCCTTTATTGTTGCTGCTTTGGCGATGGCTGGAAAAAGATGGTAGTTTCCAGCTTCGTAACTATTCGGACGAGTAACGTACAGATCCATGACGTAGAATCCTGAGTCAGGATTGTCCCCATGCTTATTGAAAAGTGCGACTTGACCTGTTCCTGCCTTTGCTATTACCGTGAGGTCTGAAAAAATCGACAGATCAGATGCTGATATCGTATCCAAGTAGTGCGTTCCGTTGTGCATTTCCACACGGTCACCAACGCGGAAATTACCCCAGTCAACCATATAGGCAGCCACGTAAGTGGAAATGGTGCGTATGCTTCCCCTGAGTGCTGGATAGAGATTATAGCAGAAATCAAATACATGAGCGATTACAGGTTTAGTCCTTGCGAACAACTTGACTGCTGAAAAGTTGTATTGGACTTCAACATTAGTCCATGTTATTAAGCCCGCGTATTGTCGGATACGGTCATAATCAACTATTTGACTGTGATGAAGGACCACGTAAGGTATGCTCTGGTTGCCGAAAAGCCAAAAGAGGTTATTGATCTGAGGGATTTGATCTTCAGCTCCTACTATCGCCCAAGGGCCAGAAGAATCCTCCAAGAGGGTGCTTGTGGCGCTGCCTAACGTTGTTGCAGCTACATAGAAGCCACTTGGCGCAATTAGGTAGCCTTGTGAAACGACCAATGCCGTGATTAGCAAAACAAGCAAAACGAGCCGGAGTGACTTTTCAGCATGCATTTCTATTCTAATTAAATGACCGGATTGAGTGATAAAAGAGTTCTGGAATAGTCCTCTAGGATGAACGGGAGAATGCGTGTGGACGTCGCACGCTAGAGATCCATCTCACAACTACTACTATAGGGACATACAAGAGGAATACGAGCATGGAACCCAGAGACAGATTGTTTATGCTTACGATTTTGTTCGTGTAGAATGTGCCGTCATTTTAGGAAGCATAGACAATTGTGCCACTCATTTGTATTTGGTATGAGTCGCTGTAAGGTGTTGGGGTGGGATTGGGTGTGACCGAAGGTATGACTTCGACCGCTTCGGCAAACGATAGCAACAATGGAAAAGCATCGTCGTAGATTTGGTCCATTAGCATTTGTGCTGCAACTGTGGGTGACTGTGTGGCAGCTTGAATAGTGGCAAGGTCCTGCCAACCCTCCAGTTCCCAGAGCCATCCGCTGACTCCGAAGGACATGTCGACGTCAACTGCCAACATCCCGCCTGTGCCTATGGTGCTGGTAGGGTATGGGTTGTTCGATCTCAGCTGTGCGCTTTTCTGTTGGTACAAAGAGATGATTTGTTGTTCTAAGGCGGTGTTGCTGACGTGATATGCACGGTAGAGGCCATGGTGAGTGTTGACGTAGATTTTGGGTTGCCACGTCTGCCAGGCACGCCGTAAAACCTGAGTTTCCGGTTCACTTCCCGCTGAAGGACCACGGTAGTCTGCCGCGTTTGGGTCGCTGCTTCCACTTTGACCCCAGCCGTAGACGCCGTTCCTGTTAAGGTCAACTCCGTTGGCGTTGGGTTTATCGTCTGAAACATCCATGTTTACGATCGGAATGATCAGGTGGTAGTTTCGTTGAAGAATGCGTTGAGCTGTGGTGTCTCCAGATTCCAAAAGCCATTTGCAAAACGTGTAAAGAACTTCTGTTCCGCTGTCCTCTGTGCCGTGGCATTGTCCGTCGTACATTACTTTTCCGCCGGAGGGAGTGCCGATCTTGAACAGCCAGATGTTCTGGCCTCGAACCGTTTTGCCTATGCTTTCGTAGCTGGCATATTGAGGGTGGGCATCGCACAGAGCTTTCCATTGCGCAATCATGGTGGTTTTGGGGAGAAAAGGGCTTCCGATGGCCGAGACTTGCTCTACATTTGCCAGAAAGAGCGAGCCCGTCACAGACAGCATCAATAAAAGCGATAACGTCATCTTTTCAATCTTTGATCTTCGCCTAATGCTGCCTCTCGGCATTGTTCGGGTTGGCTTGTGCAGCAATCTCAAATCAGACGCCTTGCGATTCAATATGACTTGTTTCATATATGCATTGTTGCAGATGTGTACAACGGGAATACAACAGAACAGTACCAGTTTGTTCTTGGCGTGCGACTGCGCTGACGGCCTTGGTCGAGGAGTTCGGTTTTTTGAAAAGCTTTACTAGATTAATCTTCCCTATCAACATAAATATTTAATTCTACTGGTTTGCTTAGAGCGCGCGAGTACTAGAAAGGAGAAGCAAAATTGATCAAAACGAGTAGGATCCATTCGTTTACCGCCATTTTACTACTTGCCTTATTGTGTCAAATGCTAGTAGTACCGCTGTTAAATGTTGTGCCATCGGCTCAAGCTGCCGATCCGACAATACTCACTACTCCTAAATGGACTGTTACCGGCCAGCCTGAAGGCGAGTCAGGCGTGTTGATAGCCGACATCAACAAAGACGGGAGAGAAGAGGTGATTCGGGCCGCTTCTGGCTGGATCAGAGTATTCAGCGGCACCAACGGAGCGATACTGTGGCAAAAGTCGGACGCTGCTTTGTCGACGATGGCTAAGCCTCAGATGGCTGATCTTGATGGAGACGGTTTTCTTGAGATCATAGTTAACATAGCTCGCGGCGTCATGGCATGGCGCTTTCCAGGCGGCGTGATAAGCAACGGCGTTCAATACTGGAGGCGTAACGACCTCAGCAGCACTGCTAATCATTGGGCGAGTTCAGTGGTTGGGATTATTGATGGTAGTGGTCGTCCGACAGTATTCGTTGGCGGGGAGGATGCCGAGAGCGGTAATCTCGGGGGTCGAATTACTGCTTTGAGGTATGATGGAACAGTGTTGCGTCAGGCTTTCACTTGGAGGCCTTGTTTTGGCGGCTTGTCTTTGGCCGACACAGATAGTGATGGACATTTTGAACTGTTACAGGGAGACAGAAATGGCGGGTACAACGATGGTGGCTACGGAAGAGGCATTCGTTGTTTCTGGGCAGAAAACCTGACCACGAAGTGGGAACGCCCCGAAGTTCTATGCAGCAGCCATTGCCCCATCTTGGTAGACGTTGACAAAGACGGAATATTGGAAGTCATCGCAGGGCAGACAGGGGATTTGTGTGTGATTGATTCTAGGGACGGGAGTTACATACACCCTATCGTGGATGACACCAACTCTTTTCCGATTCATTTTCAACCCTCATGCTATGACATTGACCTTGATGGGAATCCGGAGTTGCTGATGGCTGACGGTCACGATAACACTGCCGATGATATTATCGTTTGGGATCTGACTGATTGGCATTTGGATGCGAATATCAGTCGCACTGTTGTTGGCAAATGTTACTATGGTCCTAAGGCTGCTGACGTGACGGGCGACGGTGTCATGGAGCTGATTGCCTGCAGTTATGGCAGCGTGTTCGTCATCGACCATGCAAACTTCACCGTCTTAGATCGTGAGACTCTTCAGGCAGAAATGTATTCGGGCAGGTTGACGTATGCTGTGGTCAATGACATTGACGGAGATGGATTAGCAGAGCTTGTGGTTTCAAGCTTTGGTGGGAAAATTTGGGCGTTTGACACTCGCGCTCCAAAATCGAATCCGCGTGCAAGGTCTGAGGTTCAGCACTACAGCGAAATGAGGCTTGGCGCCGCAGAATATGTGGGACCACCAGGAAACACAGCGAATCCTTTGATTTTGAATGGCTTTCCGTCCGACAAAAGTGCCAACGTGCCTGTGGCTTTGTCCGCGTTGACCTTTACTCTGAAAGACTATCAGAACGATCGAATGAGCTATAGTGTAACAACATCCCCAAACATTGGCTCATGGTCCGGCACTAACGTGGCCTCTGGAACCACGATCTCACTTGATCCTTCGTCTTTGAGCTATGCTACAACTTACACTTGGCGAGTAAACGTCGCCGACTCGGCTAATCACTTGACCAGCCGAAGCTTCAGGTTTAGAACTGAATTTGCGTCTGTTTCCAACACTGCTCCAACACAAGGAACTCCACGACTTATCTCGAGTTCAACAACCCCTGCAGCTGGCGATACTCTGACCTGTTATAACCAGTCAACATATGACGCAAACGGCAACGCAGTTACTAATATCTACAATTGGTATCGGGATGATGTTTCGTACACCAATTTGCTTCTTCCGTTTGACACACGAAACGAGGTCACCGCAAAAGATTACTCTGGATATAACAACGATGGGGCAGTGAATGGTGCCACTTGGACTTCTGCGGGCAGGATAGGGGGCTGCTATGAATTTACCTCCGGCAGTAATATTGTTATTCCTTACTCGACGCGCTTGGATGGTGGCGGAACATGGTCTGGAATAACCGTTGAACAATGGATTTACTTTTCAGTAGACCAAGACGGCACCAGAACGATAGCAAAAACGTTCAGCTACGAAATAGGTTTCCAATCGGGCTCACTCAACCGATTATACGCTACAATCTGGACGAAAGGACAAGGATGTAGCACGACACCCTCCTACACTCTTTCCAAGAACACCTGGTATCATGTAGTGATGACCTACAAAGACGGCGTAGGACTACGTCTATACGTTAGCGGTGTGCTCAGGACCTCTGGAGGAGGGTCAGGACAGGTTCAATCTGGGGCTACGATAGGTCCTTTCTTAGGACAGAATAATCCTGAACCTCTGTACATAGGTTGGTTTAACTCCTTCAGAGGCAAAATCGACGAAGTCAGAATCTATCCCAAAGCCCTGTCACAGGCGCAGATAACTCAACGTTATTCCGAGACGAGCGGCGCCAACTCAAAGCTGACTTCTCCTGAAACCGTCGGTGGAGTTTGGAAATGCCAAGTCACGCCCAACGACAGATATACAGACGGAACCGCTAAAGTCTCCAACACGATTACCTTACCTAACAGACCCCCAACTGCGAGCAATCTGAAATTTACTTCCCGAAGCGGTCTGCAATTCTTGACAATTGATGACTTACGTGCTGCTTACGACTATTCTGACCCTGACGGTGATTTGGAGGTAGGCACAGAAATCCGTTGGTACAGGAATGGAGCCTTGCAGACGTCGCTGAACAACTTGCTCGTTGTTTCCCAAACAGCCACATCCACGGGCGACACTTGGTATTTCACCGTAAGACCTAAGGACGGAAAAGTGTTTGGGACTACCAAAACGTCTAGCAGCGGGACGATCATCCAGAACAGTGCGCCTACACAGGGGACGCCGAGCATTAGCGGAGTCAGAGATGACGCCAAATTAGTGTGCACGCCCCAGGCGACTGCGGACGGAAACAATGACAAGGTTGTGAACATATACAACTGGTATAAAGGTGGCGTCTCATTCACCAATCTGCTCCTACCGTTTGACACCAACAATGGAGTCACTGCCGAAGACTACTCAGGTTACAACAACGACGGCACGGTGTCCGGTGCAACTTGGACAAGCAACGGCATTGTGGGCGGAGCCTACAGCTTCGACGGGGTTGGTGATGTCATAACCGTGGCAGACAGTGCAAATTTGGGTAACGCTGGATCATGGAGCCAGATTACTGTGGAGTACTGGGTATATCCCTCAGTGGATCAGAGAGGTGCCAGAATACTTAACAAGAACGGTGGAGCCGCAGGCGACAGCGGAAACTACATGACAGGCATCAATACGGATGCAAGTGGGCCCGCTAACGTCATATTCTTCGGGGTGACCGCGGCCGACGAGTATGAGGAAACTTACAGCAACACAGGCACCGTGATACCTACAGGCAGTTGGAGCCATATTGTTGGCACCTACAAGTCTGGTGAAGGCATAAAACTCTACATCAATGGAGTCTTGAAATCCTCGACCGACGGCATAACCGGCAAAATAGATGCCAGCATTGGTGAGCCTCTCTTCATAGGCTACTCATCCCGGACCCCAGGAACCGCGAACAGATACTTTAACGGGAGACTGGATGAGATTCGAATTTATCCGACTGCTCTGAGCGCTTCACAGATATACCAAAACTACATCGACCAGAAAAACGGCCTGAGCAGCACAGCCACGATAGTACCGGAGGAGACTTCAGTCGGGCAAACCTGGAGATGCCAAGTGACACCCAACGACAGTTGGCAAGACGGAACAACGAGTCAGACAAGCCAGATAACCATTACAAGCGCAGGCACATCGTATACATTGACGATAATCATAAGCGGTTCTGGTCACGTGAACTTAAGTCCAAGCAAAACATCATACAGCTACGGCGAAGTAGTTCAACTGACTGCGATTCCGAGCAACTATAGGTGGGTATTCGATCATTGGGGCGGAGCTCTAACAGGAACTGCTAGCCCTGGGTCCATAGTCATGAATAGTGGCAAAACTGTCTATGCCTATTTTAGGAAAATATAATCATAAACCACTAGTGCCGCAAGATTCTTAAAGGCGCGCGCTAAACGAGACCGCGCTTAGGAGGAGTGAACTATCTCGCAATCACCTTTTTCCTTACGTAGCGAGCGAGCGCTAAAACTTAAACGACGGGACACAAAGGCGGCTGCCTCGAGGAATCGTTTTTCAGGACAGAGGAAGAGAGACATCTTGCAGAGTACAGGAAAGCAGTTCCACATTTGATCGAGTATAGTACCCCGATGGAGCCGCGCGTGTAGCGCGGGCGCATTGGATTTGGCCAGCGCACGCGTAGATTTCGCTTTTCTTGATACATTTTTCAGATTGTGGTAGTGTCTTCATCTCGAGTTATTTGTGCACCAAGCGCTGTTTTAAAAATCGCGAATAACACACCTTAGCTTCCCACTTTTGGTTTTTTTGAGGTGGTCAGGGTGATAGATGATTATTTCCTCAAAGTTATACAGGTCTTTGAGTTGCTGTTGTATCTGAGCATCCGTGCTATACTGATAGTCTCTTGAAACTACTATCTCCACTTTCAAAGTTTCCTTAGATTCTTGTACAATTTGGTATTCTAATATGCCTTTGTGTTTTCTTACAAATTGTTCTACGAGGAGTGGAGCGATCTCCTCTCCTGATGGAGAAAGCAGGAAGTCCCAAGTTCTTCCTAGTACACCTTGAAGCAGTGGAAAAGCTATCCCACAATCACACTCTCTGTTTGACTTAATACCGATGTCCCCAGTGTCATACCTTATCAGAGGCATGGTGTAGTTCTCTAGGTCTGTTATGACAATATTGCCAGATTGTCCATCTTCTAACTCTACGTTATCTTTCATTATTTGGACAGCTTGGGAGTCGGATTCTATATGTAGTCCATTATGCCTATTGCATTCCCACGCTGTGAATCCGAATTCATATGAATCATAGAGGTTTGTGACTTTCACTCCAAAAGCTTCTTCAATTGTTTTCCGCACATTGGGAAACAGTGTTTCAGAGTCCGCGAATACTGCTTTTGGTGTTTTTATTATGACATGGTTGTCTCTCATATACTCTGCAATCAAGCATAGTCTGGATGGATAGCCCATGAGAATCTCGGGTTTCTTGTTCAATATGACTTTCACTTGATCGGACATCGAACGGTCAAAAGGGACCTCGATCTTTCTATAGAGCCCCAGTCTGTTGAGCCAACTCGCTCTTACTCTGCCAGACATTCCCGCTACAGTGGCGGTCTTATCAAAAACATGGCAACCATGGAGGAACAATATTCTAAGCCAATGTGCGGCACGGTTATTTACCTCCTCTTTAGATAAGTATACAGTGAATGGTTCTCCAGTTGATCCACCAGTGAGGTATTTTTCTAGAGGTTTTTCAATAAAGGATCGAGATATTTTCTGATCAAAGGGGACCTCTCTTAGCACATTCTTGTTTATGATAGGCAACTTGTTAAGGTCAGACAACCTCTGAATGTTGTTTGGATTGATTTTGTGTTTGCTGAACAGTTCCTTGTAGAAAGGGACTGTTTGATAGGCATGAGAAACCATTCTTCGCAATTTGCTGTTTTGAAAGTTCCTGATTTGACTTTTATTCATGCTGAGATTCTTCTTCAATTCAAAAAGATGCTGATGGATCTGGACATTCGAGAATCTTCCACCTCTTAGCAGCATCATCACATGCGTTCCAAGGTCTTCAATTCGATTGATTGATTGCTCTGTTAGTCTCATTTCTTCGAGAGCCTCTCTGACATTGGTTGGTTTCTTGTGAACCTGTATTCAAACTTTGCATATTCAAACTTCATGTTCAAGCCGTAGTTCCATGTGCTCATTTAACCTCGCTTTCGAAATCTCTTGCGCAAACGGTATCGTAGCGCGCGCGCTTTTCTTGAGCCAAGCCATACGAACAAGACTCAGATGTTTGAAAGCAAAGCTTCAAGAGCATCCTTGTTGAGCGGTTTCTCGGCGATTTCGATTTTGCAGTTCGTTATGAAAGGCACATCTAGTTCATGCAACGAACCATGGGACCGAATATCCACATCTTCAACCAGACCTTTTCCCACCGGTCCAAAAACAGCATCTTTGTTGCCCAGCAAGAAGACGTCACCAATACGATCTGGTGGCAACCTGTAGGTTCTACTGGCCTTTCTTCTAGAATAGGCCTTTTCTACGCCCTCGGCGTCTTGCAGTATGCTTAACGCCTTGTCCACATCTTTTTGAACGTAGAGGTAGACGGAGCCGCCTAGATTCTGATGATGCTCCACATGCTCATCCTTGATTATGGGAATCACTCTACTCGCTATGTTGAATTCCTCCAGGAGCTTGACCACGTCAACTTTGACACACTTTTCATTCATTCCATGATCTGCAACGACTCCTAGAACAGCTTTATCCGCAATCTTGCCAAGTTTTTCATCGATTCGCCCCATATGTTCCATAGCCTCTGCACACTTGGGTTCGTATTTATGAGGAATGTAGTCTGTTGTTGAGACATAAACGATATCATAGTGCCTTTTCTCCAAAACCCTAGTGGTTGCCTCAAGCAGCCAGACGTTAGCATCCCGAGAATAGATGTTTGGTGGTCTTCCAATCTCCTTTACAGCCCATGCCGGGGGATTTTCGACCGAGAACGACGCAGTCACTCCTCTGCTCAGCAACCTTCGAAGCTTGTCCTTTACAGTCACGAGCAACGTACTGAATCCCTTGGGTCCGGCTTTCTCCAGAAGAGTTGAGCACGTCAAGAACCGTGGAGAATCCATGTATGTTTCAGACTGAGTGGGTTCGTCAAAACAGTAGTTGCCCGTTATTCCATGTCCAGCTGGGAATTCGCCCGTGAGGATAGAAGCGTTGTTGACGTTTGTTACTGTTGGGATCATCGATTTACACGTTGCTGATTTCCCATTTCGTTCAACGTCTCTTAGGTTTGGTGTACTTGAAGAATGAATATAATCCCAAGAAATACCGTCCAGGCAGACTAAAACTATCGGTATCATGACCGTATTCCGCATTTTCGTCCTAGCGCCGGCGCAAGCGAATGTTTTGCAGAATCTCTAAATCGACTCCTTATATCTTCTGGCCTGCGAGCAACTCTTGGCACTTGCTTCCAAAACGACTCTATCTTCACCAAGACAAGTGTGGGACCGTCTGCACGTAGCAGCTCCTCGATAAGTGTTTCCAATCCGTTGGCATCTTCAATTCTCCTGCAAAGCTTGAAACCGCAAGACCTGGCCACCTTTTCCAGCTCCACTGTTCCGGAGGCCGTAGGCTGACCCCCAGTTGAAACATAAGACTCATTGTCTAAAACTATTTGAACAAAGTTTCTGGGAGATAGGTTTGCTATAGTGGCGAGGGATCCCATATTCATCAAAAGGTTACCGTCACCGTCCAGCACAACTATCTTCCTATTCGGGACAGTTAATGCTAAACCTAAACCAATGGAAGAAGCCAACCCCATGGACCCAAGCATGTAGAAATTGTTTGCACTATCCTTCACCGCGAAAAGTTCCCTGCTGATCATACCATTCGCGGATATGACTAGTTCATCTCCTTTCAGGGCCCTCACGATTTTTTCTATCGCTTCGTGCCCCTTCATGAAATTACCCCTTCCTTGATTAAGATCGCAGCCGGAACTTGCCGTTCCTCAATAACTCCAAACGCTCTCGCAATCGCTTTATCGCAGTTCTTGTCTGTCAGAGTCTCAGCCCTTATTCCAATGTCTTTCAGCAGGTTCATGGTGCATTTTCCTATTACAGAGTGTTCAGGCGCATCTTTTCCTCGGTATCCTCTCCATGAAATCAGCAGGAGCAATGGAATCTTGTAAAGCAAGGGCAAGGTAGCCAACGCACCTATAGAGTTGCCGAAGCCCGAATTCTGCATAAGCACCACAGGCTGCTGACCACCCAGATACGCCCCGACTGCTATTCCGATGGCTTCTTCCTCTCTAGTTGCGGAAACATACCGAACTTCAGAGTCTCCTGAGAGCACGTCGATCACGCCCTTCAGGATCGTGTCGGGCACGCCCGCAAAGAAAGTGAATCCTCGTTGCTTCAGAACACTACAGAATTCGAGTGCTTTCATCACAACAACCTTCTGTTTGAGAATATATACTAGATGCGGTCGTGTTATTTCAGAGATTCGCCAATCAACAATTCAATCTCTTTTTCCAAGTCCTTGCAGAACTGCAGCTCCCTGTCAACTCTCTCATACTTGTTGTATCCTAAGAAACCTAGATACTCGCCGATCTTCGAGTCCACGATTTCGTAGCTCGCTGAGGGTTGAGACAGATCGCCCAGACGGATGATCATAGCCTTAATCATCCCATAAGGGGCGATCTTGGCATCCCAGACATCGCTTTCTAAAACTCCTTTTCGAAATAACGAAAGTGATTTTTCCGTATAGAACTTTGTTCTGAACTTAAAATAATCTACGCTCTTCCAAAAATCCCATTGGCCGGAGGGATAAACTGAATCCGGCAGAAAAGCTTGGACGGGATTATTGTAGGTGTCAAAATACAAGTGAGACAGCAGGGCTAAGCCGCCCCCTACCAACTCGGGCTTTAGGTCTAGCATGGAATCATCATCAGTCAGAGCAGATGCCTTCTTCACCAAGCTCAAATAGTATTCGCTGTCCACATTGATTCTGTCATATTCATATGAATGTAGGTCCACGGGCAATCCCAACGGCCAATGATTGCAGAAGATGTGAGTCGCGGTTGTCAGCATCCTGGGAAAATTGGAGATGATATGAGCATAGACTCTGTGGAAATGAGGTGGTTCTCGGTCCAAGGCAGGTAACACAGAGTATATACTTGATCCGGGGCGACATCCACACGACCCCAGCAATTTGTAGGCCATAACGAGATGGGTAACATGATCCATTGGCAGTCCTTGCCCACTGTGTGTATTCAAACGTTATGACGTGTTTTGGTCCTAATTAAGGATAGTTCGAGCCTGCTAACATGACCGTTTGTTACATATCGCGGATGCCTCGTTCCCATCATGTATATAAACAATTTATTTCGGATAATAGACTGTCAAGACAGGATCTCGCAATAGGTGCGTCAAATGAGAAGAATGGTTTTGCTGAACCCCGGTCCAGTCGTGGTTTCTGATCAGGTAAGGAAAGCGCTACTGCAGCCGGACATCTGCCACAGAGAGCCTGAATTCACAGATATGCTAGCTCGTGTACGCAGGAAATTGACCACCGTTTTCAAAGGTGGCAATCAATACACCACTATTGTCTTCGGCGGATCTGGAACAGCATCTCTTGAAGCAGTCATTTCGTCTGTTGTAAGAAGAGGGAGGCTTCTGGTGCTGAGCAACGGCTATTATGGCGAGAAGATGGAAACCATAGCCAAAATCCACGACATCGACGTCCGAGTTTTAAAACACAAGTGGGGACAGAGCATAGAGAGGAACGAGGTTGACCGGATCCTTGGAGAAGACCCCACGATAGAATATGTTGCAATGGTCCACAACGAGACGAGCGTGGGAATTCTCAATGACGTAAGTTCCATTGGAAAACTAGTTTCCCATTACAGGAAAATCTTTATCGTAGACGCCATTAGCAGCGTCGGAGCCGAAGACCTTGACGTATCGAGAGACGAAATACAATTCTGCGTTGGAAGCCCAAACAAGTGCATCGAGAGTATCCCCGGATTATCATTTGTGTGCGCAGACAAGAGAGAGCTTGAAAGGCTCAGGAGTTTCCCTCCGAAGACTTCATACTTGGACCTCTATAACCAATATGTTTACGAGGAAGGATTAGGCGAGAGATCTGGTACCCCCTTCACTCCGCCGGTGCAGGCGTTCTACGCGTTGGACATTGCTTTGGATCTATTGTTCGAGGAGGGAATAGTGAACCGACGGAAGAGATATGCTTCAGCCGCAAAAAAGATTCGAGAGGGTTTAAAGGACCTAGGGTTCAGGTTTTATCTGCCCCCAAAATCCATGTGCAACTCATTAACTTCATTAAAAATGCCAAGGAACATCACCTACGAAACGTTGCATGACAAACTCAAAAAGAATGGATTCGTTGTGTATGCTGGTCAAGGAAAACTTGAAGGAAAGATCCTCCGAGTCGCAAACATGGGCGCCTTAAGTGAAGAAGATATTCATCGATTCCTGAGCTCTCTAGAAGAGATCCTTGAATAGTTAGACGGACTTCCCAAAGAGCGCGCGCTCCGTTCTGAAAAAGACGTTTGATATGCACAATTGGTGCGCATCAGACATTTCTGGCGCGCGATAACATCTCACTATCTCAAAATCAAGAATAAAAATAATATGATTAAGCCCAGATTGTCGCCATTCCCAAAGATCCTTGTGTCCGTTACTCTTTATAAATATGAAAGTCGAGATATCCAGAAGGAGGAGTTGAACTATTTCGCAATCGCTGGCGACGGAGCGCGCGCGTCTAGCACTCGTGAAAAGTGTTGAAATCGGAAAAACTATTTCGAGTAAAATCAAAATCCTCGTGATATTCTTGTTCAGCATTCTTCAGGTGCATAGCTTTGCGAGAATAAAGAGGTACTTTGACCTTGCTATTCGTGGTTTCCTCATCGAAGCAGATGTCAAATTCTACATAGGATCGATCCATGACTTCTTTATTTTCTCTCCTGATTGGGAAAAGGAATTGAGAAACGCGTTCGTCCTCGAAAAAGGCATGAAATTTGTCGATGTGGGAGCTCATATTGGGAAATACACCATTAGGGCCGCAAGAATGGTCGGTAGCGAAGGTAGAGTCGTCGCGGTGGAACCCGACAAAGACAATTTCGAGTTTCTTATCAAGAACATAAAGGTGAATGGTCTCGAGAATTGCCTTGCGCTCAACGTTGCAGCAGGCTCCACGGACGGAGAGATCATTCTCTTCTCCGGACCAAACTCGGCAGAGAATTCGATCAAGCAGGATTTCGGGAAAGGTTCCAGCAAAGTGCCCGTAAAGGCAATGGACAACATACTGGCTGAAAATAAGATTGGCGATGTGGATCTTATCAAAGTGGATGTGGAAGGAGCAGAGTACGAAGTTGTGAAAGGCTTGGAGAAGACCTTGAACAGCAAAGAACCTGTCCTAGTCATCGAAGCCCTAACCAGAGACAAGGACAGAGTCCTCAATTACATGAGGAAAATAGGCTACGAAGAAAGAATACTAAATATCCAACCTTCCTACAAAGGAGGCCTCATCCACTACAGCTTCACAAAGCGCGTTAAAACTTGGAAACGCGGCATATGATTTTCTTTAGGAAAATGTTTGCCGGTTCGCGCGCTCGATATCTATTCGAGGAGAAAATAGTCAAACAAGATATCGTGCATCCACCGATCTCTAAGCATGCAGGGCTGATTGTCATCACAGCAGAAATCAACTTAGAACAAGCGCGCACTTCTATCATGCGCTCGTTAACCAATACAAACACCTTTTTACCATGCTACTGGTACATGAGAGATTATTTTTCTGAGTTTGCCTGTTGGATCCTTTTCGATTTTTTCTAACATACGAAAATCGACCTGCATCTCTTGGCCAAAGACTCTCTGAATTTCTTTTCTTGCCCGATCCAGAACCGGACTGTATTGGAAATCCTTATCAACTACCAAATCGATCGTTATTTTTCCTCTCGTTTCTTGGATAACTCTAAACTGTTTGATTCCGGCAAGATCGTCAAATGGGTACGGGAAAAAGATCGTAGGAGGGATTATTCTGCCATCCAAAGCGGTCAAAAAGTCGCCTGTCCTCCCTTCCAGCATCTTCATGAGAGGCAACGATCTACCGCATGAACAAGGTTCTTTGATTGGAATCCCTAGATCGCCAATTCTATACCGTATCAAAGGCATGGCGGAATTGATCAAGCTTGTGCAAACGATCTCCCCGTGCTCGCCCGGGGCAACCACCTCTTCATTATTGACGAATTCAACAAGTGTTCCCTCTGTGTTCATGTGATAGCCCATATGACAGTGGCATTCCCAACCAAGAAGGCTAAACTCCGTCGACCCATAGTAATCCAGTACATCGCAACCAAAGGCAGAACCGATCTTTTTTCTATCTGTTTCATGAAGAGTGTCTGCGCCTGTAAATATGAGGCGTGGACTGAATGAGTGCTTCTGTGCACTGAAACAGTCAGCCAACATAACAAGCGAGGATGACCATCCTTTTAGCACATGAGGTTTGAAAGCTATGAGAATGTTCATTTGCTGCTGAGGGGCATCAAATACGGAAATATTTTTTCTCCTTGTGGTATTGAGTCTTGCCAATAATCCTCTGCTATCCCCAAAGTTACGTGGGTCTCTGATTGTTGCCAACCTGTCCATAAGTCTGAGACCATTCTCAGCATAGGCCCGCGCCCACATTGCGAGTCTGAAGTCTTCAGCTTTTTTGTCTACGACTATAGTCAGCGGAATGCCTGTTGAGCCGCTGGTCATTCTTTTGAAGCAGCCGTTTATATCAACAGTTTTCGCAATCGTATCGGTTAGCGATGTTGCCTGCAACTCAGTTTTGGTCGTAAATGGAATTTTGGACAGATCTTCAATGGACTTGACATCGTCTGGTTTGATTTTTGCTTTATTGAATTTTCTGTGATAGAAAGGAACGTTTTCATACGCATGTTTGATTGTTGACCGCATCCTCTTGGTCTGAATCTCTAAGAGTCTATGATGGTCTCTGTGAAGATTTCTTCCTAGTTCATAGAAGTAGTAGGCGTAGCGAGCAAGCATCAATTCTGTCCTCAATGTTCCTTTTGCACTCATTCTTGTATTCACTTTCTTAAGTCTTGCTCCCGAGGCTGATACAGATGATTCAAATCCCAACATTCCATTTACTGGAAGATTACAGCATAGCGCACGCGTTGGCACAAGCGTTTTGTATGTCTACCTGTCGAAAAGCAAGAAACGGACAGGGGCGTTTCAGGATTCATACGAATTCCAGGAAAGGTCAAACACATACCGAAAACCAAATAGAAAGGGGTTGTATACGTAATGCGTAAGCATAATGGGAGGGCGGGGTAATGTTCAAAAAGCACGTGATCATATTGACATCTCTTGTTTTCCTATTTGTAATATGCGTTCTGCCCGTTCAAGTTGTGGCTCAGAATGATCCGATCGAGGCAGAGATACTCCCATCGCAAGGAGCCGCTAACACAGTTATTCTCATCAGATTCATAACAGTAAACGCAAGCGTAGGCGGCGTTCAAAAAGCCGATATCTTCTGGGACAATTACTCGATCGCCTTGAATGTAGACGGTGTGCTTGGAGCAGATGGCTCCTACAACTATAATCTGACTGTTCCTTCTCAGCCCCCGCTTTCAGACATCGGAAACCACACCATCCGCGTGGACTCGTCCGTCTTCAACTACGGCCCAGTAAGCTTCAACTTCACCTTCACAATAACAGAGTACGTGCCGTCTCCCGAATACCTGACGCTGAACGCCACCTACTATTCCCTACTCGCAAACTACACCGAACTCAACAACACCTATAATCTCCTCCTCACCAACTACAAGGAAATCTCAACAAACTACACATCGCTCACGACCGATTACAGGCAACTGCTGTCAAACTACAACATTTTATCAGCCAACTACGGCGCGTTAACCGCAGATTATAGTTCACTCTCAGCTAACTACAATCTATTAGTCACAAACTATAACAACCTCCAAACAACATTTAGCTCGCTACAATCAAACTACACCAGTTTGCAGTTGAGTGTCCAATCCCTAAGCTTAAGTTACGTCGCCTTAGGAAACGATTACAACTCGCTCAGCTCAAACTATTCCATATTGAGAACCGACTATGAAGGCGTCCTCGGCCAATTGACACTTGACAGAAACCTCAACTACGTCTTCATCTCATCGACAATCATCCTAGCTGTAACAACACTGTATTTTGCAACAAGAAAACCGAAAACAAACGCAAGAACAAGATATTAGTCTGTCAAAACACCTGCGCGCGCACGTGATTGCAAAGCTTTCAGAGTTCGTGCGACTCACAAGAAACTTCGGAAACACCAATCTGGGTAAGCCGTTTCTACCCATGTGTATTTGCGTGCGACAGGAATAGAGAAACGTTTATTATAACTTACGACTCTCGATAGGCTTCGGCGAAGAAAAGATGGCTTTGCAGAAAGTTGTCGCAGGAACCGGGATTGCCATTGTCGCCATCGTGATGATGGCCACCGCTATCGCAGTCAACCAGCCCAGCACAACAGTCAGCCACAATGGCACAATACAAACGCTAAACGTCGGAGTCTTCCAAGACAGCGCCTGCGCACAGGTTCTATCAACATTGAACTGGGGAACGCTGAAACCCGGCACGTCAGCCAACAGAACAGTCTACGTCAAAAACACAGGCAATACCGCCTTGACACTGAATATGACAGTGACAACTTGGAACCCGTCTGCCGCCGCATCGTACATTACTCTGACCTGGAACCGACAAAACTTCGTACTCGCAGGGGGAAACAGCGTGCCAGCCCTGTTGGTTCTGTCAGTATCAGCCAACGTCAACGGGTTCACCAGTTTTCAATGCACAACAATCATCGCAGGAAATGCTTAACCACATACCCAACCCTCACCTCCCTTTTTCAACCTAACCAACCGCCGCGCGCGAAAGACGTCTTTTACCGGGCTCTAGAAGACTTTCCCACAAATCATACCTGCTCGCCCAAGTTTTCTTGAGCTTTGAAAGAGGAACAGGGGAAGCGAATGAATCTTGAGGATTTTGTTTGACTTCGCGCGCGTAGACGTAAGATGAAATCGCGATAGGAATTGTTCCCAAGCAAAGTCACAAGCAGGCTCACAAGGATTTCATGTTGAAGGCTATGAACTGGCGTATTGCTGACATTGTCAACGTGAGCGCGCGCTAGACAACGGACACGAACCTACCATCATAGACCGAACACACCGAGACCTAAAACCCGCTCGAACATATCATCCATAGCTTTTTCCCCATTTAGGAATAACTCTTAAGTGCATCCACACGGTCGTGTCAATCAAACAAGCAGCACACGCTTTCATCACACGTTGAGATGAAAAAGGCAACATGCAAAAACCCAAATTATTCTCACCACTAAACATAGCCAAAATCAACAATACACTAGCCCTAGGCCTAAAACCCGCCATACTGACCGCTTCCATAATCGCCTTCTACCTCCAAGACCTCACACTCATATTTACCGACGCCATAAACAACGAAGCCACAAGCTACATCCTCATAATCCCCATAATCCTTGCATACCTCATCTACCGCAAAAGAAAAATGCTCATTGCCTCCATCACCGACACCGACGAAAACCAACCCAAGAACACACGATACTACAGCCTACTCAGCGGAACCCTCCTATGCACAACCGCCATACTACTCTACTGGACCGGAAGCTACACCTTCACACCCATCGAATACCACATGTTCACAATCCCCATATTCGCTGCCGGCTTGACACTGATCCTATTCAACCCACATACACTAAAGCAGGCCCTTTTCCCCATCGCTTTCCTAATATTCCTCACGCCCCCACCGTCGGAAATATTCTACAACGTAGGCAGCGCACTGAGTGTCTACAGCAGCGAAGCGTCAGCCAGCCTAGCACGACTGTTCGGAATACCCGCAACACTAACCGGCGAATACGGAACTCCCACAATAATCATAACAAGACCAGACGCTACAGCGATGAACTTCACCGTCGACGTCGCCTGCTCAGGCATATACAGCCTTCTCGGCTTCCTCGTCTTCGCCATCTTCATCGCCTACATAGCACGAGACAAACCATGGAAAAAAGCAACCCTCTTCGCAATAGGGTTCCCACTCATATACTTCCTCAACATCATACGCATAACAACCATCGTAGCCATAGGCTACAATATGGGCGAACAACTCGCCCTCGACATCTTCCACCTCCTCGGCGGATGGGTACTCATCTTCATAGGCACAATAATCCTTCTCGCAATCAGCGAAGGAATACTAAAAGTAGACCTTTTCACCAGACACAAGAACACCTGCCCCGGCTGCACAGCAAACAACCTACCCACAACACGAAATTACTGCATCGACTGCGGAAGAATTACAAAACACAAACCTCCAAGATTCAACGCGAGAGACGCTGCAAAAACATTCGCAATAATTGCGGCAATGACCTTCCTGTTATGGATACAAATGCCTGTTTTCGCTACAACTCACAGCCCTGCATCCGTCCTAATCCAAACACCCGATGGCGAAATCGGCAATCCACAACTCTTCCCCAACATCAGAGGCTACGAACTTTCATTCTGGGGCCGCGACACAGACTTCGAAAGAATATCTAAACAAGACTACTCTCTCTTGTTCTCATATAATCCCACAGATGAAAACAAAACCTTCGTATGGGTCGGCATAGAAATTGCATCCACCATCAGCAGCCTACACAGCTGGGAATACTGCCTCGTCACCTTCCCGCAAACACCACGAGTGACCCAACTCGACCTAAGAAACATACAAATTCTCGACAACCCACCAGTAATCGCAAGATACTTCGCCTTCCAGAATCTACAAGACAGCCAAACCCAACTCGTACTCTACTGGCGCGAAACCAGCACGTTCACGATAAACGACACAGCGGAACAAAAACATGTGAAAATCAGCCTCATCGCCTTCCCAGAAACAGCCGAAGACATACCAAACATAGAAAACGAAATCCTCCCAATCGCAGAATCAATAGCCAGCTACTGGCAACCTATCAAAACCTGGGCTCAAATCAGCATGTTCATCAGCCAAAACGGCATGAACCTCGCTTTCACAACAAACGCCTTTACATTCGCGACAGCCATGGTCTACCTTTACGAGAATAGGAGACGGGAGAAAACTCGAACCAGCGCTTATAAGAAACTTGCATTCAGAGACCAACAGCTAATCGACGCTATACGAAAAACTCAAGAAACGAATCCTGCAACCGTTGAACGAATAAAAGAAGCTTATCAGGCAACCTCAAAAACTGAATTCTCAAGTGAACAGCTCGAACAAAAACTCGCAGAACTCAGTAAAATCGGCGCAGTAAGAGTCGTGATCAACGGCAACCGAGACGAGCCAATCAGGGCATGGAAAGCATAAGACGGCTACCGCTTGAGAAAAAACTAAAAACTATAGGAACACAGTAGCCTCCTAGACGAAGCCAAGCACACAGTTGGAAAACAACATGAGAATATCTGTAAATGTCTCAAGAAGCATCGGTATCGCACTGTTCATTCTAGGTATGACAGCTTTGCTTGCAGCGACAGTATATTCCACTCCCATCCCCGCGCTGATAGGTCTAGGACTAGTCTTCTGGGGAGTAATCATAGCCTATATCCAACCTGACGAATACGTAAAAAAAACCATACTCGACTCAACCTCCACAACGCTTCTAGATACCCTCGACGAAACACTGAAAACACTCGATTATGAAGGCAAAGCCACATATCTGCCGCCAAAATACCTCAACGACCCCGAGTCAATAAAAGCCTACATACCCAAACAAGAAACCGGCACGTTGCCTTTACCTGAGGCGATTCAGAAACTCGAAATGCAACCCGTCCCCAAAGACGCTCAGGGAATCCTTATCACACCGCCGGGCGCTCAACTGGCACGACTCTTAGAGAAAGAAATAGGAACAAGCTTACTGACGACAAGCCTCAATGACCTTCAACATCGCCTTCCCCATACTCTCATTGAAGACATGGAAATCGTGACAGAGTGTGAAATCCGACAAGCCGATGACAAAATAGACGGGCGATCACAGGAAAACGCTCAGTCAAATCGAAACGTAATCTCGGCAAAGTTTACGACCACAGCTTTCAGAGACACATGCAAGAGAGCAACTCAACTTTCAACCATATTTTCCAACGTAGGTTGCCCTCTATCAAGCGTTCTTGCTATAGCCTTCGCCAAAGCGACGGGCAAACCGACTCAGATCCTGAGTGAAAAAATAAGTGAAGACGGTTTAACAAGCGAGACCAAGTATATAATAATCGAGGAACCGAATATATGACTCCTGCCTTCCCCCTCGGCTTATGGGACGTCAGCTTGGTTCTCGCGGTGACTGCGATTGTTCTCCTCGTAACATCTGAAATTCTTTCACCCTACTACGGTGCGGCGAACCTCCGAATAAACAAGAAAAGACTGAAAAACGCAGCGATGACAACATCGATTCTGTTTCTAACCACGGTTGCTATTCAAATAGCAGCAATCATCTACGGAATTTCCTGAGGAACGTTCGCAGTACAACTGTATAGAACAACGGTCACAATCTTCTAGACTTGAGTTCTATATATTTCTGTAATCACTTTATATCTTTCCACACGGAATCATAAAGTATTGAGGACCGACACGCTTTGACTGAAAAGCATCCAGAACAAATGCTAAAAGAAGCAATCCTCGCAACAACCAGAGACCACAAACCGGAAACGGCTGACCAACTCGCCAAGGAAATACACGAACAATTTCCAACAATCACGGAGAAAGTAATCGTCGAAGCCCTGCTCGAACTCCAGAACGAAGGAAAACTCCAATTCGAACCGAAACATGCATTGCCTCATAACCTCATACCGTTCCTTAGGACAAATGCGGCTTTGTGGTACTGGGTCACTTTTGCCATTGCTATCGCTGCAGCAGTTTCAGTTTTTGTAGTCCCAGAAGGCGCTTATCCCTTCGTGGTTCTTCGTTATGTGCTCGGCTCAGTCTTCATCCTTTGGCTTCCCGGTTACACTTTCATCAAAGCACTCTTCCCGAGGGAACTTCCACTCAAGACAAATGACAGAAACCTGGATCTGATTGAACGCGCGGTCCTAAGCCTAGGAATGAGTTTGGCGCTTGTGCCGATAGTGGGGTTACTGTTGAATTACACGCCCTGGGGTATTCGTCTTGCTCCGATAACGCTTAGCCTCACCGCCTTAACTTTGACGTTTGCGACGACTGCCGTCTTCAGGGATTATCAATCATCAGTAAAATCAGACAAGCAAACAATCATAAACAGGCAAACCTGATTTTTCAATTGTGCAATTAGCTCTTAGCACGTTGTTCTTTGCGCGCGCTCTCAAGATTGCCAACCAAGTACACCTGATCAAATCGAACAGCAAAAGAAAGAAGGTTTTTGAGCTTACCGCACGCGAGTGCGTGTGAAGGAGCGTTGGAAAGTGCAATAAACAGCTTTAAGTCTCGATGGATAGAAAGAAGATTTATAAATTCATTGCCACCAAATGTAATTGGAAAAGCCTAGTGGAGATTTGGAACATGAAGATAAAAATCAGGATCGGCATCGCTCTTTTGCTGGGATGCTTCATCATCGCAATCACGTTTGCTTCAATGTCCGTTTATCATGTTAGTGCCTCGGACGGTGGGCTTAATCTCCCTCCGTCAATAGTCAAGATTGTGGTTAACAATGGCACTGAGACCTTTTTCAATACATCGTTGTTCGACGTTCCGTCAGGCTATGATGTATCCAACAGCACGTATCCTGGATGGTGTATCGACGCAACAGCTAATATGTCCCTGAGTCCCGCGACGCACGACGTGACGTTGTACTCGAGTCTTGACCCCCCAAATGGTACATTGATGGACCAGAGGTGGGACATGGTAAACTACATCCTGAACCACAAGAAGGGAGGGGTGACCAATATTCAAAACGCGATATGGTATTTTGTCAATTTCACCGACTCGTCCAAGGTTCCACCGGAAAATGAAACCGTGACCTGGGAAATCATAAACGATGCACTTGCGAATGGCACTGGTTACGTTCCAGCATTGGGCCAGACTGTGGCCGTGATATGCAACCCCGTTTTGCTTCTACCACCACCTGAGCCGGTCCAGATCAGCATAATTGAGATTTCAAACCCGATAATCCCGGAGTTTCCTTTGCCAGCGATTTCACTTGGCCTTGTCTCGATCGTCCTTTTGGCCGTCACAGTCTACAAGAGAAAGAATCGATTAGTGCACGCGCGCGCCTGACCGCACGCGTGCGTGATTGACTCACCTGAGTATAGAAATCTATTCTAGGAGTAGAAAACATACACTCTTATATCGCATGAAGGCGGGTTGTCTTATGAGAAGGGAGATATGAAAAGCCTGCGATTAGCATTGGCTTTGGGGTTCGCAGCACTTTTCATTGGTAACGCCTACGCCGCCGTCTGTCCAAGCGGAGAACTCTTGATCAACCCACACGGCAGCTACTACCCGCTTCCTATTATGCTCTCGAGCCCCGCAACATTTACTATACAATCCATAAACTCCACAGCCGGCGTCTTTCCAAACATCGTGCTTGTCATGACGAAAGCATCATACGACGGTCTCACGGGACCCGTAACCGTAGCCTGGATCGGCACGTCAGGACAAACTAATCAATCGATATTTCCCAAAACGAGTTTCCAAGCCGCCACCACTGGCTATGTGCCTGATCAGACAGTCACACCCTTCGACTCAGGAAGATACAATGTATCAGACCTCAAACAGCGCTTGGGTGTAAACGGCACGAGCCAAGACACGCTGTTCTACAATTTCGGGCCGTTCCTAGGCGGAAGCGCCGTTGGACGAATCGCGAGAGAGTTCACCGTGACCCTACCGTCAACCAACCCCAGAATGCTCGTCCTCGCCGTAGCAAGATCAGGCGTGTGCACACCCTTCTTCAACATGCGAGTAGGCCCATGCAAACCAGGATTCATCGTGCCAGAACCGGCTCCGATTCTAATGGCAACAGCCTCGATCACGGCACTCGGATTATTCGCAGTCAAACGCAGAAAATAGTAACACTACACTCCCAGCCAAACAGTCCATTCTTTTAAGATTCTACCCAGCCAACTTCACAAGTACTTATACGCGTCACCAACACTCGCGCGCGCTTACTAGAGACGAGAGCCCTCCCTCCTAGGGGTTGTTTGGTAACGTTTTTGGTGATGATGGTTGGTAACGGTATTTTAACGGGTTGTCTGGTTTCGTTTTTCTTCTCGCTCACATCAGGCTGTAGATTCTTGTTGTCCATGTTGAGAACGTAGTCTGCGCGCGCGGTAAATCAAGAATTGGAGTTTGTGGTGTTGGGGTTCAGACCGTCTTGGGATGTAGGGAAAGGTGAAAATAGAAGATGACGTTTGACTGTGTGACGGTCTGAATCCATACAAGATTCCAGCATAGAACCTTGGCTCTTAACGGTTCCTGAGAATTATGTTTGATTAACTAGTCAAATTCGTTAACAGTTTTTGAGAACTGGCTTTGACTAACTGATCAATCCATCTTTTCAGAAGACAGCGCGCCATACAAATACTTATACGTGTTTCTATACATCAATAGGCATATGCAACGCTTCATGATGAGTGTCAGCGAAGAAATGTATGCCGAGCTAGAGAAGGAACGAAAACTTAGACGATTAGAGACCGTTCAAGAAGTCGCCCGTCAAATGATCTCGGACTACCTCAAGAACAGAAACGGCAAAGAAAGAACCT
>Ga0315289_10000730_pt1 | contig 50479 bp, 50 predicted proteins | sample YL17G11_40_MG_FD_203452 | JGI IMG/M metagenome (GOLD analysis project Ga0315289, IMG submission 203452) | Sediment microbial communities from Yellowstone Lake, YNP, Wyoming, USA - YL17G11_40 | ecosystem: Environmental > Aquatic > Freshwater > Lake > Sediment | place: USA: Wyoming | collected...
CGGATGATCTCCTCCGGCGTATGCCTTTTGCGCTTCACCTCGAGAGCCTCCTTTCTTCACCAAAGCCGTCTCAGTCTACCTCGGAGACTCTCATAACGCCTGGATCAGTTTTCGGGGAGCACACCAGGAGCAATCCGGGCTTCACTTCTCCAGCTGTCAGGGAAGTCTGTGCCCACAAACCTGGAGATTCTGGAGAAAGGCCAACGTGACGAGCGTAATTTCTATATCACCTGTCGCGCCATCTTTGACATTGCTTCACTGTCCCAAGACCAGGATCTTCAATCCTCTTATCGGATACCCGGTAGCCCGAATGGCCGCCTCTTCTCCGTTAGCTTGAGCTACGGTACGACTCATTTGGGGGAGGTCGGCGTTTTCTATGAGGCTCCTCTCACAACGAGTGTGTCACAGCTATTCTTCGGAGATGTTTCAGTCGGCATCGAGACAAAGGTGTTTCTTGTGACAGCTTCGTCCCGCGCGGCACAGTTGCTCAGCGGGGAGGTGCGTCTTGGTGAACGTGGTTGTGCTGGCACTGTTAGCTGCGCACCGTTGGGCGAAGGACGCTGGCAGATCACAGTGTCCGTTGACCCGAAGCGTGCAGAGTGTCATGGGATCTACAATGACGTCATAGTCATCCCCTATATTTGGAACGGCACGCGGTCTACTATTCGATTGCCCATCTACGTATCCTTCAAAGAGTAAGTGTTTTCGGAACAGTGGTGCTATGGTCGGGTGTTAAGCCACTGATTTGTGTTGCTTGGGACCGTGGCGGCTGCATACGGTGTGAATTCGGTGCTGTGTCATAACAGTGGCCTGGTGTACGCCGGAACAGTGGTCTTTGGTTCGCAGATTTGGTGTTGCTATGGTCAGTTGTCATCGGACAGGCAAAACCGGCCACTTAGCGACAGGTGAGAACCGGCCACTTTGAGAGGCAAGAGGTAGCCGTTTAGCATCTCCGGCGGAAAGGAGATGCTGGATGGCAAACCGGATCAAAGTGGCTATCGCAGTCTCAATCCTCACCTTACGACAACAGGGCTGGTCCTTCCGCAGGATCGCGAAGGCGCTGGGCGTGCACCGCGAGACGGTGGCCCGGTATGTGCGCCTGGCTCAGACCGGGGCAAAACCGGCCACTAACCTGTCCACCGGCTCAGCGGGGCCTGATGAGCCAAAACCGGCCAGCCTGTCCGCCCATTCGGCTTCGCTCGGGGCAGGCAGGAATTCCGGGCCGAAGAACCTCTGTGAGCCGTTCCGGGAGGCAGGTTTCATCCCTGGCATAGAGCGTAGTTGTAGGTATAACTGCCTGTCTGGTTTCATGTCATTCAGACCGGAGGAGGATGTGTGGTGGACATATCGGCAGCGCGCTTCAGACACTTGTTAATCGCGGTGTGTTTGCTGAGTCCTGTCCATGCCGTCGTAGGTGCTGAAACCTGGACGGCATCGCAGATTGCAGCGGTTCTGGAACAGCGAGAATCGTTGATGCGGACAGTGCGGTATTCGTATACAACGACGACGCGCCGCTTGCCAGAGGGGACGAAAGCCCTGACGACACGCTTGCCGCCCGGCAGCGTGCTCAAGACTGACGAGGAAGACGTCTGGGAACGCAGGGATTTTCTTCGGGTACGAGATCAAGAACGGTATTATCTTGAAACGACCCGATTCGGAGATGATATGAAGTCCATAGTCGGGAAGTATTTCGAAGCATGGGACGGTTCGGTGGGCAGACGGTATTATCCAGAGAAGCAATCTGGTCGCGTCACGACAGCCCGCTTCAAACTGGACGGGGATGATCCAGAGTACATGATACGTGATTGTTATGGGCAGCCGCTGTCTGAACGCATTGGCGATCCGAGTTCGAATGTAGTCGTTGCGGAAGCGGCAGGGGGGCTATCCGTGAGGCTACGGCCGGCCGGAGGACCAGCCGGAACACTAGAACTGGAGTACTTACTCGATCCCGCGATGGGCTGTGTTCCTGTACGGATGCAGGTATTCCAGGCAGGGGCACTCTGGCGAACGGTGACAGTGAGCGAGTGGACTAAACACACCATTGACGGAGTACCTCTGTGGTTTCCCAAGAAAATATCCGCTCAGACCAATACTGCCAAAACCTTGGAGGATACCAAGCCAAGTCCTGGACGGACTCCCGAATTCATTCCACTGTTGAGCACGACGGTGACCGTCCACACCGTTGACTTCAACATGCCTGTCGCCGAGGACCAGTTTACGGTACACTTTCCGCCGGGTACGGCAGTGTACGACGAGCATATTGGCCGGTTCGTTCCTCGGTTGGAAGGGGAGGATGTTTATTCAGCGCTTGAGGTCGATATCACAAAGGAGGCATCAACATATCGCGACCAGCTAATCAAGAAGACCGGGGAAGGTGAACACGATGCCGGCCAGGTTGTTGGGAAGGACGCCGGAGTTGCTGCGGGCTTAGACGGGCACGAAGAGGACAACAGCCCTCCGCTGACAGAAGCACATACACAAAGTCGAACGACGGGATGGTGGGCAGTCGTGATTATTGCGGCTGCGGCGCTGCTGTGCGGTGCAGCACTGGCGGTCGTTGTGTTTCTCAGAGGCCGAAGGCCGGGAGCGGCTCGATGACTGGACAGCGTGCTGTGCGCATTTGCCGCGAGTGTGGTCTTGTCATGTGTTGCGCGTACCTGCTTCTTCTTCCTCTCGCGGGATATGAGGGCGCCCCGGCTACCAACTGCGACAGCTGCGGCGTACGGTGCGCCTATTTCCTTGCATCTCTCTACGGAGTTGACCCACCATCCTTATGCGAACTAGCGCGGGACCTAAACCAAGCGAAAGATGGAACAACGACCCTTAACTCGTTGCGTCTATGGTTGGACAAAGTGGGGTGCAAGGCCGAGGGCAGGGTGTTGACTTACTCGGAGTTGTCGGACTTACGATATCCGGCCATTGTGCCCATTCAATCGGCCTGTGGGCCTCATTTTGTCATCTTCTGGGAGGTGCGCGACGAAGACGCGGTTATGCTGTATCCCCCCAAGGCTCTGCGCATGTCCGAGAAGGAATTCCGTGCCAAATGGGATGGGAAAGCCCTAGTTGTGTTGCCCGGCAGAGGGTTCACCCTCCGGGACGTCAGTGGCAGATCAAGTGAGGCCAGAAAGCAGCGATCGTCAATCATTCTAAGGGAGGGAAGGACTGATCTTGGTAGCTTTGCTCTCCCCCTACGAGAGCCCGTGGTAGCCAACTTCATAGTTGAGAACGTTTCCGAAAGTCCGATTGAGATGGGCAAGGCGAGAGCATCCTGTGGCTGTGTCGGTGTCACGATCAGTCGCGCGTCCCTTGCCCCTGGTCAGACGGCCGAGATTAGGTGCTCAGTGATGAATCTTGCCAATGATCCGGGGCTGAAGCACTATACTGTCACCATTCCACTCCAAGAAGCGCAGGAGCCGCTATTCCAGATCAGCTTCACGATCGCGTTCGACCAGCCTGTCTCGATACAGCCACGGCAGCTATACTTCGGCCAAGTTACTATGGCTGACATGCCGGCATCACAACAGGTACGTGTTATCGCCATTCCCCGTCAGTCCGCAACAAGGCTGGAATCTGCAACGTCTAGCGTGCCTTGGATTGATGTTAAGGTTTCATCGACAGACGCGACAGTCACTCTCTTGCCGGGCGCACCTCGTGGTAGGTTTAAGGAGAACGTCCAGATCCGTGCGGGCGATAGAGCGCTAAACATTCCCGTGACGGGCGAATATGTGGGGGGGTTCAGGTTGACTCCCAATCCAGTGATATTATCACCACAGAATCAGTATCGAGCACCTTTCAGGATAACGAAGACCGAAGGCAGCAAATGTAATCTCAAGGAACTAAAGCTTACCTATGAGGCTGACCAAGTTGCCGTTGAGCCCCAGCCGATTGGCGGCAGTTCAGGCCAAGAATTCGTTGTGAGCATTCCCGATGAGGGACCCCGTCTAGATTCGTACGTAGTGAATGTCGTGGATCCAAAGACAGGAGAATCGGAGTCTCTGACGATCATGTGCGTGCCGGGCCAATAGGAGGTAGTAGTGTCGGTCAGAAGTGGTCCGGAGGGGGTTGACCGCTCCTCGCTTCTTGTGCCAGTTGTTGCGAGAGAACCAGGTGGGGTTGTTGCGTTGCGTGATCCGGGGGGGAGGGGCGGAGCCCCGACCGGAAGAGCAGCCAGGGACGCGGCGAAGGCCTTAGGCGTCCGCCAGTTCAATCCACTGCCCAGGCTTCGTGGCCGAGGCTATTTCGGCGGAGTGGGCTCGCATGAGGCTGAGGATACGAGAATCTGGATGATTCGCTGATTGTGGCGATATGATGGTTCGTTCCGTCGTCGTGAATGTCATCGGACAAGTCAAAACGGTTCTTCCGAGTTTTTCGTGAAAGGTCTGGCAATGGGAGTGGATAGAATGGCGGACGGACGATTACGGAGGGGCATTCCCCCGCGGGACGGAGTTCGCCATGGGTCACGATCTATTGTTTCCCAGGCCAGCCATGCTACGGATGGAGCGGATGGCGATCTCCACCGCCGCGGGCCTCGGGCTGAGTTCGGACCGCTTGACGGCCGTGTTGAACAAGCACATAGCGCCGGTGAAACTGACAATGGCAGTGTTCTTCACGTTGTTGGGGATCCTGCTGGTGCACCTCCGATAGTGCGGTAGGATGGTGCGGTAAGTCACAGATGGAGGGATTCCGCGAAGGCACCGACACAGATGGGATCTTTCAGGGAGGCGCCTCTTCTTTCGGCCTTGTGATGCAACCTCTTGTGATACAAGGACTTACGGGGCTCGCGAGAAAGCAAGAATCCCCATTGACATGTCGGTATTTTGGGTGTATCATGTTGTTATGTACCCATTTCGAGGTGGAGGACTATGTGAGGGGAGCATCGAGTTGGGGTTTTCCGACAAAGTCAGGACGACCTAAGACGTATTGAGAGTGACAGGTATCGGTGGATGTGATAACATACCGTCCTCTGTGTACGATGTTGAGGCCGCAGGTCAGAGAATCGGTGATGGTTCGAAGAAGCTGTAAGAGGCTGCCTCTGGTTGCGTCGGTGGGAGTTGGTCGCCAGCGCAGTCAATATGTGCTTCTGGTCTGCATCTTGGCCGTGGGGGCAGTGATGCGGGTTGACGCAGAACCGATTGACCAACATACTTCTGAGTTACTCAAGGCGATAATTGCGGGAGAACGCGATAACCGAAGGCGGGTGTTCGACCTCGAGGTCAAGGGTATTGTCCAGACGGCGCGGTCAACTGGGAACGAGGAAATCTCATTCTCCTATTGTGAGCTAGGTGAGAAGATGCGCGTTGACGCGACCTATCCGAAGGCCTCTCCTCGCGAAGGCCTAACCTACAGATGGGTTCTCAGGGGAAACAGGAGTCTGTCGTACATTCCTGAGACGGGCTCGACACGGATAATGTACCCGGTTGAGTTTCAGATGCAGTCTCCCCTCACTTATCTCGATACCTTGGTGGTCTCGGGGCAATGGCGCACGCATACGGAGCACATAGAGTATCTGTTGCAGAGGGGGTGGCAGCCCGACAAGGAGAGCATTGTCGTAGTGGATGAGAGTACTGAGGAGGGGGAAGTGTTTCTGCATGTGCAATACACCTCGACCCGTGGCGGCGGTACAACGAAGCATGAATGGTTTTTCGCCCCCGAGCGCGGTTATCAAGTAGTGGAGGCAAGTGCGTCCGTTTCCTATCGTGGTGGCAACCCTCTGAGCAACACTCACAGCCGCTATGATGTAACAGAAGTCGCCCCGGGGGCGTGGCGGGCGGTTGGAGTTGACATGGAGTCCGATGACTGGGATCGCGACGGCCAGCGCACAACAGTGCACAGACATATCGAACCCTTGGCTGTCGCGGCGAACACAGGTCGGGTGCAGGAGGGGGATTTCACTCTTGCCGGCTTGGGCCTAAAAGCAGGTACGTTGGTCACAGATTTCACCTTTAAGCCACCGCTAGTTTACGAGTACATGGCAGAGTCACTATCCGATATGGAGGTACGTCTGGACGCTACTTTGGATGCCTCAGAGAAAGTGGCCGGAGGAACGAAACCTGAGTCGCAGGTGTCTCGTGCAAGGCGTGAGGCGGCTTCCCCAATGCCGGGGGAGAGCAATAGTGGCGTTACATCAGGGAGTCTTCGCGGGAGCCAGTGGCGGATATTGCTGTTGTGGTCGTCGCTTCTTTTCGCCATAGGCTTGATTGTGGCATATGTCGCTATGAGACTTCGCCGGCGTGCCTTGAGATGAGCAAGACCGTTGAAGTGTTTCAAGCTGTGTTCGTTTGTCTCATGACCGCAACGGTGTGGCTACTACCCCCAGGAAGAGAACCGCTTCTCGCGGACGCTGAGCTTGGACTGTATCGTCCGTGGCGCAGTGCTTGCGGCCCTGTGTCGGTGTACTTAGCCATTAAGGAATTGGGGCGTAGCGCCTCCTTAGCTCACATTCTCGAACATGTTCCTGTCGAAGGCAATGGCACTTCGCTGGCGTCACTCTGCGCTTACTTGGGCACCTGCGGGATTGAGTATCAGGCCGTAAGAACGCTGCACGTTGAGCCGGTGATGAAAGTCCTGTCGCCGGGACGAAGCTGTGCCATTGTGTCTGTGGATCAAGGAACGCATTTTGTGCTGGCCAAGTGCACACGAAGCGGTCAAATCGTTGTGCTGGACGGTCACGAGATCGTATCAGACCGGGCGCTTGATAGCTTGCAGCTCAGGTTCTCTGGAGCAGTGGTCGTCGTCGGAGACGACATAGCGCGCGCTCTGTGTGCATTGCCGATGTGGATTCGTGTCGGCATTCTTGTTGGGGCGTACATCCTTGGTTCTATTACTGGCATGGTGCTGGCCACGAGGAATGGATGCCAGACCGTGCGAAAGGAGGATTGGCATGCGTTTGTTTGAGTGTATTGGCGTAATAGGTGTTGTTCTTGTGAGCGTCGCTTTGGCAGGTACGCGGGGACAGGCAGAGCGTTTGGATCCGGCTGAATTGGTGACTGTTCGCGGTGGCTGCATGCCTAACGAGGTCTGTAGACATGACGTCGACCCTTGTCCGGGCTGCGTCCAAAATTGCACAGGACAGGACAATGGCACAGGTTGCGGAGAGACGGAACCTGAGAGGCTCGGGTGGAGGTGCCAAGATTACCAAGGCGGGGCTGGATGTAACCTCGGCCCAAAGCTCAACGGAATTTGGGGCAAGAAATGTCGCTGCACGAACGAAGTGTGCGGGAAGACGGAGGAGACGTATCGGTGCTCTGGGGAGGACCCGGGGGCCTACGACTGTGACGTACAGTAGTGTGAGCAGCCTTCTTCTGCTGCCCAGGCTTCGCGAGGTAAGGATATTTGTGTACCCGCAAGACCTAACCAGGGTGGGGTGCAGAAGTGGTCGGGATAAAGACGCAATCAAGACTCTGGCATTGGATTGTGGTCGTGGTTGCGCTGGGTCTTAGCGTATCAGCGTCCCTTGTCTATTTCACGAAACGTGAATTGCCTGCCTACCCCATCTCCGCATGTGAAGAAGGTGTGTCCGTCAATCTGGGTGAGATTCAATTTCCCTCTGAGCCCCTTAGTATCACTGTTCCCCTGCAGCGCCTTGACCTAAGGGCGGACTCAGTTACGAATGTCCGAGCAACGTGCGGCTGCACATCGGCGTCACTTGACCATGAACGCCAAGAGATTGACATTAAGTTCGTACCCCGTAGGGACATGACTAAGGTCCACGAAAGCGTGTTGCTAACGTCCTCTGACGCTGCGTCGGGGCCGAAGGCGGTGCATCTTACCGGAAACGTGGTGCCCGCTTGGACTGCCGACCCGGGGAGCCTATCTCTTGAGCGCGTTCTGCCCGACGAGCGACGCGCTTTTTGGTGCACCGTGACCATGGCCCGCGAGTGCACGCGAGGGTGCTCGTGCCGCTTGCTGCCCAAAAGCAGAGACATTTCACTTCAGGCAAGACGGCTCTGCGACAGGAAGATTCTGATTGAGGGCGTAGCAAGAGGGTCGACTGAGCAGGGTACTTACAGAGGACAGATCAAGTTGATGTTGGGACAAGGAGCCTACTCCACCGTAACGGTGCCGATCTCCGTTGAGCACATAGGAGCCGTAACGTCGGAACCGGCTCTCATCACGCTCTCATCGAAGGGACAGAGAGGGGCGATCGCGGCCTTCAAGCATTTCGATGGCAGGAAGCTCCACATCAAGCGTATCGAAAGCCCTAGCCATCTGCGTGTCTCCCCCTTAAGAGACAAGGGCGGCGCCTGTTCGATCAGGGTCGAACTCGGCGATCTCGTAACTGCGGCAGAAGAACGGGTGACGGTGTCCACAGTGGGTGTGTCATTTGAGGAGACGGACGCACGCGCCAAGATCCGGGTAGTCGTTCTGCGGGATTCCACGAGACGGTAGAGGCTCGCGACGGGCACAGGAAATACAGCCAAGCGCGGATAACTGTCACACCAGCGGCTGCAACTGTCGGCGGACCGTTTTCTCATTCGGCGATCGTGCATACGAACGACCCGGTGGTGCCTATCCTGAGACTGATAGCCGCCGGCAACACCAACAGAGGCGTGGTTGTGGAGCCAGATTTCCTAGACCTAGGGATGGTCCTTGCGGGCCGCACTCGTATCACCGCCGTTGTAGTCTGGTCGTCCGGCGACCACCCCGTACCCATGACCAAGGTGGGCGCCAGCGTCAAGGGTGTCGCAGTGCGCTATCGTGTCTTGGACCAGGGAGAAGTCCGCGCGCAGCTTGCCCTCACTCAGAGTGATGTCCGGATGCTCGCGGGGTCTCAGGCCGTGATATTGTCCTTCCACCCAGTACCGCGCCTGGCCGGGCGAACGGAGGGTGTGGTTTACGTCTACACGACCATCCACGGATTCGAGCGCATCACAATTCCAGTCCGAATGCAAGTTGTGCCTCCTGTTTCATTGCGCCCACCTACCCTGTTTCTCGGTGATGTGTCTCCCGGCGCAGCTTTTCGCCGCCAAGTGAGGGTTGTGGCTGAGTCGGACAGCCCCATCCGAGTAGACCATGTCGACGTAACCGGGACGGGGTTGAGGTACGAAGTCACGCAAGATACTCCTCGCTGGCCATGTTTGCTGTTCACCGGGAGACTAAAGGACCCAGTCAGACTTTCCGGCAAGCGGATCTCGGTCGGGGTAACAGTGGGTGATCGCAGTGGGAGGGGCTTTCACAGCAGGCGTCTTTCTGGCCTATTTTGCGACCGGCATAGGCCTGAGCGAGGTGCTGCTTGGGCTTGAAGTGCTTCCGCGCGTTGCGGTAGCGGTGACGTGGGCGATAATCCTCCTGACCTTCGTCCTTGCTGCGTTGAGCCTTCACGATTTCGTGCAGGCCCTCCGGGGGCAGACCGGCAGTGTCGCCCTTAAACTGCCCCGGCCGATCCGGATGAGGATAAACCGACTCATCACGCGACGATTGCACACTAAGACCATTGTGGCGGCAGCGTTCGGACTGGGGCTCCTTGTATCGCTGCTGGAACTGGCGTGCACAGGCCAGGTCTACTTCCCGCTTATCCGGTTCATGAACTCTGTCTCGGTCGACCAAGCACAGGCCATCGGCTTCCTCGTCATATACAACCTTGCATTCGTGGTGCCGCTGGTAGTGATCTTCACGGCAGCGGGCCTCGGGCTGAGTTCGGACCGCCTGGCGGCTGTGTTGAACAAGCATGTAGCGCCGGTGAAACTGACAATGGCAGTCTTCTTCGTGTTGCTGGGGATCCTGCTGGTGCATTTCCGATAGGGCCACGATCGTGGTGGTGTTAGTCACAGGTGCAGGATTTGCCCAAGGCACCAACACAGGTGGGATCCTTGGACGAGCCGCTGTTTCTCTTGGCCGTATGGTGCATCCTCTATCCTTGCAAAGACTTAGGGGTTTCCCGAAAATCGAAAGGAAATCGCAGGAATCCAGGAATTCCTCTTGACATTTCGGTATCTGGGTGTACATTATTCACGGCGGGATGGTCTGTGTTGCGCTAGGGGTTGCTTGAATCACTGGCACAAGAGGGCGGGAGGGTTTACTCAGCATCAACACCACACTGCGAAGCGTCACCGTGATGTATTCTCCAGGAGAGTGGGGATCATTGGGAAAGGAGGTTGGCAATGAGAATCTTGTGCACGCTGCTGATGGTTGTGCTATTCCTGGGCGTAGACGTGTCTGGAGGTGTGGGGTCTCGATACGCGCTTCGGTCGATGTCGCCGGAGGAAATGCGGGCTACGGTTGGGGGTTGTCCTGAGTGCTGTCACCTGGACTCATGCGAGAGGTCGCCTAACCCCAGTTGTCAGGACCAGAAGGCGGTTTGTTTTCCCGTTCTCTCCCCGTGCGTGGGTTACTACCAGGCAGCGCCTTATTTGACCACGTGGTGCCGTTATCAGGCTGGCAACTACTCCTGCAGCAACGGGTTCTGGGTGGGTTGCGGAAAAAATGAGCCGTGTAATTGCCTGCCCGATTTCGAGTGTCATCCCACCTGGATTGGTAGTTGGTGGAGTGCCCAGCACTATGAGTGCCTTTACGATTCAGATCCGTGCCCGTAGCATAGCGTCTCATGGCCGTCTTTGGTGCGTCACCGTACGCTACGTGAGTTACGTGCCGGGCTGTGAAGTTGCGAGGCAATGATAGTTGGCCGGCGTTGGAGCTGAGGAGGACGTCTGGGGCTTGGCGATTGAGTATGAGCTTGGGTTGTGACGCCCGCCGGTTCTTCGGGTGGACCACGCGAAGGCGTGAAATTGCCGTCGTCCGCTAAGACTGGGTGCCTTCTCGACAGGTGCGCTGTGGAGTGAAGCGGGGGCGCTTGAAGCTGGCTACAATGTGCAATTGGCCGGCAAATGTACGCATATCCCTGGACCTCGGCCTCCCCGTCAGTAGAACTCGTGGGGATGTGGCGAGGAGCAGGCGGGGGGATGGGCAGGGAAATAGTAGCGTTCTCGCGGAGACCAGTGGACAATAGAGGCCCTATAGGGCAGGAGGATAGCGTTGACTGCTACGGCACGTACTGCAATCTTCGAGCGAATTACTCGTGCTCGTTTGAGGATAATGAGGCGCGGCAAACTCCTATTCCTGGTGTTGGCGCTTATAGCCAATTGCCAGCTAGCAGTTGCTGAGAACGCTTCAGACGATGTGCTGAGTGTACTGCGCCGGGGTCAAGAGGTATGGCTATCCCAGATTAGGACCGGAAAAGGCGAGACCCTCTTGATCACATCCGGCGCGTACAAGGACGGCGGTAAAGTGGCGCAAGTGCCCGATCAGTACATCTCATGCACTTCTGCTTTTGACCAGTCAAACGTTAGGGTAGTGACTCGCGTTCCCGAAGGATACAGCAACGTTCCTTCCGGCCCATTGCCCCATGGTGAAGTTCACACCGCTACGGATTGGCACACAATGAGAGTCTTCTACCCGGCCAAGAAGGTGATGGAAGTGGGGCCCTGCAGTGCAGACGAGCAGAGGAGCATCCAGAGACTTCTGCCCCAATGGTATGGAACCCTGTTCGATCAAGTTTCGCCTCGTTATGAACTCCGTGTGCTCGGCGAGAGATTGGTCGGAGGATCGTCATGTTATGTGGTAGGAGGCGTGGTAGAACAACAGGTCCGGGGCAGTTCCGCTCAGATGCGCGTTGAGGCGCTGGTAGACCCGCACCGGAGCTACCTTACGCCAGAGATCAGATTCTACCTGAAAGCTGAGGGGCAGAATGAGGTTGTGGTGTACGAACGGCAAACGGAATTGAAGGAGTACACTCAAGGCTTCTGGGCACCTGTTGCCTCGACGGAGACTTACTATGATGCACTCGACCCAGGCGATATGGAGAATACCAAGTTTATCAGAGAGAAAACGACCATAAGAGTGCCTGAATACAATTTCAATATTCCATTGACGAGCCAGGATCTGACACTTGATATCCCGCCCGGGACGAGGGTTCTGGACATTCAGACGGGTATAGCGTACTCTGCGGACCCTGTAGAAGACATTCGGGACCTTGCGCGCGGAGAGGAACGACTAGTAACCGTGGAAGTAGGGAAGCCAGAGTCTGCGGACAGGCCGACCGGGGTGCGCGAGCCGAAGCCGACTGGTACCGCCAGCGAAGCTGCACCGGCCATTGCAGGTGAAGAGAAGGCATCATCCCGGCATGCATTTGTGTTTGTGGGCGTAGTGCTTTGCCTGTTGGCCGTGGGGGGAGGCGTGGTGTGGAGGAGAGTTAGGCGTCGTAGCGGGCACATTGACGCTTGATCGGCCTCGGGGGCGGCGGATGAAGTGACGTGTAGCATCTGTGAGGAGGAAAGCAGTGGATGAAGGGCAAACGGCTCGTCTTTGCTGTTGGCCTCCTGATCGGTCTCTTGACTATTGTCCTCGCTGCACTCGGCACGATGCTTGTTTCGCCGGGCTGGCGGGTTAGGGATCCCGCTGGCCGCGGGACTTATCTTGAGGTCATCTCCAAGAGGACTCATGAGAGCCTCTGTGGGCCTGTAGCCTTGCTGGCAGTTTGCAGGTTCTTCGAGGTTGAAACGAATCTGGGTGAGCTCGCAGCATTGTCCGGGTGGGGCGGGAATGGGACAACAATGTACGGCCTATCCCAGGCAGCGGTAACGAAAGGGCTGGAAGCGACAGCCTATGAAATCGGAGTGGACGAGCTGGCGGCCGTCGGACAACCATCTATAGCTTTCGTCAGAAACAACCACTTTGTGGCTATTGTTGGTTTTGAAGGAGACATGCTCCATGTGATCGACATGGGGTATTCATCTTGGGTACGTAGGAGCGACTTTGCGAAGACGTATTCCGGCAAGGTTCTCATGTTCTCTCGCGGCAAGTCGGCAAGTCCCATTCGCCGTGAAGTTGCAGGAGCAGCAATCTCCTTTGAGGAGTACTCGTACGATTTCGGACTGGTAGAGCAGGACCAGCATTTGGAGCATTCGTTCCGGTTCCGCAATAGAGGAAACAGTGCCTTGCTGATCGCCGGAGTTAGGAGCAGTTGCACCTGTGTAGCTGCCTTGCCCACGAAGATAGAAGTGCCTCCAGGTGAGTCCGGCGAGATCAACGTGAAGCTCGACACGGGTAAGAGGTATGGGGGGAATAGCTTCCAGGTCTACGTCGAGTCAAATGATGAGGATGACCCCGCCGTTGTCCTGTTCTTGATAGCTCTGGTTAGAGCTGGCATAGGCGTGAATCCCAAGACAGTCAATTTCGGGGAGGCGAGTCCTGGGCAAAGTGTTGAAAGAGGACTCACAGTGGTCATTCCTGAAGGCGGTAGCGAGGTCATTAGTGGGGTAACATCGAGCTCGCCATGTGTAACCGTCGGGAAAATGGTTCGCAGTCGGGGCGCGAGATACCAGAGAACAGACGTTAGCGTTGTGTTGGCGGCCGGGGCACCAACAGGCAGATTGGACGGGAAGATCTCCATCCTTTTGTCCGGCGGAAACCAATCGCAGATTGACGTGCCAATAGAAGGGTACATAACGACCTCGCTGGGGGTTTCGCCTGAAGAGTTCTTCTTCGGTTTGGTAAACCCAGGCGAGCAAGGCAAGGCCAAGGTGAGAGTATTCACACTCGACGGATCGAGTTTCGAGATAACGGGGGTGCGAGCAGAGGGATTCCAGGTCGGCGCTCACGAGATCAGAAGCGTCGTAGCAGGGAGAGAATATGAGGTCGAAGTTGGCGTGGGAGGCGGGGCCGAAGGCGACACCATAAAGGGCACAGTCCTAATCTACACTGATCATCCAGCGCAGCCGTGTTTGAGTGTTCCGATGCGTGGACTAGTAAAGCCAAGAGGCTCCGATCTGCCGCGTACTGTAGGCCACAACGAGAGCAAGAATCCTGCCGCCAGATAGGTTTCATATGGGGAAGAAGGTGTGCCTTGCATGAAAACGCCCAGCAGGCGGTTGCTCTCAAAAAGGAGCCGCCCCTCAGACCGTCTGACCCCTTCCCGCTTTTTGTGCCAGTTGTTGCGAGAGAACTGGGTGGGGTTGGCCTTGCCCCCGTTTTTGATCCAGCTTGAATGCGAGTTATCCATGGGTTCTACCCAGCTGCGCTGTGCGGTCGGCAGTGATTATACTCCCAGCGCCACGCGTCTGCCTTCGCCTCGGAAACGAGGCAGGCGACAGATGGCAAAGGTGCTCAAGATGGCCAGAAGACAGGCGATACTGGCGCCATGGAGGCACGACTATTCTCAATCCGCTGGCGCCTCAGGCTCAGACAACTCTCCTGGTGCCTCAGCCTGGCCCTTGAGCTTGAGCAGGTGCAGCCGGACCCACCTCTGCCACTCGGGCCGCTGTTCGCGCAGGAGCGCCCCCTCAAGCAGCTTAATGGCTTCCGCCTGGTTGCTGCCCAGCTCCACATATGTCCGCGCCAGGTTCTCCATCACGGAGAGCTCCTCCGGCGCGCGTTTCAGCGCATTCTCGTAGGCCTCGGCCGCCTTTCTGAGTTGCGCTCCTTCCTCCATCACCATGCCGAGGTTGTAGAATGACTCATATCTCTCTGGAAGCTGTCTGCCAGCAGCGTCAAACTCCAATGCCGCCTCGTATAGCCTCCCTTCCAGAAAATGCACCACACCGAGATCGTTGTGCGCCGCGCCATGGTACGGATTCAACTGCAGAGCCCTCGTCAGATGCTTCTTGGCCTGGGGGAGGTCTTTTCGAGCAAGCGCCTTTGTGCCCTGCCTGTATGCTTCTTCGGCTTCTCGCAGCTTCTTCGCGTGCTCTTCTGCCAACTTCGCCACCGCCGACGTTGGGTTATCCGTTGCACTGAAGATTCTGCAGCCTGTGGTGTTCGCAAAAACCGCACACATGGCAAAGCACAAGGAAACGCGAAGAGCCTGACATAACCGCGCACGCAACAGGAGCAAGTTCACATTCCCCATTGTTTCATTCACCTATCGCCTTGATTTCGTTTCTCGGGTAGTCTTCCTTTATCCCGGCTGCACTACGCTGCTCACCGCTCAGGAACTTCAGGGTTTCAAACTGCCTGTCCCTGAGGATAGTAGGTTTGATGAAAACGAAAAAGGTTGAGTTTGCCTTTTCTGTTGACACGCTGCGGAAGAGGTATCTGAGAAGGGGTATACGACCCAGTATGGGAATCCGGTTTACCGTCCTCCGGTCCAGAGTTCCCCTCAAACCACCCACGATAATCGTGTGGCCGTCGGGAACGACCGCTTCGCTCGTTACAGAATCCGTGGCCCGAGGGGGCGGCACACCAGCTTCCACGGCTTCCCCGGTGAAGGTGTTCAGCGTCAGGGCATATTCCAGCCGGATGAAATTGGACTCACTGATATGGGGGGTGATGGCGAATGTGGTGCCTGCCTCGACGAATCCCGCGAAGGATGTGGTTGAAACGGTCTGGCTCGCGTTCACCGATGTGTACGGCTCCTCCTGCACACTGTCAATAACGCCCATGCAGTTGTCATTGACAAGCAGGCGGGGGGCAGACGTGATCCGGGCGTTTGCGACTGTCTCAAGAGCCCTGAGGATGACGGGCACGTAGTCGGGCCGTACGATCGCCGCGTTGAACCCCGCTGCCGGTATCAAAACCCGCTTGCCAGTCTTCGCATCGATGGTGGAAAGCCCGAACGAGCTGAAGACCAGGTGCCCGGTTTCGGCGTCCAGGTTCGCCGATTCAAGCTCCACGCCCAACGCAGAATCGTCAGTTGCAGTGATCTGGACGATGATTGCCTCGATCATGACCTGCGCCCGCGGCTGGTCGAGTTCCTCAATCAGCCGCCGCAGCTCCTGGTGTTGCTGAGCGGTAGCGCGGATGACAATCGCGTTGGCCTCTTCACTCACCGTGACAACGGGACGTTCGACTACCGCAGCGGCCGGTTCGACCTTTTCCTGCTCGGCTGTCGCTTCGGGACTCCCCGATTCGCCGGTCGAGGCCTGCTCAGAACCCCACTTCACGATGCCTCTGTCTGTCGATCCCGGCGGCTCAACCATCTTTCCCTGCCCTGCAGCAGACGGGGCCGTAGACCTTTTCGTTCCGGGCTGTCCTTCTGACTTTCCCTGCTCCTCGCTCAGCAAGTCAGATATCACCTTCGCGACCTTGTCGGCGCTGACGTTCTCCAGTCTGTACACCCGCACGCCGCTCGGCACCTCCGGTATGGGCACATCGACCTGAGACAGAAAACCTCTTACCCTCTCCTGGTCGATCTTGGTGCCCGAGACAGTTATGGCATTCGTCTGACTGCTCAGATATACCTTGAGATCACGCTCGGCCGATAGATCGCCTTTCTGCAGCCCGAGAAACCCCAGCAGGTTCTCAAAGACTTCTCCGGCGTCGACGTACACCAGCGGGTAGCTTTGCACAACGGTTTCGACCGGGACATCCAGCTGTTCAACAATCGCCTGGACACGTGCAACATCACTCTCGTGTCCTTTTAGTATCAGGCTGTTGGTGCGCGCCTCTGGGAGCACCAACACGGCTCTGCCGGGAGCAACCACAGCTTCAACCTTGGTGGGCCCGTCTGTCTGTGCTTCTCCGTGTCCAGAAACCCCCGGCCCTCGCCTGCCCGACCTGGCGCTTTCGTCTGAAAAGACCTTTTGCACCTGCTCTGCGAGCTTCGCCGCGCTTACGTACCGCAAACCCATCACCTTCACAATGGCCTCGGGCATTTCCACATCAAGGGCCTTGACTATGTCCAGGATTTTGGGTAGAGCAGCGGGAGTTTCCAGGATCACAAGTGCGTTACTCTCAGCGTGAGCAACGATCTTTCCTTTCTTGCTCAGGAACGGCTGCACTGCCGCAGTAAGCTGTGCCGCCTCCGCAAAATTGAGCCTTACCACCTCTTTGGCCAGACCGAACCGCTCTTGATACTCGTCCCACGTCACCACGTTAATCGCCTCGGCCGTCACGAAGTATGTGACGCCGGCTGCTTCGCACGCGCGGTCCAGCAGTTCGATGGGATTGATATCCCGGGCCCAAATCCCCACCTTTTCTTTCACGCTTGGGCTGAGGAAAACGCTTAAACCCGTCGTGTCAGAGACAATCTTGCAGATGACCCCCAAGTCCGTTTCCTCGAATTGTATCACCCGCAAAGGCTCAAAGCGCTTCCCCAGCTCAGACACCTCTTCCCGAGAGAGAATGTCGGACGACTGCCCGAGGCAGACAGGAGCTTTCAGGCCTACCGTCAGCATGAACACCGAGGCTGCCAGCCACAGCATCCCGCAGCCCTTTCTTCCTGTCTGCAGAATGCGCCGTCCACCAAAGGACTGCTTGACAGGAAGTGTCTTTGCGCTTTTCCGATTCTTGCGTGATGTCACTTGCCCTTTTCCCCTCCCCAGGTCTCCAGCGAAAAGGTAACGCTTTGCTCGGCGATGTCAAGGAGTACCTTCGCCGGCTCAACGCTTGCCACCGTGAAGTCACCAACGCGATCCCCTTCAGAGTACACGCCGAAGCTCTTGCCGCCGCCTCCCTCATCCACCTCGAAGTAAGCTCCCATCTTGCCTGCGACCTCGGCAATCCCTCTCAGTCTAAGCCTGTCCTTGGCCTTCTGGACAGCGTCCCCGAGCTCCCGGCCTGCTGCCGTGGGGCCCGCCCTGACAAAAAGCTTCCTACCCTGAAACCACTTGCGGTACTCGGAAATGGGCTGCCGGCTTTCCTTCGCCAGACCGGCCGCGCTGTCGCTCGCCGGCATAGGCATTGTCCAACTTGCCGGCCTGCTCCCGAAAACCGACGAGCACACAAGCACAATCCCCAACAGGGTCACCATACATGCAAGCGCCAGATTCGCCAATCGCCATTTCTGAAAGCTGCGTCCCGATCCTCTTCTGAGAAGCCCGCCGACGAACTCTCTGAGAGCCCTGTGCCAGCCGCCTTTCCTGTCTGTCCGATCCTTCTGCATCAGTCACAGCTCTCCGGATAGCTTGCCCACAGGACCGGCGAAAATGGCTCCCACCACGATCTCAGCCCGGACGTACTCCTGCTGCCCGGCAATTGCCCGGATGTCCAGATGCTCAATCCGGAGGGGCTCTTCAGACGTGACTATCGAATAGAGGAAATCAGCCAGCGGCGTCATTGATCCCTCCAATTGCATCTTGATCCTGACCTTCCGATATACCTCTCCCACCTCCACCGGAAGCACGTATGTGCCCTTGTCCATGAGCGCCGCCCGATCACGCATGTTGCTCAACTTCTCGAGAAACTCTGCGATCACCTCCTCGTCCGTTCCTTCCTGGCGGATCGACTCCTCCAGCTCCTTGTAGCGCTCCTCGATCAGATCCCTCTGCCTAATGGCCACTTGATGCCTGATAAGCTCGATCTCGAGTGCGTCCGCTCGGGCCTTTTCTGCCTTCCATAGGCGCATAACTGAAACCCAGCCGGTCTGGTATACCAGAAGAAGACCACCCAGAGCCCCGGCTACAAAGACCAGCATCTTCTCGCGACGGCTTATTGCCATCAGAGATTCTCGTCAAGGTCTTCTGGAACGGCGGCGGTGCAGCTGCACGAGAATTCGGTAACCGACCCTCCGCGTACGCTGACAGGCTGTGCCCCATGAAACAGAACGCCGCCAAGAACCTTTGAGTGCATCAGCACAGACGGAAACGAGTACGCCAGGCCTGCCGATTCCGCCTGACCTGTGATCCTCACCTTCGTCCCACTCACCTCGAGGCCCACCAGATGTATGCCGGAGGGAGTCAGCCGATAAAGCTCGGCGAGGACTATCAGCGGCAAATCTCTGTCCGATACGTGCGCATGAAGAACCTTCATCTGCTCCTTCTTGCGCTGCAAAGCAACTGCCATGTCCTTGATGGGGGCGATCTGGGCTCGAAAGGCCTGGATCCGGCGCCGCTGCCTATGAATCTGCTGTTCCGCCAATGCTGCGGCGAGCGCCAGCAAGGCCACGGACAGAATGAGGCTTGCGAGTAGCTGCTTCCTGAAGGCAGCGCGGCGCTTCACACGAGAGAGGCTCTCCGGCAGCATGTTGAAACCAGAAAGTTCAGGCACGAATTCAACGGCCGCTGCTCCCAGGGCACGAACCATTGCCCCTGAGAGTTCCGCCGCTCCTTCCCCGACTGAAAGTCCCTCCGGGACAGGCGATTCCATGGTCTCAAGCCGGGGACTGTGCTCCGCAGACGCACCATCCCCCAGTTCCAACGCTAGCCGACGACCAAGCTCTGCCGCCACATATTCCGTGTCCGACTGTGCTACAGCCACGCGGACGCGGTCGGGCCTTCGTCCCAGGCTGGCTGTCGCGTGCGATACGCCTGTTGCCACCTGCGCGAGTAATTCCGGGTCTTCGCGGATGACCCGCGCTCCAGGCGCAATACCACGCGAATATGCTATACTAGCGCCTATCAGCGCCACTACATCAACGGACCCCGCCACCACCACCAGAACCAAGGCCTTGTGGTCATCTGGCTCTATGCCCTCCATAGCACACGCCCATCCAAGCAATGCCACTGGGGCAGGCAAGACCCTGTCGGGCATCAAGCCTTTCCTGAGTAATGGCTCGATATAGGGCTGGATGATCGACTCCTGAGTGAGAAACACCAGGGCATCGGTGTAGCCTGAGTCCCCCGAGTTTGAGGCAATGAATGCATGCACGGTCTTGCCCTCAGCGAAAGGGATCAGCCGCTCAGCCTCGAACTCGACCATCGAGCGGATTTCTGTGGGCTCCGTACTGGGCAGCCTGATTCTCCTGCTGGCACATCTGTGTCCTGGAATACAGACGTTTAGAGTGCCGCATCTAAGCTTCCTCTCCATCAGCGCGCCGGCAAGCTCTTCGGCAGACTCAAAGAGACGAGCGAAAGCCACCTTCGGCCTTTCGTTCCCTTTCCTCAACCCCACTGCCAAGGCGGTACCGTCGGCGAGCAACTCCACGCCCACAACGTCAGCAGAAAGCCTGCGCTTGCCGGCCCTCACGTCACCGCCGTCTTTCCCGCAAGACGTCACGCCATCTTCCTGCTTCTTTTCGTGATCCTTGTTATCTTTGTCGCTCGGGCACATTTCAGGGCTCTTCACGGCGAAGGATGGGCACCACTTCACCTTCAGTCCTGCGGACAACCACCTCAACGCAGCAGCGGACCTTGCCTTCCCTGATGGTGGCGATGGAGATGATGCTAAAGTGCTGAGAGCTCAGCGTGCAGAAGTGCTTCAGCACGTCAATCTCAAACTCCGTAAGTCCGGGTACCTCACTCAGCTCGTCCAATCCACCAAAGGGATGATCATCATCCGTTCCGGGTGCGCGATCAAAACCATCGCGATGAAGCACAATAGCCCTTGCCGCGCCGTCGCTCAAGCCGGGCAGTGCCCTAAGAACTTCAAGCGGCGCGGTGTTGAGGTTGATCCTGCCGCTTCCATAGGTCGTAAGCAGGTCACGCAGCCCTAACTGAAGACGCCCGTCGGCATTGTCAAGCGGAAGAGTCACAGTGCCGTCGTTCTCATTCAGGTCGAGAACGCGATTGCGATTAGCGTCCTCCCCGTAGTACAGCGCTCGCTCCACACCCTTGACCAGCAGAAGTTCTGAAAGTATCTGCAGCGCCTTATTCTTGGCCGCGTAAGGCGGCGAAAGGGCTTGATAATAGGAAGATTCCCCGCCGCCTGAGCGGGCATTGTCATCGGAATCGAGCCAGTCCAGTATCCCCGCGCAGACCTCCCTGTTGTCTTCCAGCAGCTTCTCCAGCACGTCGGGTCCGGCCGTGTTGACGTTGATCTTCCCCTCTTCGTCCAGACACGAGCACTCCACAGACTGACTGCCGATGGAACGGAGGCCTTCCTCCCGAGGCCACTGTTCGGCCTCCAGCGTAGGATCGGTGTGCCAGGCCTCCGCCAGATAATCAGTATCGTTATCGTCCTGGCGGAGCTTTTCCATCGCGACCACTACAGCTGCCTCGGCAAGCTCTCTGACATAGGCGCGCTCGAACTGAAACTGCGCGAGGCGCATCTCCAGGCGCGTGCGGTAAGAAATGCCGAAGGCCAAAAGGGAAAGGGCCGAAAGCACTATCAGGACCACGATGAGCACTGACCCGCGCGGGCGAGGGTCAATTGTCGAGCCCACCGCTCTTCTCCTTAGTCCACATTCGAGCGAACGCATATGGGCACCAGGGTACGCCAGCGAAGCACCTCGGCCTCGGTCTGACCTGCTGCAGGGGTTTCCAGCTCAAGTGTCACACGCACCGCCCTGGGAAGCTCATTTGATGCCCACTCGCTCTGCCATTCATCTGAACCCTTAGAAGCATCCCCGACCAGATAGAGCACCTTCAACCCTCCCACCCCCGAAAGCACCTGTGCCTGAGCTTCCTCGCTGACGGCAAAGCTTCCAGAGAAGAATTGTCTCTTGCGCACAACCGTGAATTGACTCCTGTCCTCCCCCGCGTCCTGGCCCTTTTGGATCTCGTAAGTCACCTTCGTTACCGCCAGGGCCGGCGTCACAGATCTGTCCCCAAGCCCTGTTGTAGTGAAGAACGCCAGTTTTTCAGGGGTAGCCGCGAAGCTTGCCTCTCCCTCTGACAACGGGAGCATAACCGCTGATCTGAGTTCCCGCTGCAAGTTGGCGACGAAGTCTCTGGCCCGGTTCGCCGCTTCCATATGAGTCTCCGCCCTGTGCCAGCAAGCCAGGGCCGCCGAGAATCCCTGCTGAACGCCAAGCATGATGATCGCAATGATGGTCGTTGCCACCAGCAGCTCAACCAGCGTAAAGGCCTGTCGGCTTCCATGAATGACTTTCCTGTGCATTCTCATTCCGCTCTTCAGGAGAAGTCAGCTGGCAACTGTTTCGAGCACGTTCCTAGGCTGCTGGCTCACGACGCTCTGGAATAAGGGAGATCAAAGCTACGCTGCCTTCCCTCCCCCGCTCCTGCCAGTGGACCTCGACCTTGACGGTGTAAAGGCCTTCTCCTTCGATGGCCTTGATGACAGTGCGCCAGGCGAATCCGGGGAAGCTGTCTGCGAAGCTGCCCTTACTGATCCCGATCACTCGGAGCGGAGCCACCTTGAGCTCCGCCAGCTTGTCCTCCGCCAGAAGCGTTGCGACCGTCAGCTTCTCGGCGTGCTCTACCCCTGCCAGCGTGCTGCTGAACACCGAGAACAGGGCCACAAGTCCACAAGAGACCACTGTCAGAGCAACCAATGTCTCCAAGAGGATGTACCCGGCACGAACGCACTTTCCCTTGCGGCGGTTTCTACTCAAGAACAAGCTCCTTGCCGAGGGCAGGTCCTTCCGTAAGGACTACCTGCCCAAGTTGCCCCGGCAGATCGATCTGGAAACTCCCTTCGCTTCCCGTAATCTCTATCCTTCCCACGCCGCCCCGTCCGTCAGGGAAGAAGGTGAGCGTGCCCGCCTTCGTCACGCCATCGTCCGCAAAAAGCTCCAGATTTGTGAAGGCCGCGTCTTCTGGAAGGCGAAAAGTGCGTCCCATCGGCCCAGCCAGACGCTGGAACTTGGGCGCAGCCTCGTCGCTGGCGAACTCAAGCTGATACTCCCCCATTGGTCTGTCAAAGATTATCCGCGCAGCCATTCCCTCGTTGACGGCCGCCGCCTGGGCGAACCTCATGTTGGCCGCTAGCGTCAGCGCAGCATCTTTGAGGGCAAGTCGACGGAGCGACCGCCTCGCAGCTGGAACAGACACAGTAACAAGGATTGACAGAATGGTTAGCGCCAGGAGCAGCTCAAGGAGCGTAAATCCCCGGGCGCTACTCCGACAGCAGGTTGGAGATGTCATCTTCAGTGCCAAGCGCCTCGTCAGATCCTCCACTGACAAGCTCATAGAGCCCCGGATACGTCGGGCTGGGGAACGTATACTGATACGGGTTTCCCCAGGGATCTTTGGGGACAACCACCGCTTTGACGTACGGCCCTCGCCAACTCACAACCCCCACCGGAGCAGTGACCAACGCCTCAAGGCCCTGCTCGGTGGTCGGATAGGAACCGGTGTCCTGCTCGAACATGTCCAGGGAAATTCCCAGGGTCCCCGTTATTTCCTGCCTGGCTGCCACAATGCGTGCCTCCTCGGAGCGCCCAGCAAGGTTGGGTATCGCCACCGCTGCCAAAATGCCGATGATTATGACAACCAGCAACAGCTCCAACAGCGTGAAGGCCTCTCGGGTCTTTGACCTATTGGGTCTCATAACGCCTCTCCGTTTCACCGTGTTTCATCTCACAAGTGCACTCGCCCGGAATATCGGAAGAAGTATCGCTGCAACAATCAGGCCCGTCACTGCACCCAGGAACAGGATGAGGAGCGATTCCAGAAGCCTCGTCAGGGTAGCCACCACCCGATCGCTTTCACGCTCGTAGACTTGAGCTACCCGGCCCAGCATCTCAGCAAGTGACGCCGAGTCCTCTCCTACTGCGACCATGTTGACCAGCGCCGGAGGGAAATGGCGCCCTTCACGGAGTGCAGCCTCCACGCGGCTTCCCTTCTCCACCTTCTCCCGGGCGCTTTCCACCTCACGAGCGATCACTCGGTTGCTGGCCGTGCGCGCCGTTATCTCCAGCGCAGGCAGCACGTGAACGCCGTTGGCGCAGAGCGTCCCGAGAGTGTGCGCAAACTTGGCCATCTCTATCTTCCGAATCACGCCTCCCAACACCGGCAAGTGAAGCTTGAGACTGTCAAGCGCTGCCCTTCCTGCGGCTTGTCTGGTGAACTGATACGCCGCTGCCACAACCACCAGCGCCGCGCTGCCGGCCAGCCACCAGTAACTGTGGACGAACCCGCTTACGCCCATCAGAATCCTCGTGGGAAGTGGAAGCTCCTGCCCCATGCTCTCAAAAAGGATGGCGAACTTTGGAATCACGAACATCACCAGCACGGTCACCACTATCGTGCCCACAATGCAGAGGAATGCCGGATACACTAATGCCGAAGTCACCTTGCTCCGCAGGTCCTGTTCTTTCTCCACGCGCGCAGCCAGCCTCTCGCACACCTGCGCAAGTGTGCCCGTGGCTTCGCCCGTGGCAACCACACTCACGTACAGGGGGCCGAATGCGCGGGGAAACCGTGAGAGCGCCTGGGAAAGCGAAGCGGCATTCTCAACCGAACGCCTGACCTCAGAAACCACAAAGGCAAGCTTCCGGTTCTCAGACTGCTCTTCCACCGTCTCCAAAGCCTTCACAAGTGGAAGGCCTGCCTCCAAGAGGGAAGCAAGCTGCCTCCAGAACATTGCCAGGTCATTAACCCGTATCCTTTGCAGTCCGCGCCAGGACAGCTGCATACTCAGGGGGGAACCTTCACCTCCCTCCTGCAATGACAGGAGGCTATAGCCCATCGCATGAAGCCGCTCGACAGCCACGCCTCGGCTGTCAGCCTGAATGGCGCCAGTGTCCACCACTTCCGGCGTCCTCTTCGCCCTGTACGCAAAAATAGGCACGCTAGTCCCCTTGTTCTTCCTCCTGGGTAACCCGCAGGACCTCCGTCACTGTCGTGACGCCATGCTTGACCTTCTCCCATCCAGCCGCCCGCAAGCCTCTCATCCCTTCCTCTCGCGCGCAGCGCCGGATCTCAGTTGCAGGTCTTCGTGCCTGAGTAAGCTCCCGAATCCTATCGGTCATGGGAAGCGTTTCGCATATGGCTGTCCGACCGTAGTAACCTGACAGGCGACAGTGCTCGCACCCCCGACCCCGGTAGAGCCTAATATCCTCGCCACCGTCGGGGAACACTCCCAAACGCCCTGCTACTTCCCTGTCGGCATCACAAGGTTCCACGCATCGAGGGCAAATACTGCGAACCAAACGCTGCGCTACCATTCCTATCACAGAGCTGGATATCAGGTACGGTTCTATGCCCATATCCAATAGCCTGGGCACTGCTCCAGCGGAGTCGTTGGTATGAAGCGTGCTGAAGACCAGGTGACCGGTCAGAGCGCTGCGAATCGTAATGCTGGCAGTCTCCCTATCCCGGATCTCTCCGACCAGCATGATGTCAGGATCGTGCCGAAGCATGGACCGCAAAGCACGCGCAAAGGTAAAACCTATCTGAGGAGAAACCTGCATCTGCTCCACACCCCGGATGCGATATTCGATGGGGTCCTCGATGGTTATGATCTTGGTCCCGGGCCTGTTCAGCTTGGTCAGGCACGCATAAAGCGTCGTAGTTTTCCCACTGCCTGTAGGACCGGTAAGCAGAATGACCCCGTGCGGCTGCTCCAGAAGCTTCTCGATTTTGGCTCTGTCTTCGTCCTCAAAGCCAAGCGAACCGAGATCGCTGAAAATCGGTCTGCGGGGGAGGATCCTGATGACTACCCCTTCACCTTCAGGCACGGGAAGGATGGAAATGCGCAGGTCAAAGTGCTCATTGGCTATTCGCACGCTGGCACGACCGTCATGGGGGAGCCTCTTTTCAGCAATGTCCAGATTGGCCATGATCTTTATCCTGGACACCACCGCCGGTCGGAAGTGCCTTGCTGCTTGAGGAAGCCCTGCTTCCCTCAGGACCCCGTCAATGCGATAACGCGCCCTGAGCTCGTCCTCGTAGGATTCCAGATGAATGTCTGTGGCACGTTCCTTGATGGCGTCCAGCAGGATCTGATTCACCAGCTTGATAACCGAGGCCTGCTGGCCGGCGCTTGCTTCAGCCAGATCACCTTCTCTTGCCTCGGCCCCTTCTGCCGCGGCCTCAATGGATTCCGCAGCGACCAGCCTTTCAATCGTCTCGGCACCGACTCCATAGTGCGTTCTGGCAGCCCTTACAATTGCCTCCGCAGGACACAAGACCGGGACCACGCGCCTGCCCAGCACCAGGAAGAGCTCGTCAATCATTTCGTCGGCGAACGGGTCGTCGATGGCCACTTCCAACTGGCCGTCTTGAACAGACAAGGGCATTATTCCATAGTGCTCCACGACCTTTGCGGGAACCAGGGAAACAGCTTGCTCGTCGACGTCCTCAGGGCCAACCTCCGCGTAGCGTATGCCAAGCCGAGCAGCCATTTCCTTCAGGAATGAGGCCTCTTGAACCAGCCCCAGCTCAACCAACACCTGTTTGAGCGTTCGGCCGGAAGTATTCGCTTCCTTTTGCGCGGCTGAGATCTGCTCACGCGAAAGGCCCATTCCTTCCATCTTGGCGAGCAGGCTCAGCGCTGCGTCAGATCCGGGCATACCAGCACCCTCATTGGCTACCGTGACCACTGTCTCCTGCCAACATCGGTCCTACCTGCCATACTTGAGATGAAACTTGACAATACTGTGAACCCGCCGGCTCATTGTCTACCCCCGGTGAAATCGCGATCCTCGGGGTACCCTCCCAAACGTGATAGCGGGCTCACATCCAACCTAGCAGGAGCGGTTGGGGCCGGCCCCTTCTCAGGCATGAAGTACCCCACAGACACCCATTAACCATCATCCGAGAGTGGCAAAGCCATTTATGGCCGTTCGCGTCTTTCTGATCTCACTTCTCAACGGCCTCTTGCAGCCGCTCCGTCAATTGCTTCACTCTGGCAGCATATTCGCTCTCGGGGTATCTGCGCAGAAGCTCACGAAACTCCTCCAGCGCTTTTGCATAATCCTGTTGGCCCAGATAGAATTGACCTATGAGGTACTGTGCCCGACTGCCCACCTCCTGAGTCGGATAATCACGGACAACCTCTCGCAGAACTGCCAGCCCCTTCGTGCTCTTGCCTGCCCCCGTATAGCTCATCGCCAACAGAAGTCTGGCGTTTCCAACATCGTACGTATCTCGGTATTTTCCTATAGCTGCCTCCAACGCGACCACAGCGTCCTCATACGAGCGGTCTAAATAGAACAGCTGTCCAATCAAGAACTCTGCCCGCACAGCTTCAGCGGACTCTGGAAACAGCTCAACCAGCCTCCGGCATTCTTCTACTGCTGTGATAGGACTCTTCCACTCCTCCTGAAAAAGCCTGACTATTCGCATCTGCGCGCCCGGGGCTGCAGACGCCTGCGGGAACTCCTCAACCACCCGCCTGAAAACCTTCAAGGCTTCGCCAGGCTCCTTCAGTCCCCGAAGGAGCCCTCCTTGTTCGACGAGATACGCGGCGGCATCCTCTGGCTGCGCGGCCTTTGCCGCAGCTTCTTGATACATAGGAGCCGCCACCGCAATGTGGCCGGTTCCTACCGCAAACCTGCCGAATTCAGCCAATTGTGGTGCCGTCTTGAACCTCTCCGGCAAGAGCCGAAAATCTTCCACTACCTGCGCATCTTCGCGCGTAAGCAGCATGAAAGCGAGGACCCAATCTGCCAGTGCCAAGTCATCTCCCGCGACCCCCACTGAACCCTCTGTGTCAGGCAAGTCGGCCAGACTCCTATCAAGCTCAAGAAAGAAGCAGCGTCTCATCTCCTCCAGGAACCGGCTCTCCGCCTCGTCAAGGCCTGTCAGTTGGAGACGACAGGCGGGATCGGGAGCTTCCGGAAGAAGTTGTACTTCCCTATGCCATGCTTGCGGAATGTCCTCCAGCACCTCGCTATAGAAGCGCGCAACCTCCTCTCGAGTCTGGTCTTTCTCTGCGCCAGGCTCTCGGGGGACCCGCGCGACATGATCGACAGCACGCACGCGCATCTTGAGCGCAGCCTCGAAACAAGTGGGAAAAGTCTCGCTCTTGAAACTGCCTACCCCCTCAGCAACGACCTTCCCACATCTCTCAGCAATGATCTTCTCACATAAGGGCAGCGCGAACACGAGTCCCATCTGGGATTGGCCGCTCAGGCGCAGACGCTGCAGTTCCGCTACAGTTTCAGCGTCAAGTCCTCCCGCTTGGGCGAATCGAGCAATTGCACGGCCTGCCTCCACAACATGTGAGGCATTTGAGGGTTCCTCACTTGCCTCTTTGAATGCAGCGACTGCCTCAAGGGTGGCTCCCTCCCGGTCCCCCTGGAGCCAGCAGAGTTCTGCTAGCAGCAGTCTCGCCTCATGCCAGGGCCCACTGGCACTCGCCAGAACCTCTTTGCACGCCGCAGTAGCAGGCTCATACTTGTTGCTTGCCTTCAGCTCTAACGCTCCAGACAACGCTTCGACACCTTGAAATCGCTCGTCTCCTTCGCGCGCCTCCACAACCATGCCCAGATCTGAATACAGTGTCTCCAGGCGCTCGATCGCAAACTGCACCACATCGGCGCGGCTATGATAATCAACTACCGCAGCCTTATACAGTTCAGCAACACCTTCGGGTTTCGCGTTTTCCATTACTGCTATGAACGGCATGCGCAAACTATAATAGGTCGTCGCGAAGGCCGTTGCGAAACGTGTGTAGCCCCGAACCCCTTCCGCGATTTGGCCTCGTGGTACACGGCCGTCTACCAAGCTCCTCACAGCGTCAAGTGACTCTTCTACGGCTCTATCGAACTGCCCTTGAAGGTAGTGAGTCTCCGCGAGCAGGAGCCTGGCCTGATTCCTATGCTCTGCCGAGTGTTGAATAACCTGCCTGCAGATTTCCGCAGCCTGCTGGTAGTCCCCACCTCTTCTGTATTCGAGTGCCGGAACCAACTCCTGAATTCCAGCGAATATCTCATCCCCCATCTGTCCCTCAGCCGCCAGTTGCTTACAGACTACTTGTAGCATTACGAAAGCCTTGTCCAAAACATTCATCTGCGCAGGGCCTTTCGCACCAATCCCCAAGCGTTCGGCCACGATCTCCGCGCACGCCTTACTTGCCATGTCAGCCTTCCCGAACGTCAGGGCCAGATACGCCAGGCGCGACTTGGCGTCAAGATACTGCTCACGTTCCTGCGCCGAATCCATCACTTGCTTCAACTCCGCCGCTTCTCTGTTGAATTCCTCGTTTCGCTTCGAAAAACGCTCTACGGCCTCCCGTGCTGCCTCAACTGCATCGGCATTTGCAGGCTCTTTGCCCGCAATCTCCAGCACTTTTGTTGCCTCCTCTACGGCGTCTTCGAAACGACCCTGGCCGCCGTAAACCTCCGCCAACATAAGCCGCACGTAACACTCCTGATCAGGATAGGTTGTCAAGAGGCTTCGACAGGCTTCTTCGGCCATGGCATACTTCTTCGCTGCGACGTCCGCCCAGACGTTGTCCAGCAACCCCTCTGCCTCGACGGCCCCGCCCTCCTCGGCACATATCGCAGGAAGAGGACAAAGCAGCCAAGCTATCACAGGTAAGACGAGCCATAAAGCCCTTACACCAGTCTGTGTGCGCTTCATGACACTTCGCTCCTCTCGCATGGATTCAAGAAACGCAGCCCGAAGTTTGCTGTCACTCCCAGTCAAGTGAATGGCAAGGCACACCCCACACTGTCCGACGCCCGCCAGTCTTCAGTACGCCGGCTGCTGCCCGACGACCATCCGAGCGCTCATATCCCACATAAGGGCGTTGGCCGGGTTGTTCTGATCACACGTGTCGTTTCCGTGGCCAGTGCCGAACAGGCTATAGTCGCGCCCTCCCCGGTAGTGAGCATAGTGTCCCTCAATCTCATTCATCTTGCCAAGCCCAAACCCGCCCCATTCCTGTTTGGCGCGCACATTGCATAATCTCAACACGCCGCAGTGTGTCCGAGCTCGCAGGAACGATTATAGCCTATCGCCAGCCTACATCGTTGTCAAGCAGAATCCATCCAGAGATGCCCCAGCGATTCCCGGGTAGTGGGCACGGGCGGGCGATGGCCGGCGATGTCATCGTCCAGGCGACCGAGGCGTTGCTCGAGGAGCTCTCGGGTTTGTTCCCGAACCGGTAGCACCGTCTCGTGAGCGCCGCGCTCCAGAACCTGGACGCCCTGGAGGAGATGACGCTTCAGCCCGCCGAGGCCGCCCAGAACAGATGCTCGGCCCCAACTGGGACTGGCGCAAGGTGTGTGCAGCCTACGGCTTGCGCATGCAGATCGGGGAACTCTTCCAGGATCACAAGGATCCGCGCTACGGCTGGCGGCTGCGCCAGACTGAGCTGAGCGAGCCGGAGCGTCTCGAGCGGCTATTGCTATGGCTCAGTCACAAGAGCAAACACAGGGATCCGAAGAACATCATTCCCAGTCGAAGCATCCTGCAACTCGACCTCGGCACGATGGACCCCGTTCCGCACGGGCGAAAGCGTAATGTCAAGTATCCAGGTATTGGGTCCACCGTCGTTTCTTACCTGGGCCGATAGATAATCTGGCAGAGGGGAGCCAACCTGAACACCGCCAACTCCTGCAGAGGTACTTACTTCAACTGACAACTTGCGCGCCGCGCCACGCTGCACTAGCCCGAAGTCCGCGCGGGATGGGCGGGCCGAAACGGGATATACAACCTTCCCTAATACCTCAACTTGAGTACTCGTAACGTATTCATCATCTGTGTGAACTGTAACCTGCCCCTGGAATGGCCCTGCCTTGGTTGGACTCACGACGCCGAATTCGATAGTATGGGCTGAGCCAGGTGTCAATTCGAGTGGGAGGCTTCCAGTGTTCTCAAAGACATCTGATGGCACACTGTCCCGAACCACAAAGCCACAGATTTCCAGCCCCGTTGCCGAAAGAGACTTCACCGAAAACGCTCTCGGCCTACCGATCGCATCGACAACCACACGTTGGCGTATGCATTCCCCTGGCGGCACGTCTCCCAGTGATAGTCGACTGGGGAGCGCAACAACCGTAGGCAGCGCTGAACCTGTGACTAACAGGCGCACGGGGCCTCCGGGATCGTTAGACTCTACAAACAGAGCGCGCTCGAACCTCAGTCCTGGTCTGGACGCATCCATGAATTCTACGCGCACCACCCCCGCCTGACCGGGGTCAAGCCGTCGCGGGACAACAGCTGCCTTCATGCAACCACATCCCGTTTGTACATCTCCAACTTCCAGAATCGCCCCACCGCCGTTGGTGAAAGGGAACTCACAGACAACCTTCCCACCCGCTGGAACCTCCCCAACGTCGCAAACAACGCGCGCAAAAGAGAGTCGGGCACTTGAGGGCCTCTGCGCCCATCGCTGAACGCCTACATAGACAAGTGCTAGCCCAGCGCAGGCAACCAATGACAATCCCGCCGTGAACGGTATGTGGCACTTCATACGTGCGGGCCTCCTCTCCTCCTATGGCGCAGAAGCCGCACGGATATTACCACGATCGCAAGACAGACGCCCAGACTTACTGCGGCAACCCAAGTGGCCGGCCACCTCTGCCCTGCAGGGGACCCGTGCGCAACTTGGACGTTCTCTGTTGGCGTGACTGGTTCTGTCGCCTCCGTCGCTTCCGGTACGGCGAACAGTACGGGCACGTCTTCCGGTACGGCGAACGGTACGGCGACGTTATCAGTACCTAGGAACTCGGGCGGACCAACAGCGGGCCCTCCCTCTGGGGGTATCGTCTGCATGTAGATCCCGCCGATTGTAACGACCGTCGCCAGGTCATACAGTGTGACCTCTGTTCCTTTGGGGAAATCGATAGTGAAAGCTGAGTCATTGACATCCACATTAGCCTGAATATCCCCAACAAGCAGAGAATGATCCATATCCCTTATTGCGGCTCCGTCCAAAGTCAGTTTGTCGCATGTTGTGCGAACTTCTGTAGGGAAGAAGCAATCGTTTACCTCAGCGAACTTCAGGACTTCACTTTTCAGTTGCCGTCCCATCAAGCCTGTTAGTCGCTGCTCCCCCTCGGGCCAAATAGACCGGCAAACGATACTGCGCGGATGATAATGGGCTTCCGGATCCAGACTGAACTCATAGTCTGTACCCCCAGTCGTCAGGTTGACTATCAACCGCGCCTCACCATGATCGGTGGTTCCCCGAGAGGCATTCAGTTTCTCATAGTTATCTTTCAAGAACGATAGCAGATTCCCGTCGTTTACACGATAGGCGAGCCCCGTTAGCGAATTCGGCAGACGCGGACTCCATGCAATGGAGCCTTCGTTCCGAGAGGGCACGAACGTCCGATATTCCCGGCCGTTATAGGCACGTGTTTCTGCCCATTGCGTGTCTTTCAGGGTAAGTTTAGTCTCCTCCCGGTATTCCTGCCCACATTGCAGGAGCAGAATGTCCCGAGTCAGAACTTCGGGGCTGGGCAATGAACCGTGACCTGACTCGAAGGTCCTTTGGGTCCAGGTGTAATGGGCTCTCATAGAACGGATAGACTGAACCTCATTGGTCCAGATTTCCAACGCCAACTGGAGCTCATCCTTCGGCTCAATGGGGCCCGCCTGCAACAAGACAGCGCTTGCGAACCAAGAGAGAGGCAAAAAAACACAACAGACTGCGAGCGCACGGGGTCGCTTCGTCCCCATAGCACAAGCCTCCAGAACGAGCCCCCATAGCGCGGGGGCAACTCTCGGCAGTCGAGCTGACCTAACGCGCTAGTTGCAAATGAAGTAGCACGCAGCGTCGTAACCCGTCCCACCGTACACCATGCATTGTGCATCGTCGTACTTGGTGTACAGGCAGCCAAACGTCGATTTGGAGCACGCTTGGTCAACGTGGTAGTAGCAGGAATCCTTGGCCGTCGTACTCTGGTACTTATGGTAAACGTTAAGATTACAGTGACTCGGCGGCAAACACTCTACCGGGGGGGGGCACCAGACAGTGTCTGCCTCGCACTTGTAATTAGCCCCGAACCCTTTACCAGCAGAGGCCATAACTGACGGCATGCCAACTACAGTAAGAACAACACTTAGCAATAACAGGATGCCAACGATGTACGGGATGTGCTTTCTCACGGTAATTCCTCCTGTTTTGACTTGGTACTCCCTCAATGGCACAAGACACTTTTTCCGGCTCTCAGGTGCTGCCATTTCCATTGCCTTTTACGTACGCTCTCTCCGCGACCGCTTTCGCCCTCGGGAGCCGCCCATCACCTCCTTTCCCGTCGCTACTTCCCTCTAGAGCCTAACGGTAAACCTACAGAAGCCTAGCTTACGCCTATTCAATACTCTCTGGATTACGTCCACAATCCTGCCGGTGCTCACGCCTTTCGTACCCTCCGGCCTTTGATGGGGCACGCCCGATACTGCCAAACCAAGACAACCCTCGCGGGGCCATTGTAGAACTACATTCAAATGCACACAGAATTGTACACTGCAAGCGCAGCATGCACAACCCCGAATTTTTCCGCTTGGAGGGGTAAATAATTCCATACACATGGCCCCGGAAAAAGGCGCAAGGGGCATGCCTAGGCCCCCTAAACGGCCTTAACCCGCGCAAGGACGTGTTCTTGCGCAGTTCATGGTGAAGCAAGAACAGGCCTTACGGACAGGGATACCAACCCGGAGGCAGGCCGACCTTGCTCGGTTTCATGGCATCTGTGTGCGGCTGAAAGATGCCCTTGTGCCAAATGATCCCGTTATAGTAGCGGATATAAGTGTCGCCAAGCAAATCGGGGTAGGCCTCATAGATGCAGTTGTCGCCTTTGATATACGGATTCGGGATGAAGCCAATAGCCGACTCGAACGCCGGGGAGTCGGGGTACGTCACGTCCATCTTAAGCGGAAGCCACTCCGCGTGGGCGTCCATGAACAGCAGGTTGGCTCCACCGGTGTGGTTAGAGTCCTTCTTGAGCGGCCGCCAGGCATTCGTTCTCGGGCTCACCGCGGCTTGGCAGCAGTTAATGACGGAAGCACCCGTGAAACCTGCAGACTACAGACGAGAAACATGCTTCTTCAAGGCGGCCCATCCGAACAGAATCATGCCCGCAGTCGTCGCGAGGAGACCTGTGGTCACGAGTAAGCGTGTGATGCGGTCACGACGCCAGATCGTCGCCGTGAACTCACCAGGCCTCCCAACCATTATGGCCAGCCCTCCCCACCTCCTGCAAAGCTCGTCGCGTCTCAGCCGGCGTTGCGCTAGACTGTCTATCAGCACCACGTCGTCTCCGACGACCCCTTTCAGGAACACATAGTGACTGTTGTTGTCGACAATAAGTATCGCACTTCGGCTATCTCCAGCCATCCCCCCAAGATTAGTTTGGACAACTTCCGCGGTCAGGTTCATTGCCCGTGCTGCGCGTACCATATCTTCTACGGAGGCTCCTTCCGACATTGAACACATCGTAGGCTTAATGAGGTGCTGTACTTCCCGCAACGACACGCCTGTTCCGCGCGCGTGAGCCGCTAGCCAGAGACAGTGAGGACCGCACATCATACGTGTGCCATCGGTAGCCCGATCATCCAAGGGTTTTGCCGCTTCCACAGCTAGGATTGGCGCCACAAACCAGCAAAACAGGCAACACCAGCAAGAGACCAGTAATTGCCCTGACACCATGCCATCTCCTCCCCAGCGACCCGCTCTGCACTCTCTTCACTAATCGGCCCCCGTGGTTCGCCCATTGCTTCTGGAGGCGCGCCGACGCAGGATCAAGACGACAGCGGAAGCAGCAATGACAGCCGCAAGCACCGCAAGGACATACGGTAGCCTAGAGCTATGCCTTGGAGAACGCTCAGTTGTGGCCCCTTCAGTATCCGCGATGCCAGCGCCCTGCGTTTCTGGACGAAGTGAGTCCTTGCTTTCCGCCATCTCAGCTTCCGGTTGAACCAAGGGCTCCGTCAGAAGTTTGCCCAGTTGCCCCTCTTCGTCCAGGGGAGAGCCGTAGAGATAACGCAGGTCCCTGATAGAATCGGTGACCTCAGTGCCCACAGGTACCTCAAGGCCCTCGAACGTGAAGTCTCGATCCGGCACTGTCTGCGCTCCCGTGAAGCTCAGAATCTCGACCTCCGTGCGGATTGTTGTCTTTGTCAACGGCGGCCTCCCGTTGGGATCCTTAATGTCCTCCACGAGTTCACGTACGACACGTCGCGGATAGAGAGCCGAAAAGACAGCATCACGCTCTACGGTGTAGCGGATCGTGGTGCTTGAGCCGTATTCATCCCATTGGCTCGCGTAGTCGTACTCAACCACATGGCAGTCAGCCTGGGGATCTAGCACGATTGTCGCCGACCGTTTCCAGTCCTCGTGGAGACGATTTCCGGCTATATTGATCTCAAGCAGGCCATCGCTCCGAATGCTACTTTTGAACTGGCGTGAATCCGACAAAAGCGCCTCCAGCTCCTTGGGCAGCGGCAGCCAGCCAGCCACGTCGAACGTGCGCGGGTGGAAATCATACCCGACCTTCTCGTAATAACTTAAATCCCCCCCGCCTCCCCGTGCTATGTAGGCATTTCGTCCTGCGTGGAGTCCATATGCGACTTCACCAGTGTTGATGTGCTTACTCTTCAGGTTGCCTTTCCCCCCATCCGCGAGATCGTATTGGTCCGTCCTAGTCTTCTCGCCCTTGAACGCATACTCAACATAAAGTCTCTCCTGCTCACTTCCCATGGTTTTCCCGCCCTGGCCCACTTGCTCACGGCTAATAGTAACCCTAGCCGTTCCCGCGCCCAGCGGCACGTTGAGTAGCGACACTTCATGTGCCCTCCGGATGGTTTCAATGAGCTGCTTTGGCTCTGCATCGGCCATAGGTGGCTTCTCAACTGCCTGAACACAGGGCCACAAGCCAGCCAATAGCAGGATGAAGAAGCAGGCTGCTCGCATGACATGACCCCTCCGTGTGAGGCCTCCCTCACTCATCCTCCGCAGGACGGCGCGGCAAGAGCGTCACGGGTAGGTCCACGCTGCCAACTGTCGTCGTCACCCGAACAACCGCTTGACTCTCCGTCTTCGGGACGGGCCCTCCGCATTGCACCAGAAAGACCTCACCCTCACCAGAGACGATCTCAGCTTCAATGGCGTCCGTGGAACTCGTTACACTCTGTATGGTCACCTCCGCCTTTGGGTCTGAGGAGACCACCCTGCACCGCACGCCCCTTTGATCCTTGAGCGTCAATACAGCCGGCACGCATCGCAACGCTGCGACGAGTGCAGAAACCCTCAATGAAACGCTCGGGATACGTGATGAGTTGGTTTCAACGGTCACAGTACCCACGCGGTTGCCGGCGCCTTCGTCCCCAGCCACCAGTTGCACCTGAATGTGCACGTCCTCTCCCGCTCCCACGTGACGTGCAGAGGGCTCTGCTTGCAGACAAGAGCACGACGACCGCACACTGAGAATATCAATCGGCAACTGTCCTTCGTTGGTGAGAACGAATCGGTGCGAGAGCGGTTCTCCCATGCTTGACGGAACGACGACGGATGGCTCCTCACACGCTAGATACCCGGATTGGGGCACGCGTGCCTCTTGCACTCCCGGAGCCTGGACTTGCAGCACAACCCCTGTGAATCCCAGATCAGCCAAGTCGTCCTCTTCCACCTCTCGGAATTGCGGCGGATCCACTATTATGCCCCCACCGATGTATACAACAAAATGGCCTACTTCCGGCCTCGGCCGGAGGTACAAGATGGATAAACCGGGCAAATCACGTACCTCGCTGTTCCTGATGCGCGCCGCCTCGACGCGAAAGCCTTGCTTTGCCAGGAAACTCTTCAAGTCGTATAAGTTTGTACCGTCCTCGTTGACGGGCACCTCCTGCATCACCTTACTAAGGCGGATGGGCATGCCTGCCCAATTGCACACAAAATAGGCTACCTTGATGCCACAAGACCGTTGCGAATATAGGAGCTCTCCTTTCAAGCGGCTTTCGGGATCCGGCGGAACATATCCCGCGTTACTTCGGGCGCAGACAAGGCAAATGATACACAATAGGACAAACTCCCGCAACGCACCACGCCATCCACTTGTTACCTCCTCCGTGTTCTCGCGCCTCCTATCAAGCCTTTTCATGCCGTCTCCCTCTCGAGAGGATGTATACAATCGCCCCCACACCCACAGCCAGCACGACAAAGCCAAGCCCCACAACCAAAGGGTGAAATGGCCTACGGCGGCCCTGCTCCTGTCCGCCAGAAGTCTGGCCATGAACAGCGCCCAGCTCGCCCGGTTGCTTTTCAGCACCGTCTACCGCCGTCGCGCGTTCGCTGGAGAGTTGCTGAGACAGCGTGCCGGCCATTGTATCTATGGCTTGTTCCACTGATTCTTCTCCGGTCATGCCCACGATGTAGGAGCTATCAACTATATGATCCGTCACGCGCGTCCCATAAGGAAATTCAAATGTCAGTTCGTCCTTGATGTTCGGCACGTTAAAACGCAGGGAGGTCGCCGTTATCCGGGCCTTGACACACACGCTCCCACCTTCCTCCTGTCCAAGGCCTGTAGGGGGCACAAACATCTCGACAACCCCAGCAACCGGATAGAGCACACTGTCTGTGCCGACCTGGAATTCCTTAACTTCAATCTCCGAGTACCTTACACGAACCTGACCGCTCTGAAAGGCTTCTATCCGGGTTGGCCAGAAGTCCTTGGACGGATCAAGGTACGCCTTGATGACTTTGTCCCCCTCGGATATTGTTAGAACATTGTCTCGCAAGAAGGCTTGCCCCTCACGTACCCACCTGTCAAGAGCCTTACCGGCCACGTAAAGACCCAGGTTCTCTAACCGCATCCCATCCATGGGCGGCGCAGACGCCCAGACGTGCCCTGCTTTCTCCAGCGGCTGGTAGGTCTTCCGCAACTCTCCGTCCCACACCTCCAGCCGGTGCATCAATAGTTGCTCGGTCTCGGAGTCAAAGACCTTCAATTCGATCCGACTGCCTTCACCATATGCCTCCGACACACCCATCGCCACTCGGATGTTCCGTGGAGACGAGGACACGCTGCCAGATTGCTGGGAGGTGCCGCGTCGGACTGTGTCAACAAGGGACTCATAGGACGCAACATCCATCTGCGTAGCGTACTCAGCATCGTACTTCACATTCACTATTCTTCTCATATTGGCTTCAAGCGCCTCAGCGAACAGTTCAGGCGTCATCTGCCTTGCACTCACGGTCTGGGTGTCTGATGCAAGCCCCCCAGCACTTACGGTTACCCAGACTGCGACTAACAGAAGCCAAGATACTTGCCGGCACACAGCTCACCTCCTTCGCACGAACATTCACGATCGGTTCGGGCGATCTAGTAGCACCCTTACTTTTCACGAGAACTGCTCGGCCCTGCCAGTGAACCAGACATCTCCCACAAGCAGTAGCTTCCGTGCGATGAAGCCGCACACAGATCCTACTGGCAACTGCCGTACAGTCCGCAATGAACGGGGGTGACTATGCATCCAGTGACAGATGTGCACTGGCCGGTACACTCTTCGTTACACCCGCAGAATACACAAACCCACTCGAACCCGCAGTTGATGGTCCTTTTGTTTTGGTCGCAGGGAACCTGCCCTGTAGCCCCCGCGCACAAGTACCAGGGTTCCGGATCCGCACCGCATACCACCCCCGTGCAGGTGCAGAATCCAAGGACCTTGAAACAGGTACACATCGCGAGCCCGCATATGTTGCCACCCGAAAAACAGCCCTGATAACATCCTCCGACGGCCGTCTTGAGTTCTGCATCCGAGACCTCGGTCGCGTAACCAACGCCAGTGTGCGGCACTAGCCAAAGTGAAGCCAGCACCGACACAAGGATAATGCACACCACAGCAGATCTACGAGCAGGCCTTCGAAACATGGCTATCCCCTTTCTTCTTTTGTCTCACAGCATGGACTTGCCACAGGCACAAAGCCACGGCAGAACGCTCTAGCATTAGCACCCCTTCCCCTCAGGAGAATACAGAAACCATAGTGCGCGAAAAGCACAAGCCATGTGACACTCTCTCAACACTGCACGAATCGTATCGTCCGCCGCAGCAAGTCGTACAAACTCACGATTCCAAGGACGAACGTCAGACGCCCCCCCGCTGTGTCACAACCGCTGGAGGCCTCCATGCACCACAAGCGCACATGTCCACACGCTGCCTACCTCGTCTTGGCCGTTTCGGCTTGCGAAGGCACGCCCTCAGGCCCTGCAGGCATATATTATTAAACCCCCCGGCCGCTTTGTCAACCCCGAATTTTTCCGCTTGGGGCGGTAAATAATTCCACCCCACACGGCCCCGAAAAGAGGCACAAAACAGCTGCCTGCTCGCCTAAACGGCCTTAACCCGCGCAAGGACGTGTTCTTGCGCAGTTCATGGTGAAGCAAGAACAGGCCTTACGGACAGGGATACCAACCCGGAGGCAGGCCGACCTTGCTCGGTTTCATGGCATCTGTGTGCGGCTGAAAGATGCCCTTGTGCCAAATGATCCCGTTATAGTAGCGGATATAAGTGTCGCCAAGCAAATCGGGGTAGGCCTCATAGATGCAGTTGTCGCCTTTGATATACGGATTCGGGATGAAGCCAATAGCCGACTCGAACGCCGGGGAGTCGGGGTACGTCACGTCCATCTTAAGCGGAAGCCACTCCGCGTGGGCGTCCATGAACAGCAGGTTGGCTCCACCGGTGTGGTTAGAGTCCTTCTTGAGCGGCCGCCAGGCATCTCGATGTACGGGGTACACGGGGGGTATTTCGAGGTACTGACGACAGAGTTCCCCGGCCATACCCGCCAACAGCGGCCACTCAGAGGACAGGGCTTTCCAGTGACCACGGTAGTTATCCTGACCGATGCAATTGACATTATCATCGGCAGGCGATGTAATAGTAGTGCCATCGGCGTTGAACCCGACCATGGCACCCAAGCCCTGATCGAACGCGTAGTCGGTGTTCTCGATGCTGTATCCGGGTCCAACGTCGACTGCATTGGCTTTGTCGCCGGTATCACCCGGGCAGTCGTATGTGCGGGGGCTCTTGACGAACTCCGGATACAGGGCACCCATGTGGTACTCGGCAGTCCAGGGACTCCAGGACTCTCGCCCGGGATACCCTCTAGAGCGCGGGTCCAATGCCAGGGCGCGCTCCTTGTAAAGCGTGACGCCCCGCCCTATCACGCGCAGGTTGTCTTGGCAGGCGACCTTACGCGCTGCCTCACGACCGCCAGAAAGGGCCGGCACCACCATTGCGGCAGGGATCGCAGTGACCGCCATAACCACCAACAGCTCAGTCAGCGTAAACCCTTTCCTGACCATTGCTCTGCCTCCCTTAAGCATTCTGTGGCAGGGTGACCAATCGTCCAAGACGCCCCCTAATATAACGCTAATGCCTGAAATGTCAAGAGAGAATAGGTTTGCCCAGACATGGTGATCCGGGCAAGCGAGGGAGTTGTACCCCCGCGCATAGGGGTAGGGGCGGGCTCTGGCTCGACACCTTAATCGCCCATGCCGCGGCTAACGTCCCGCCGGAGTAGGTGTGCCGTCTCAGCCAGGTTTCGACTCATCAGTGCTGCCTTCGCACACCAGCCAAGCGCTTGGCCCCGTGAATCCCAGCCATTATCTTCTCGCTGTACCCCGCTGGCCTCAAGAACACCTTGCCTTTAGGCGCTCTTCTCAACGTGTGGTGAATAACGTCGGCTAGGGCATCTGGCCCGTCGTTTTACTTGAGGCACCTGATTCCCTTACAAATCCACATACTGGAATAGAGAGTTCCGGTTGGTCGGGACTGTTTGAGAACACATGAATGACGTCCTTTACCAGACCAGGTTTCGCCTGCGCGCCTAGGCCAAGTTCAAACTCGTACTCTTCGCCCTCGCGCACCTGAATGATTCGGTATAGGGCGAATGAATATCCTCTTTCTGTCTTGAAGCCCGTTATCCTTAACCCTTCTCCCTCCCGCCTCCTGATCCTTATTCTCGCCGTCGCTCCCTCAGTTTCGCCGACAAAACCGAAGAAGAAGCGCTCGGGGAAAACAACCAAAGGCCCTACTATGAACCCTTCTACCGGGACTTCCACCCGTGGCGTGTTGCCGTCGGTCGTCTTGAGGACTATCTTTTCACTGAAGGCTCCTAAGCTGCCAGTTGCAGTCATTGTGATGGGGATCTCACACCTTCTGCTGGCAGCGTCCCCCGACCGGAAGTCCCCAACCGCAATGTTGGGAGAACTTGACACTACCCCTTCTAACACGACCCCTTGGTCCGCGGGTAAGAATACGGTAAGTCTCGTTCTAACAATATCCTTCAAGCGGAGCTGACCGAGATAGATCCTAGACGGGCTTATACGGATGCCCTCTTTGACCGAAGCAGCTATTGAAAGCCTACTCACTGGCTGGCGGGGGTCATTGGAATGGACATATATGCTGTGCTGCACCTTGCCGCTAGAACCACCCACGGTAAGAGCAACCTTAATCTCCCCACACCCTCCCGGCGGGACTTCGCTGTCGGAAAGTAACGTTGCTGCACAGCCGCAACTGCTCGTTACTCGGTCAATGATTAGAGTGCCTCTTCCTTCGTTACGAAATCTGAAAACGGTGCGAATGGTGCGGCTCCCTTCTACCAAGCCGAAGTCATGACTGTGCCTTTCGAAAAAGATGGCCGGGCCTTCAACCTTGGCCCCAGCATGTGGGTCTGGGTCCTGCCCCTTCGATAGCACAAGGACCTTGCCGGAATACATCCGCTCCAATTCATCCTTTCCTATCCAGTAGGAATGTCCTAAGTCAGACACGTTGAACCTGCCTTCTGCGAATGACAGGACAGCCAAGAAATGGTTGCGCCTTACCAATGCAATAGATGGGATGCCGGACCTGGAAAGCTCATCCGCGGGCATGGCCAAGCCGACTGCCCTCAACCCCAAGGCCTGTGCTGCCTGCACTAGCCCGTGCATCGATGTGACTTGCCCGTCAAAGCCCGATAGCTCAGCGACCTCGCGCAGGTCCGTGTCAACTCCTAAGACGCTGCAAACTGCGACAACGGCTGCGGGACCGCAGAGTCCCTCAACCTCTAGGTCGTTAACACGATTTGAGGAGGTTCGATCCCAAACATGGCCAGAATTCGTTGCGTCCTGACCAAGAAAGATGATGGCGACACCGAGGGCAACCACGCCCACAGACACCACCCCGAACTTATGCCAGCATATGGCCTTTGGGGTCATCGGCTCTATATCTCGTACGCCGGTCGGGGTTCCGTAAGGCGGAACCAGGCGAGACATATATCGCATAACGCGACACTGGCAAGTGGAATCGTGAACACCTCGCTTTTCAAGACGCCAGCACGCAATCCCTGACTTGCATGCCCTGCACTATATCCTGCCGCGCTACAAAACGAGTCGGACCATACTCAGGACCCAAGATTACTGGCCGGCCTTTGGGCTGAGATCCTCCAAAGACGGCACGGCGGGCACTGACTCATAAGTTACATTGGCTACCAGGTCGTCCACCAGACGAACTTTCGTCAAATCCGCCTGAAAAGCGTCTTCTTGCATGGGCTGGTTGAGCACGATATTGCTAAAGCTCACAGCCACAACCACATCTGGCTCAGGTAGGACGCCGGGATATGACTCGAAGGCGACGTTAGAGTAATACCATATTCCTTCGCCAATCTCCTTGAACTCACAGTGCGTAACTGACAACGGTCTGTCAGCCTCGCGTACGCTGAATGCAATGGCCTTCTTCACTAGAAATCCATTCTCTGGCGCAATCCAACACCTTCTCTTCACGGTCTTCTTGAGCCCGGCGGCACCACATTCCCTATACATATCGACGATGTGGCAGAATGTCCCATCTATCTCCTCTTCACCGACCACACTGGAGACGGTGTCTTCAGCGGTTAGAGCAGACTGCAGAGCACGGACATCTGCGAAAAGCACTGGGTAGTTTCTCGGATTTGAGAATATATCGCTCGTTACAGGACCAAGTTCATTAGATATCTCGCCACAACTCCTTAGCATATCCAGTACTGTGACCTTCGAGGCATCGTAAGCAACCACCTTGTCTTGAAAAACCTTTTGGTCACTGCAGGCAATCGTTTTCGACGACAGGTAAAACCTCACTCCCTCATATCTGGCTGTGCCTGATCGGATTGTATGCTCGAGCGTCGGGTCCCTGAACCCAAGCTCAAAAAGCTCCCGGTACCTGTCCTCGTTGTCAGCTATCCTCTTGTTCCTGTATGCTTCAGACACATCGTAGTCGATAACGTAATCGAACTCTATATTGCAGATGAGACTATCGTAATGCTTGACCCCCTCCACAATGACATCAAGGATATCACTCCTTGTAGCCTGGGCGAAACTCGTGGAAGATGCCGGGTAGAACAGCAGAATGAGCACTAAGCTTACGACCAGTGACATACTCACGCTTATTCTTCGCAGCAACATTGCCCTTATCCTCCTTCGTTCAGTTGCAGCCCCAGTACGCGGCCCAGCAGTAGTTCTGTCCTGTCGGATTGACCCCGCGCCAGTTGGTCACATCACAGTAACTCGCGCCATTACACATCCTACCAATGTCGGGCGTCCAAGACTCGTAGTCAGCACCGTTTGCGTCACATACGCGGATAGTATCCACGCAACCAGGACCGCCCGGCTTGTCCACGCATTGATCGTGCTTTTTGTACGCGCTACATTCGGAGACGCCTGGGGTGTACAAGCATAAACAGGCCACGCACTGATACGCTCCTGTAGATGGACATTCCTGTCCTCCACACCCCGCCGTAATGGAACGCATCTCACCAATGCTTAGGACCGCCACATTCCCGTGGCTAATAGCGCAAAGCCTAATAGCGCAAAGCAACAAGCCAGACGCCGTACATCCTCCAACGAAGAGGAGTGCCAACCATTTCAGGCTTTTCATGACCAGTCGCCTCCTTTGATTGTACGTGTTTCACGAAATGAAACACTCAAGGGCTATTACAATCGCTCTTTCCCATATGCGCGTATTGTCCGGACATCTGAGCCAGCTGCCCTGAGTATATCCGTCTCTTCGGCGCTTTGTCAATCCCCTGAGCGAGTGTGTTCGTGCTCTCGATCATACCCGTCGCCCTTACCACTCGTCATTCCCCAGGGCCAGGACCAGCCGCTCATTGAGCTTGAATTGGCTGAGGGTCTTTTTGACGCGATGGAGGCTACAACCGAATTGGTCTGCCGTACACCAGCAGTTCGCCGGCTTCTGCTCTCGAAAAGCCACCAACATGACCCCACTCAACGCCCTAGCCCTCCGCCTCTCTATTACACCCGGCCTACATTCAGATACTACCCCGAAAATCGCCCCTTTTCTCTGATCCCCGATCTCGACCCGTCTACCATCAGCTCCTTCGCAAGTGCAAACCCCAACATGCCAAGACGATACACGGAAATCTCCGCATTGTCAAGGAGAATATTCGCTGGCTCGTCCCCACTTTCATATGGCCTCCAGGGCCGCTTCCACACGGTCGGTGTTGACAGCGAACGGTATGCCCTCAAGAACCACGATATTCCCACCGCGGTTGAGCTTCTCGACGATGAACTTCGCGCTCTTCCGTCCGAACACTTCGTTGCCGCCTTCGATGGACAGGTCGGCCACCGGGCTCAGGAAGCCCCAGTCGCAGTTGACCGCGCAAATTCCGTTCTGGCGGGCCGCCTGACTCGGTCCGTCCGAAACACCACACACGTTTGGTTCTGTGCTGCACACTTGCGCTCTCGCACATACCCCGCGCGATCCCGGCCAGGCCCTACACAGCCGCTAGCGAAAAGACCGAAAGCCGGCTCTGCAAGAGCATCTTGAGCCAAACGCCGAAGGATAGTGCCTGGCGCAAGGGGATCGTGCAGGACACAAGGTGGCTGCGCAAGGCCATGGGCAAGGGCAAGAAGCTCACCGTGCGGCTCTGGAAACGGGCGAGGGACCGACTGCCTGGCTACCTGTTGGCCGCTCCACCTCGGAAGGGACAAGAGGCAACGCCTCAGTATCGCATGAGGCTGCTTCTGGGCGAACTGGTAGAGCACGGCGCGGACCTTTTCACCTACCGCGACCTCAAGGACTCAGAGGGCCGGCTGCTGCTGGACGGGACCAACAATGCGTGCGAACGGGCCATAGGGTGGTGTGGCCCTTCGGCAGGTCTCAGGGCGGTGAGCCTGTCGAACCGCAAGATCCGATATCGGCAGATGCGGGGGGGCCAAAAGCAGGCGAAGCCTGAAGGATTTCCTCTACCTAAATGCCTTCTTGTGGCACCACAAGTTGGCCGGGGAAGGCCCCTTCCAGTTAGCAGCCCTTGTAGCCTGACGGGTAGTCCCTCCTGGCACCCCCTCCTTCACCGTGAGGCACCCACAGATATTTTGAACAATCACCAAAAAACATTGGGCTTGACAACCTACCAGAAACGTGGTACCTTCTTAGCCATGTTGGACAGGGGAGCCGGTGCCATCGGTTTGTCCAGGCTGGAAAGCTTATGGAGTTCAGTAGGGGCTCGCCTCGGGCTTTGTAGGATAGGTGCGGTTGCGCAACAAGTGACGCCGGTTTCAGGAGGGTGTATCTCATAACTCAGGTTGAGGAGGGTAGGGGGATGGTGTCGAGAACTCAGATGGGTGTAGTGGTCGTGCTCGTGGGGTTAACGGCGGGCATGCTGGCGTTTGTGGGCCAAGCGAAGGCCGCGCGGACGGTCACTGTTGGCCGCATATTACCTGATTCAGCCAAAGCCTTCTTGTCTGGGGCGTGTGGACACTACTGCCCTGACCACACAAATGCCGGCCTGTGTTCAGGCTATTGTCACGACTGCGATGGCAAGAGTTGGGGTGACGAATGTGCCGTTTGCACGGATTTTTACGTAGGGAATATCGTGTGTGCGTCCGCACCAACAGGCACCTGCACGGACGGCTTGAAGATTGGCGGGTGCGGCTTCAAGCGGTACGGCAAATGCGGGTTCTATCTTGGGTGCTGGTTCACCGGCTGTACTGATGTGGGGGAGGAAACTACAGACCCGTGCGATAGGAAGTTCTGCAGCTAAATAAGACCACACAAAAGGTAAAGCACTCCATGCGGCAGTTTTGAGGCCGTACGTCTGGTTCTGGACCACGAAGGTAGTGTTGTCTTTGAGCCGCGCGATCACCAGGTCGAGGAGTTCGTGTAGCGTTTTACGTGTGTGGTTACGGGTTATCTCCTCGTGTAGATGCCGCCAAACGCGCTCAGTCGGATTGGCTTCGGGCGAATACTTGGGCAAGAAATGCAACGCGATCCGCCCGTCATACTCAGCCAAGTATTGGCGCACGGCCTAATTGTCATGGAAAACGGCGTTGTCACAGATGACGTGGACCTTGCGGTAGCAACGGAGCCGCGTCCGCAAGTCCTCCAAGTGTCGAATGAAGAGCGCCGAGTTGCGCCCCTCTGCCGGGAACCCCTCGGTGAAGATGAGTGCGCCTGTGCGCCAGTTCAGGGGTCCCGCCACGTAGCGTTTCTGGTTGACGCCCGGGGTCAGGACCGTCGCCTGCTGAGCACGCATCATCCACATGGGGCCGATCTTGGGGTTCAGGTTGATGTCCGCTTCGTCCTCGAACACGGCGACCTCGCCCTGCGGCAAATCGACCAGCAAAGCCCGAATTCGCGCCAGTTTGGCCTTTCGCTCGGGGTCCACAGGCGGCAGCACGGGGCGCGGCCGACGCCACACCAAGCCGGCTCCGTGCAGGCGTCTGCGTACAGTCTCCGCGCTGATCGCCACTGCGCAGAATTCCCACAACAGGATCACAATCGCACCGCAGCACCAGCGGCTGCGCAGGAAACCAAAATCGCGGGGTGTCCTGTTGAGCACCCAACCGAGCACCAGAGCGCCCCAGGAGCCATCCGGTTCCCGGCCACGCGGCTGGCCGACGAGCGCCTCGATGCCACCGGCGTCGAATCGGTCTTTCGAAAGAGCATCCGTGCGCGTGCTGCAAAACGTCACAGCACAGACCACGCGCCACGAATAGCCTTCGTGCAGCAACAGATAGATGTGCGCGCGGCGGCGCACGTCCGGGTGCGGATGCCTGCGATGGCAATTCAGCAGCATCCTCTTGCGCTTCGCCGGCCCAAACTCGATAATCTTTCCCACGGCTTGGTCTCCTGTAGAACTCGGGCTGAATTTCACACACCGAGTCCTACAGCCAAGCCATTTTACATTTCAAGAGGTTCTATTTGGGATATCCTGGATGGGGTAGGGACATCACACGAGAGGTTTGTCCGCGAGCGGTCTATGAAGATGTTCTCGTCAGGAGGCAGTGAGTCCATGGTGCGCTGTCGCCATTTGTCGCGGCAAACGAGGTACACCTTTTGACCAGACGGGGGGAAAGGAGGCCTGCAAATGTCTTGGTGCCGCTACCCACTATGCCTAGCTCTCTTCGTAGTGTCCCTTGGTTTGTGTACTGCCTATGCCGCATCTCCGAGTAACGAAGAAGTCGAGTATATGGTTGCCGGGATGCTGGAGTGCAAGTCGAGGATTCAGACCTTCGAATGCGATATGGAGCGTACGATCAGGCAGGATGAGGGGGCGGAGCAAACGGAGCGTCTCCATTTTCGGTACAAGAACGGGAGAGAGTGGATCCAGATACTGTCGACGACAAAGGCTTACGTACCTTATGATGTACTGGCGTGGGACGGGGAAACGGCTCGCGCGTTGAAAGAGGTACGTGAGGGAGAAGGTCCGAGGTATCTTGGGGCAACTATGGGGGACCCAACGGAATTATACAACACGCCCTTCGGTATTTGGTGGCGTCAGAAGCCATGCGGCGTCGAGAACTTGCTTCAATTCTACAAGATTGATATTTCAGGGACGACGCAGGTGCGGGGCACAGACTGCAAGGTCATGGAGCTTCGCGCTCTAAAGGCGCCTGGGCCACAGGAGAAGGCTGATCGCCTCTATGTCTCCACTGACAGTTTCCTGCCTATGCGATACGAAAGCTTTTTCAAAGATGGGACGCTGCAGTCCAGACGGGAGTACGAATACGAAATCCACGAGGGCGTCCTTTACCCCAAAGTGGTCAAACTGGAATTCTTTCGCGAGAAATCCTCGCAGGTGGTTACGGTAAGGTTGCAGAACGTAAGGATTAATGAACCTATTCCGGATGAGGGGCTGAGAGTTTCCTTTCCTAAGGGAACACGCGTTTTGGATCATGTCTCTGGACAGTTTTTCGTCGATGGGGTCGTAGTATCCAAGGGCCTTCTTCCCAGTGGGGGCGAGGGGTCACCCGATGAGTTAGCCGTCCTACGGCGGGGGAGAGAGGAGGCGGGAGACACCCCTCAGCAGAGTTCCCGTACACCCGCTTTGCCGGGTAGCAGACTGACGGACGAGGCGATTGAAAGACGGCTGGCAGCGTACGAAGTCGGGGCGCAACAGCGGCGGGGGCTCCCAATGTGGCAGTCAGTTGTCGTGATGCTTGGGGGCGGTTCGCTGGCCTTTGTGGTCTTCGTCGCTTGGAGGCGAGTCCGAACAAGGAGGCGAGTCCGAACAAGAAGTTGAGGACCTTCTTGCCTTGATATCATCGCCAAACCGAGGTGTTTTGCGAAAGAGGCGCCTCATGGGTTCAAGACCGGGGTATTCGCGCGAACCAAGCTCAATGGCTTTGGCTCGCGTATTGTGCATTGTTGCTGTGTGCGTTGGTTGGTATGGGGAATTCGCGCACGGGGCGCGACAGGAAGAAGCGAGATGTGGACTCGTCGCGCTCAAGGCCTTTTGCCTCTTGCAGGGTCGAAACCGGCCCTTAGATGAATTGGACCAACTATTGAAGTCCGATGTTTGGGGCTTAACGACAGTTCACCAGATGGAGGCCGCTATGCGGTCTCTTGGTTTTGACCCGGTTTCAGTGGTCGTTGACGTTGATCAGTTGCGTCAACTGCCGACCCCTGTGATCCTGCTGGCTTATCCTGGCGGCTCACCTCATTACATGGTGATGGCCAGGCACAGGCAAAGCGGGAAAAGGATGGTCCTGGACCTGCCCGAACAAGAGCTGCCTGTTGACAGGGGTGTCCTGGAAGACTTGGGCTGGCGTGGCGTGTGTGTTTTCGACGGGTCCGGCCTATTGGTCAAACAGGGGTTCGCCTTGATGGCCGAGGCAGACGAACGGTCGCTGCTCACAGTTACTGAAGTCTTTCCCAATCCCGGCGACTCCGTCGTTGAATTGCCCGTCATGAACAGGACGGGCCGCACAGTTAAGATTCTTGGTGTGCGTGCCAGTTGCCAGCAGTGTCTTGACTCGGGTCGCCCGTTCTCGTATCCCCGACAGTTGAAAACAGGTGAGGAGGCGAAAATCACGGTCCGTCTCACCGCAAGGCCAGAACTGACTCTGCCAATGCTGGGGGTATTTGTGCAGACTGACAGGCCCTTGAATCCTGTTGAGTTGTGTACCGTCATATTTCAACACCCGCCGATCCTCAGACCAGCTTTCAATCCGATTGGCAGATGCGACGCGCAGGCCAAACAAGTTGATGTGCAAGTAACGAGTTCGAAGCCCCTAGACGTAGGCAGTATCCACGCGTTTGTGTCTCACTTGGGAGGCGAACACTCAATACCCGTTCCATGCCAACTAACGCCAAGTCGGCAGGAAGAATACCCATTCTTGGTGGGCTGCCGCGTGACCTTTGATGCGCACCTGGTCGCAGAGATAGAACGAGTGGCCGAGCCGTACCAGGCTTACCAGGTGCAGGGGAGCTCCGACAGCCGTATCGTAAAGCTGACCTTTTGCGACAATAGCGGGGAAATTGGTACTGCCCTCGTCCAATACAGCCGAAAGCCCAAAGCGGAACTCAGCAGCGGGCAACTGTTTTTTGGAGAGGTTATGTCTGGTGTTCGTTCTGCGGAAAAGTCCGTAACGGTAACTCTCCTGGACCGCCAGTTTGGGTCTATGAAGCCCAGAGCAGGGTTTCTTGAAGAAAGTGTTGGGTTGAGTGCCAGGTGTGTTCAACTGGGCGAAATGCGGTGGAAGGTTACGGTACAGATCGGCCCCCGCGCTACTGCGGATCCCGGGTTTCATCTCGATACGCTTGTATTGGCTTTCGGGTCCGCACAAGAGGGCCTCAACTTCTCTGTTCCCGTCCACTGGCTGGTCAGATGATATTGCAGAACGCCTGCCTGGAGCGCCGGTTTTTCTTGTTGCTGGCCGCAGCGCGGTGTGCCGGGTTGCGTCGGCCGCGCCAGCGGCGGGGCCCGACCTACTCGGCCGACGCCTTGCGGGTGGTGGAGGCGGTGAGGCACCGCCCTCCGTGCCGAGACATACTCTGAGCTGCGCGTGAGTGTTGCCCAACCGGGCAGGGACGGGAGCATACGCGACCGGCGGGAGTCATGCTGCCGTTACCGCCACGCCACCAGAACGTCACCGGGGCTGGGGCGACACCGCTTGTGAGGTGGTTGAAACGGCAACAAGGGCTGTGCCGGGGAACGACATGCATGCGGCACCTGTACGCGACAGCGCTTGGTGGGAGGCACGGCAGATTCCCGTGCCTCATTGTGCAGAAAGGGCACAGACGACGCCGTCGGCGCGAGCGACTCGCGGCATGACAAACATGAGCGAGCAGCGTATGTGGGTGCTCCAGTTGAGTCGTTCCCGTCGCATGTTACGCCGTAAGACGGCGGGGACTCGTCATAGCGGCGCAATCCGGCCAACGAACTCGCCCAAGGTTGGCTGCCCTTCAAGCAACGACCGACGGCTTGCTTATCCGCCAGCCCTTAGCAACGGCCCTGAGCGCCGTGTGGCTGGCTGATTCCCGCGAGAGGCCTGTGCCGCCGGTCGGGGCACTGGATTGTTGATCCGATGGTCGCGTGTAAGGCGAAGGAATGGTTGCTGGCGCTCCGGGAGGGATTCGAACCCCGAACCCAGGGATCCGGAGCCCGAAAAGGGCCATTTCCAAGGAGTGTCACTCTATCATCAAGGCGCATCATCACCCGAGCACAGCACAGCGTCTGGCCCGACACTGCGATGTAAACCTGACGCTTTCGCACTACACGCACAGTACGCTTGAGCGGCAGAGCGAGGCCGTGGAAAGGTTGCCTGACATCGGGCCGCAGGCGGAAGTTGCGCGGGCGACCGGAACGGACGGGGGAACTGTCTTGGCGTCCT
>Ga0315289_10000732_pt1 | contig 50430 bp, 57 predicted proteins | sample YL17G11_40_MG_FD_203452 | JGI IMG/M metagenome (GOLD analysis project Ga0315289, IMG submission 203452) | Sediment microbial communities from Yellowstone Lake, YNP, Wyoming, USA - YL17G11_40 | ecosystem: Environmental > Aquatic > Freshwater > Lake > Sediment | place: USA: Wyoming | collected...
TCTCTTTGAGCAAATTTATTATTGCCACGAAGTTTTCGGCTTCTAGACAAAAATGGCGCACTCATTAATGAACCACAAATCAATTGGTCACTAAAATTAAAGCCCCTATTTTTTAATTCATTGCGAACATCTTTTAATCCCTTGTCCTCTTTGAAGAAGCCCTCATTATAAAACATCTTTAATAATTCAATAACAGAAGTCATTTTTTCTCTTTTTCTACATAGGCGTGCTTTTCTATGTATTCAAAATTCCCTCTTTTTCCTCTTCGAGTGAGGTATTTTGCTCGTTTTAATGCCATACCCAATTCAGCATCAGAAAAATGATTGCGCTTTTTTGCAAGTTCTATAACTACCATAGCATATTTTTTCCAGTTTTGGAAAAAATCTTCTGCCCATAATAATTTTAATGCTTCTGTAGCAGTCTTTGCCATTTTCATACCTTTCTGTAAAGCCATTCCTCTTTATCTGACCTATTCCTCTCTAAGATTTCATCCTGGCATAAAAGGGTAAGTATTTGGGAGAGAAGGCTTATTTGTTTGCCTTGTAATGAAAGCCCTTTCTGATTGAGTCTTGCAGCAACTTCTCCGACGTTCTTAGCTTCATTAAAAAAGCCCTCATCTGCGAGTTTTTTCAGTAATTCTTTACTTATTTTTGATTTTACCATGCAAATACCTTATTTCTAGGCTTAAATACTTTTCTATTCTAAAATGGAATTACGTTTTATAGCTGGAAAGTAGTTAAAAATGATGGATAAAGTTTATAAAGATGAAGAACCACCCAGTTATAGAAAAAGAGTGTAAAAGAGCGATGAAAAAGAGAGTATTAATCACCACTATTTGGAGTTCTGATGCTATCAAGATAGCAATAAACAAGATTTCTAACATTGATGAGCTTATCTATCTTGTAGAGGATAATCCTCCAAAAGAAAAAATTCAAGCGATTGAAGATCTTAAAAAATCATTCGGAGATATAATCCAAATAAAAGAGCTGAAAACCTCGCTTTATGATATCTCTAAGATAATTGCCGATTCTATCAAAAAAATAGATTGTCTTTCAGCAGAGGGAAATGAAATAATAATCCATATAAGTGAAGGCAGGAAGACTCTTGCTTTTGGTCTGATGTTTGCGGCGTATTTAAGAAAAGATAAAATAAAAGGAATATATTACGTTATAAAAGAAAGAAATGAATTACTGCCTTTACCATTGCTAAGCTTCTCCATTAATGAAACTAAAAAATTAATTTTAAAAGAAATAATGAAAGGAAATGAGGATAAGGAAAAGATAATGAAAAATCTTGATTTGGGCAGATCAATTGTTTATCAGTATATAAATGAATTAAAATCAGAGGGATTTATAACAAATGAAACTGGGCTGAAGATTACTGATCTGGGAAAGGTGATGGTGATTTAAAATGAAAAAGAAATGTAAAAAGATGGATAAGAACATAAAAGAATTTGAAAATAAGATAATCTTAGGAGATTGCATAGAAAAATTAAAGGAATTACCTGACAATTCAGTAGATTTAATATTTGCAGATCCACCGTATAATTTACAGCTTAAAAATGAATTGTGGCGACCAAATCAAACAAAGGTAGATGCTGTTGATGATGAATGGGATAAGTTTGATAGCTTTGAGGAGTATGATACCTTCTGCAAAGAGTGGCTTAAAGAATGCCAGAGAGTATTAAAGCCGACAGGCACGATTTGGGTTATTGGTGCTTATCATAATATCTTTAGAATAGGAACCACAATGCAGAATCTGGGATTTTGGGTTTTGAATGATATTACTTGGGTTAAATCTAATCCTATGCCAAACTTTAGGGGTGTTAGGTTTACTAATGCGACAGAAACTTTAATTTGGGCTAAAAAGAACGAAGAAGCAAAAGGTTATACCTTCAACTACCAATTAATGAAGAAATATAACGATGGCAAACAAATGAGAAGTGATTGGTATATCCCTATCTGTAATGGCGGAGAAAGATTAAAAGATGCAGAAGGTAATAAAGTTCATTCTACACAGAAGCCAGAAACTTTACTGAGATATGTTATTTTAGCTTCAACTAAAGAAGGAGATATTGTGCTTGACCCCTTTGCAGGAACAGGCACAACAGGAGCAGTAGCTAAAAAATATGGGAGAAAATATATTTTAATTGAGAGGGATAAAGGTTATTCTGAGTGGATTCAGAAGAGATTAGATTCTATAAAAGATAGGCAAGAGTGGTTAGAAGAGCACGATAAATCATAATTTCAGCTTTTCATGGATTTCGGGAATTTTCTTTAATTCAGATATAAAATAATTCAGGTTTTCTTCTTGGTCTTTTTTCCTTTCTTGAACAATCTTATCAAAATCTAAACCTACTAATTTACAAAATTCTCTCCCTGTCATAGCTGAATTTGAAGGTAGCAAACTTTTAGCCCCTTTTTCTATTTGTTCATGAGAAGCTGCATTAAAACTGCAATAAAATACATATACGTCGTTTTCTTTGAGTTTATTCGTTCTTATGATATGCGCTTTTGCCATTAACAAACTTTCAACTTCTCCAGCTACTTTTTTTGTATCAAAAGTATCGCCATCTTTGATTTCAATAAGCATAATCTTTCCATTCTTTTCAATTACGCAATCTATAACTATATCGTGTCCATTCTTAATCCCTTTGAAAATCCTATTTTCCTTGTTTATATTTTGGATAGATATTCCTTGTGGGTTCTTTATTTTACTCGCTAAAATAATCTCCAATTCGTTACCTGTGCTGATAACTGCTGATTGAACTTTACTAATCAACATGCCTAAAGCACGATTGCCAAAAAGTCTTTCATAGCCAGAAGGCGTTTCATCTTCTCCTCTACCCTTTGCATTTTTAATTAAAGCCATAATGCCTAATAAAACTCCCTCTTTTTTAATCTTATCGGTTCATCCATCCCGCCCGCCGCTCGGCCTGACGGCCTCGCCCCCGTTGTCGCATGCGCGCCTGCGGGCGCGCCAGTCCAGGCGTATCGCTCGCCGCTGCGGCGCCTCGCTTTCTACCACAATAATTCTTAAAAATACCCAGTCTATTGATAATTTATGAAAGAAATACTTGGATTTGATGATTTTATGAGATGCTTCTCTGAAGAAACATATCAAAGGAGAGCATTTATTGGATATGTTATTGAAAGATTCAACTTTATTGATCATATGATAAAAGGAATTTTAAAATTGAAAGATAATGCAAAATTAGGCGAGAGTAATAAAATGAAAGATAAGATCGAAAAGTTGCTTGAAATAAATGTAATCGACCAAGGATTATTTGAATTATTGGAAGAAATTAGAAACTTAAGAAATCCTTGTTCTCATGCAATCAAACCAATAGATAAAAATACTGGGAGTCTATATCTTAAATATATTGATGAAGATAGCGGTAAAGAAAGAGTGTTCCGTTTTGATAAAGAGCATCTTATTGATTTTCAGAAAAAGACTGATGCGTGTGATAGATTACTTTTTCGTGTTTGGACAGATGTAGCAAAAGAACAGGGAAAGAAAATAACTATCTTTGATTAGCTTGTTAAAACTCTCTGTCACGCCAGCCGCTCGTCGCTTCGCTCCTCGCTCCTCGCTCCTCGCCCCGCGCGCCTGCGGGCGTTCAATGGTTATTTTAAAGTATATGAAATCTTTTAAAAGGCTCTTTCTTGAGTACGCCAAGGCTGGGAGAAGAATGCATGAGCAAAAAATATACGCCTCTGATTCCTAAGAAACCGCTGTTTAGAAGAAGCTCTTATATGACTCCTGAAAATTACTCTGCAGCCTATGAGCGGGCAGGCATAACTGATTCTGACGAGCAAACAATGCTTTTTCATGTCACGCAGTTCGGGGGGTTCAGATGCAAAGAAATGCCAAGTTATATAAAAAATAAAAAGAAATTTTTATCGCGGTGGCTTGAAATGGAAAGAGACTCCGGATTTTATCACTTTAGAGCAAGCCAGGGATTTCTTTCAACTTTTGGAAACATTGAGCTAAAGCCGCTCAAAAAAATATGGAATAACGGGGTTGTCAATGAAGAAGAGATGTCTGAGTGCGGATTTTCAAATGAAGAAGTCAGGGACAGCCGCGATTTTCTCCACTCATTGAATGAATTTTACTCTTCATTAAAGGTGGGAATTTCTATTCCTGCTTCGGGCATTACCCTTGAAGACAGAGTTAATCTCGCAAGATTTCATGAAATCCCGTTTTTAGTGAAGAAACCCAAGGCAGGAGGAAGATTCTTTCATCCCGGAAGCTCCTATCAAAGAATAGCCTCTTCACTCAGGCCAATGATAACAATCAATGGCTTGAAAACCTCTGAAATAGATTTATCTGCCGCAACCATGCAATTTCTGGGCATTGTCCTGAAGGAGCATATATCTCATCCAGTAATAAAGGAGATCTTGTCTGAAAAAGACCCCTACCAATATTTTCTAAATAAATTGAATCCTGACAAGTCTAAAATTTCAGATCAAGAGATTCAAAGAGAAGACCTAAAGACGCTTATTTATACAGCTGTTTATAGCCAGAAAAAAATGCAAAAAAGCAATATCAGTTACAAATTAAGATGTTTGGGCATAGGATACAGTTATTCTGATATTGTTGAATTATTTCCAGAATTCTTTGAAGCTATAAATGCTCTTAAATCAAAATTGGAAGTTCCCCCGCATATAGCAATTTTCAAAGAAGAGAGCAGATATGCCCAAGAAGTGCTGAAAATGGGCTGTTTAGAATTAAAGCTGCCTATAATTCCTATTCATGATTCTTTTATCACCACTTCCGATAATATCCCCAAATTGAAAAATATTTTAGATTCAGTTTCTAAAAAGTTATACGGGAAATGCCTTGCATATAAGGTTAAATATTAGTGGGGATGATAATTCTTAAAATGAAGGCATTCATTCCGCACTTGAAAAGGTTTAAATCCTGATTCTCGCTTTAGCATATATGAGAAACGACGAATGCGAAATACAGATTATACTTCCTTCGGGATGGAAGCAGATTTACAAGAAAGCTGATGGCCAGTGGACTCAGACTACAAATGGAAAAGTAAGGAAAATGACGGCTGAACAATTGCTATCTCACATGCTTCCGTTATTGCTTAAAGGCCAGAAACGGGCTAAACTGGTGGTTAAGAAAAAGATTTAAATTCTAACTCTTACTGATAGAAACAATGGGAATAGAAAATAAATTCTGGTTTAATGCTAAAGTTCTGGAAGTAAGCAAAGATAAAGTGAAATTGTATAATGAAGATACTGGCGAAAAGATATGGGTTGAAAAAAACAAGCTGAGAGTTATGCCAAGAGAAGCAATAGTTTACATACAATTGCCAGGCCACTCATCAAGACATATGGGCCATGATTATGGAAAAGGGATTTGCATTGAAAGGTAAAATCTCCTCGCGCACAAGGTTTAAATTCCTCAATTTGTTAAGCCAGATATGAAAAACAGGCTATTGATAATTCTTGTTTTATTTTGTTTGGTTCTTGTAACAGGGGTAAGCGGATGCGCAAATTGCCCGAAGCAGTTTAATCCTCCGTGCGGCTCAGTGCAAGACGGCGAATTAAGCCCTACAATGGTGGGCGGTCCTGTGCCTTACTCATGCGAATGCCCTGAAGGAAGCTATGATTCTGGTGAAGTTGACAGAATAACGCCTGGCGGCCCGTACAAGATATGCTTATGCGACTGAAATTACAAAAAAATAATAAACTTTCCTCGCGCCTGAGGGCGCGCTTTCCAGTATAATAATTCTTAAAAAGCTTGAGATTCTGAAAGATAAAATGAAAAAGAACATAGAAGAAAAGCTCAAAGAGCTGAAAGATCCTTCGATGTTCATAGGGGTGCAGGGAGATGGAATAATTTCTTTCGGCTCTGGACAGCCAGACCTTGAGCCGCCAAAAGAAGTTTATGATATCTTAAGCGCAGGCAGTCTCAAGGAACACAGATATGGCTTGCTGCAAGGCACAGAAAAGCTTAGAAATGCTTTGTCAAAAGAGTATCCCGGTTCAGATGCTGAAAATTTTGTCATAACAAACGGGGCTTCTGAAGCTCTTGATCTTACGCTCAGGGCAATCGGAAAGATTGGAGACAAGATACTTGTTCATAAGCCTTATTACTATTCTTACAAACCTTTGATAGAAATGAATTATCTTGTGCCTGTTTTCACAGAAACAAAAGAGGGAAAAATAAACTTTGATGATTTTGCTGAAAAAGTTAAGAGCTGCAAGGCAGTCCTTATCAACTCCCCCTGCAATCCGACAGGCAGAATCCAGGAAATAGACACTCTTAAGAAAATAGAAAAATTAACTAAAGATTCAAATAAAATTTTAATTTCAGATGAAGTTTACAAAGACCTTATCTATGAAAGGGAAAATTACTTTCTGAGCGGGCCGCACGTTGTTACAATAAATTCTTTTTCAAAGACATACGGCATGTGCGGCTTTCGAGTAGGTTATCTTTACTCAAACGACAAAAAGATTGTGGATAAAACAATTGAACTCAAAACGCACACTTCAATGAATACAAGCTTAATTGCCCAGGAAATGGCTTATGCGGCTTTGCAGGCGCCCAAGTCTTATATTGCTGATGGTCTTAAAATATGGAAAGAAAGGAGAGATATAACTTATCAAGGCTTGCTTGATCTCGGCTTGGAGGTTAAGAAGCCGGAAGGGGCTTTTTATGTTCTTCCGAAAATAAAGGAGCCGAGAAAGGCTGTCAGGGAGCTTTTTACAAAGCATAGAATTATAACCTATCTAGGAGAATGGTTCGGTGCTCCTGACAGAATAAGACTAATCTATGCTCTTGACAAGGAAAAAATAGAGGAAGGGCTGGAAAGAATAAAAAAATACCTCAAAAGCGCATGACAAATCCGCGTCCGCTTCTATTAGCATATATCTATATAGCCTCAACCGGCTTTTAGAATTACAATGAGCAAGCACGTATGCCCGAAATGCCACAAAGCAAAGAAAACAAGCGTTTTCGCCAGACATGTCAGGACCTGCATTCCCTGCGCAAGAGACCTTCATTTTCTGTCAATAACCAAGTCCGGAAGCTCGCACAAGACTGCGAAAGCTTAAGGCATAGGTTAATTTCTAAGCCTGTCAGTTTCTTGTATAAGCAACTTCGTTGCCCATTATAAGCCGATATCATTAAATAAAAAACCATTTGCTGCGTTTTATGGCAAATTATTTATTAACAGCAATGCACTATTCTGAGCGGTGAAGCCGCCTACATAAAACTCTGAACGGAGCCGAGCGCCTCAGCGCGAGGCGCGTTCAAGCATTATCCGAGTCATTGCGACAACATTTAAATAACCAAATTTCTTGAAAGAATCATGACAGAAATACATATGGCGGGAAAGAAAAGGGAGCTGAAATGCAATATTGACCAGAATGTATATGATGAGTTTGTCAAAGCATGCAGCAGAAAGGGGCTTGCTCCGCAAGTCCTTGTTGAGCAGGCGATGAAAAAATTCATCCAGACTGGCCAGATTTGATTTTTCTTGCTCGCTCGCCTTTGAAAAGTTTTATTTTCTGTATCCGTAAGCCCTTAAAACATAATCGTATCCTTTTTGAAATAGTTTGCCGGCAGGGATTTTTTCATTTTCTTTCATGTCTGGTCGGATGTATTTTCTAGCAAATCTGGCCGGAGCACCCTCAGTAATAACTAAAGAAGCTCCAAGCACGACAGCTTGAGAATATGCGATTGGACTATAAAGTGTCATTAAAATCTTTTCAAGTTTTTGCGGAATTGCAATTTGTCTTGACATGCCCATAGCAGTTTTGAAAGCATATAAATACTTTTCGTCGGATATGCTCGCGGGCGCGCTCGCAAAGTTTAAATCCTGCCAGATGTTTAACTAAACAAGAAAAAGGAGGTTATAGAAAAAATAAATATGCCAAGAAAAATGAAGATGAAGATGGATGATGCAAAGATGCAGGAATGCTGGAAAATGCATAAAAAATGCATGGGCTGGAAAATGCTTGTCTTAGGTATTCTTGTGCTTGCAAACTCTTACTGGAATGTAGTCGACTGGGCAACATTCATAGGGGGAATACTTGCAATCGCGGGAATCTTGAAACTGCTTATGCCAATGCGCAAATAAATAATTTTTTTTATTTTATATTGGTAATATCGCTAGCTGAAAAAGATTTATTCCACCTTGACGTTTATCTCAGCCAGCTTTTGTTTGATTCTTTCCAAAAGCTCCTGCTTTTTTTCTTCTAATCTCTGGATTCTTTTCAGATTGTCTGATTTTTCTTTGCCAAGAGACTCAATTTCATCCTTGATTTTTTCTATTTCTGCATTTAAAGGCGCAGTTTCGTCTTTTTCTGAAAAAGCCTCAATTTCCTGTTTTTTTCCATGTATTTCTGCCAGCATTTCATTAAGATGTTTTTTCTTAGTGCTTTCTACAAGATTGATAAGGCTCTTGCATTCGTCATTCTCAAAAGCGCCGTAAAAATCATCGCCATATTCCCTGATAATCTTCATCTTTTTTTCGCTTTCATGAAAAGTTCTTGCAAGAGATTTCAGATCAATAAATTCTTTTAGTTTCAGGATGTACTGTTTAAGCGCATTCTGCTTTTTTTCAAACTCTTCTTTTCGCATGATTTTTTCAGAATATTCCCTGCTTTCAATTATTTTTTTGATGTCTTTTTCTATGGATTCAATCTTGCCCTCCAAATCCGCCTTTTTTTGCTCGATTTTTTTGATTTTGTCATAAATATCTGATTTTATTTTTTCAATGCTCCCTGTTTGATTGTATTCTGAAAATAAAAAAGAGACTGCTTTTGAAGTTTCAATAAAGTTTTTGTTATTTTCAAGGATTTCTTTTAAACCCCTAAAGAAACTGTTTATGCTTTCCTTAACGTCTTCAACTTCTTTTCCAATGAGAAAGGTTGCTTTTTGAGAATTTATGAATGACCTTTTCCCAAAATCCGCAAAAATGAAATTTAGCCTGCCTATAAATGCATGATAAGTTTTTTCATCCAGATTTTTCAAGCTGTCATTTAGCTTTGACAGGAGAATTATATAATTGTTCAGGTTTTCCCTTACTACAAGCATTATTCTTTCTTCAGCCTTTTTTTTATCCCAGTCAATATTTTTAAGGGCATCTAGCTCCTGTTCAAGCTCTTTTGTCAAATCTGAGATTTTCTGTTTTGTCAGATTTAAAAGAGCTTTTTCTTTTTCTTCATTTGACTTTTGCTTGTTCTGCAGCCATATTTCAAGCTTGTCGAGCCTGACATTCTCTACCTCAATATTTTCTTCCTTTCTCTTTAGAAAATCAAAAAAACCCATATAATCTTCAGGAAATCTGTTAATTTAAACTTTTTTCTTAATCGCTCGCTGAAAACATTTAAATTGAGTATTTTCTTCGGTATTTTATGGCTAGTAAACAGAAGTACAAGATAGACTTCAAATACAATTTTGGAGTTTACTGGAGCATAATAAAGAAGTATAAGCTTCTCATAATCGGAGTGCTCTTGATTCTGCTTCTCGCAGAAGTTTTAAGCCTTGTGGAAAAATTCCTGTTCAAGATAGTTATTGACAGGGGGGCTGAATTGTCAGCTGGAAGTCTTGCGCTGACCCAGTTTATCCAATACTGCCTGATTATCGCTGCAATATTTCTTTCAATTGAAGCAATAAAAGTCTTTATCGGCTGGTTCAAGCTGACCGGGATAAATCATCTTGAATTAGATGCAATATTGGACATTAAAAGAAAATACTTTGACCACATCATAGGGCTTTCTCACAGCTTTTTCACGACGCACAAAACAGGCAGCCTGATTTCGCGGATTGTAAGAGGTAGCGGCGCTCTTGAAAGGCTGACAGATGTTTTTGTTTTCAACGGGATTCCGACAGTATTTCAGCTGGCTCTTTCAATGGCATCTATATTTTATTTTGACTGGGCATCTTCCCTAATAATAGGGATTACAGCGCTAATTTTTGTTGTGTTCAGCCTGTATATTCAAAAAAAGCAGGAATCCTCGAACATTGAGGCGAACAAGAATGAAGACATAGAGAAAGCGAATATAAGCGATATATTCACCAATATTGACTCTATCAAATATTTCGGAAAAGAGAATTATATCAAAGAAAAATTTATCAGGCTTGCCAAAAAAACAAGAGGCTCTTTCCTTGAAAACTGGAATCACTACAGGATAATGAGCGCGGGGCAGAGCCTGATACTCGGGCTGGGAACATTTGCCCTGGTTTATTTTTCAGTCTTGAAGCTTATTGCCGGCGAAATAAGCGTCGGAACAATTGTATTCATATATTCAGTATACCTCGGCTTGCTCGGGTCCTTGTTCGGATTTGTCCACGGGATAAGAGATTTTTACAGAAGCATGGCTGATTTCCAGGATTTGTTCGAGTATGGAAAAATTGAGCCAGAAATAAAAGACATGCCAAACGCAAAAGAATGCAAGATTCAGGAAGGGGTTATAGAATTCAGGAAAATTGATTTCAGCTACGGCAAAAGAAAAATATTTGACAATTTCAGCCTGAAAGTGAACAAAAATGAGAAGGTGGCTTTAGTCGGACATTCAGGGAGCGGCAAATCAACGCTTGTCAAGCTTCTTTACAGGCTTTATGATGTCAATTCAGGCAACATACTTATTGACGGAAAAGACATACGGGAATTCAAGCATGAATCATTGAGAAATGAAATGGCCATAGTGCCTCAGGAATGCATCTTATTTGACGATACAGTCTATAACAATATCGCTTTCTCAAGGCCGGAGGCAAAAAGGGAAGAAATCCTGAAGGCGATAAAATTCTCCCAGCTTGACAGGATTATAAAACTATTTCCAAAAAAAGAGGATACAATAGTCGGGGAAAGGGGGGTCAAGCTGTCAGGAGGGGAAAAACAAAGAGTCTCCATGGCAAGAGCGATACTTGCAAACAAGAAAATCTTGGTTTTGGATGAAGCGACTTCATCGCTTGATAGCCAGACAGAGCATGACATTCAGGCAGATTTGAAAGAGCTCATGAAAGGAAGAACAAGCATCGTGATCGCGCACAGACTTTCAACAATCATGGGCGCGGACAAGATTGTTGTTATGAAAAACGGCAAGATTGTTCAGATCGGAAATCATAAGCAGCTGATAAAACAGCCAGGGGAATACAAGCATCTCTGGAACCTGCAAAAAGGCGGGTATATCAAATAAAATGGCCCTGAAAACATTTAAAATGCCTTCTGTCTTATGAAGGAAATGGGCATTGCAGAAACTGTTGGCGAAATTATAGGAATTCTTATAGTCATATTTGTTTTTATAGCATTTGTTTACATTGCCTTCAGGCTTGTCAAATCATGGAGTAAAAAGTTAGAGAAAAAGACAGCTGAAGGAGAAAAGAAAGTTGATGAAAAAGGCAAAAGGAAATTGTGCGCAATAATGTTCACAGACATGAAGGGATACAGCAGAGAAATAGGCCTTGATGAGGAAGCCGCTTTGAAAAAATTATGGAGATATGAGAAAGCCATGAAATCCATTATCCACGAAAATGACGGCAGAGTTGTCAAAACTATCGGTGATGCAATAATGGGTGATTTTGATTCTGCAGTCAATGCTGTGAAATCAGCCATATCAATACAGAACTTGTTGAAAAAAGAGGATATTAAGATAAGAATAGGCATTCATCTTGGAGATGTGATTCACAAAGGCGGAGATATTTTCGGAGATGGAGTCAACATAGCATCAAGAATAGAGTCAATATGCGAGCCCGGCGAGATTTACATCTCAGAAGATGTTTACAACCAAGTCAAGGGAAAGATTCGCGTGAATTTCGAGAATCTCGGCAGCAGGCCATTGAAGAACATTGAAAGCCCGCCGAAAGTTTTCAGGATAAAATAAAGGCGGGCGCGCTCTCAAGTCTGTTGCAAGCCACAGCAACAAACTTTTTAAAGCACTGATTTTTTGCTTTTCTAAGATGGAAGGCAATAATGAAAAATGCTCGCTGGGTTTTAGAAAGCCTCATCCGACTTCTAATGCTCTTGAAAAAACAATCAGAGAGGCAGATATGACGATTCTGTTTTCTGCTATCAGCTCAAAAGAAAGCCCCGAGTTTATATCAGAAGCAGGAGATAAAATCGCAGGCATGAGGGATCTTGTTGTTGGAAAAAAAATAATGTGCTCCGAACCTGGCCAAAATGGATATGAACTAAGCGAGGAAGAAAAAACAAGCGGCTATACAATAAAAGACGGCATAGTTTATAATATGCATGGCGTGCCAGTCTGCATAGGATGCCAGTTCTATAAAAAATGAAAAAAACTAAAACAGCAAAAGCAAAAGTGCGCGCAAAAGAAAAGCACAGCAAGCACGAGAACCATGGGCTTGCTGAAATCGCAAAAAAGTATCTTAAAGACGCTTACAATGAAGACACAATAAAAATGAAAGTTCTTAAAAATCATGTTAATTTCGGCAATGGAACATTAGATGTTGAATGCGCTGTCAAGGGTGGATTGTTCAAGATTCCAACTACCTGGCAGAAGCGGTTCATCTTTGAGGATGGAAAGATAATTGACATGATTGCTGAAAGAAAAAAAGGCAAGATTTCTGAAAACTTTATAAATGCATAGAATTTATTTCTTCTTGTAAATTGTTTAAGCAAATAATTTATATAAGTATGATAGCTTGCTTAATCAATTTAAGGTCCCGTAGCTCAGCCTGGTTAGAGCACTAGCCTTTTAAGAATAAGGGCAAGCCCTTATCAACCCAAAGGAAGCTAGGTGTCGTGGGTTCAAATCCCATCGGGACCGTGTTTCTTGTTATTTTTAGCCGATGGGATTTTTCAAATCTCATGAAAATCAGGGATTTTCAGGATGCAAAGAAATTGTAGAACAATTTCTTGCACAGGAAATCAAGATTTCCTTGTGCCGGAAATCTGATGATTTCCAAGCACCATCGGGACAGTTTTATTCTATGAGATACCAAAATCTTTCGCCACCGCGAAAGATTTATAAAGGCAGTTTTGAAAGTAATTAAGTGAAAAACGAGCCCCAGCGATATTAGTTCCTGGCAAGTTGTTACTGTCAAAATTGGCAAATTTTTGAGACAAAATGCACATCCTTCAGCCCAAACATACTAAACTCAAACCCCAAGAAGCAAAAGAGCTGCTTCAAAGATATAATATTTCTATAACCCAATTGCCGAGAATAAAAAAAACTGATGCAGCTATTCTCGCGCTTGATGCAAAAATCGGCGACGTAATCAAGATAGAGAGAAGAATCGGAAAAGGGGGGATAAACCCTTATTACAGGGTGGTTGTTGAATAAAATGGTTGAAGAAGAGGTACTTGTGAAGAAGTTTTTGCAGGAGCATTCTATTGTTGAGAGCAACATTCTTTCTTTTAATGATTTCATAAACAATAAAATGAAAAGCATTGTTGCCGAGATGAATCAAGTCCTGCCTGTTGAGGACATAAAAATCGAGCTTGGAAAAATAAGGGTTGAAAAGCCGAATATAATCGAGGCTGATGGAAGCACAAAAGAAATCATGCCAACTGAGGCAAGACTGAGAAATTTGACTTATTCAGCTCCTGTTTACCTTGAAATCAATGTCAAAAGAGAGGGAGAATCTCCTGAATTGAATGAGGTTGAGATAGGAAGAATTCCGATAATGGTTAGAAGCAATCGCTGCCATCTGCACAATTTTCCAAAAGAAAAATTGATAGAGAATTTCATTGATCCTGCTGACCCTGGCGGATATTTCATAATAAACGGAAATGAGAGGATTCTTGTCATGATAGAGGACTTGGCCCCGAACTTGCCTTTTATTGAGCCTGAATCAAAAGGCAAAAAGATGCTCAGGCTTTTCTCGCAAAGAGGGGCTTACAGAATACCCACATCAATAACAGAAAACAGCGAAGGAATTCTTGAAGCAAGCTTCTCAAGATTCAAGGGAATTCCAGCAATAGTTTTGATAAAGGCGCTGGGAATAACAAAAGACTCTGAGATTGCATCGCTGATAGGGCTTGAATGCGACAGTCTTGTTGTAAATTTGTATGAGTATGCGAGCATCCAGACAGTAAATGATGCATTGAATTACATTGCTGAAAAAAGCGCAATTCAGGGGACAAAAAAAGAGATAATGGACAAGGTAAAGCAGAGAATTGACTCTTACTTTCTTCCTCATACAGGCGTTGAAGAAAAGAACAGGAATGAAAAAGCGCTGACATTATGCAAGCTGCTCAAGCAGTATTTTATTGTAAAGGAAAAAAAGCTTTCAAGCGACAAGGATCACTATGCAAACAAAAGAATAAAACTTTCAGGGGACTTGCTTTCGGATTTGTTCAGAGTTAACTTGAATGTTCTTGTAAGGGATATTCAGCATGCGCTGCAGAGAATAGCGAAAAGAAAGAAATTCTACTCAATAAAAACCCTTGCAAAATCAACTTTATTCTCGCACAGGATAGAATCTGCCATTGCCACTGGAAGCTGGATAGGGGAGAGGACAGGGGTTACTCAGAACATGGACAAGACAAATTATCTCGCGATATTTTCGCAGCTTCAAAAAGTTATTTCTCTTCTGCCGAGCGAGCAGGAAAACTTCGCCGCAAGAACACTGCATCCAACGCAGTACGGAAGATTCTGCGCCATTGAGACTCCGGAAGGAACTTCAATCGGCTTGAGAAAAAATCTTGCGTTAATGACAAAAATAAGCACAGCTGTCCAGATGGACGAGGACGTTTTTGTCAGGAAGCTCAACGAGGCTGGAATGAAAGTATTCAAGAAATGATAAAATGGTAAGAAAGCACAGAAGAAAATGGAACTGGAACGCAAGGAATCACAAAAAAAGAAAGGGGGACTTGAACAGGTTCAGGAGCCAAAATGAGTGATATATTTTTCAACGGAAAATTTGTCGGAGAAGTTGAAACCGCGAATGTAAACACCTTTATCGAGGGTTTGAAGGACAGAAGAAGAAAAGGAGAGTTTCCCTCTGAATTAAACATAAGGCACGACAAGGAAAAAGACCTTGTAATGATGACAACCGAGATTGGAAGGCCGCTAAGACCATTGATTGTCGTAAAAAACGGGATTCCATTGCTGAATAAAGAGCACATTCAATTGCTGAAAGAAAACAAATTAACATTCAAGGATTTGATCAAGCAAGGAGTAATTGAATATCTGGATGCTTCTGAAGAGGATAATGCGCTTATTGCCGCAAAAGAGGAGGAATTAACTCCAGAGCATACTCATGTTGAAATAGCAAGCATCGCGATGCTTGGGCTTATCACTTCTTTAATTCCATTCGCAAATTATGACTCAAGCTCAAGACTTAACAGAGGAAGCAAGACGCAAAAGCAGGCTCTCGGGCTTTACTCAGCCGCTTATCCAATAAGGCTTGATACTGATGTCAGCATTTTGCATTATCCTCAGAAACCGCTTGTAAGAAGCTTCATTTACGACGCTGTTCCTTTCTATCCTGCCGGGCAGAACATGGTAGTTGCTATAATGCCCTTCCAGGGCTACAATGTAGAGGACGCGATTGTAATGAGCAAGGCATCTATTGAAAGAGGGCTTGGAAGAGGGACTTACTTCAGGCCGTACACTGCCTCGGAGCTGCATTATACAGGAGGCTTGCGCGACAACATAACTATTCCGGAAAAAGATGTCAGCGGATACAAGACAGAGGAATCGTACAAGCATCTTGAAGAGGACGGAATAGCATATCCTGAAGCAAGATTAAGCGGCGGGGACGTAATAATCGGAAAAACATCACCTCCAAAGTTTCTCTCTGACATGGGGGAAATAAGCATTGCAAAAGCAAGGAAAGAAAACAGCGCCACAATAAGGCAGGAGGAAGGTGGAACAGTTGACACAGCTTTTATCACAGTCGACAATGAGGGAAATAAAATCGTGCAGGTAAAAGTCAGGGATCAGAGAATTCCTGAGCTTGGAGACAAATTTTCTACTCCACACGGGCAGAAAGGAGTTTTAGGATTGCTTGCATCTGAAAATGAGATGCCCTTCAGCTCAAGCGGAATAAGGCCTGACATAATGTTCAATCCTCACGGAATCCCAAGCAGAATGACAGTCGGATATCTGATAGAATTGCTTGCGGGAAAAGTCGCAAGCCTCAGAGGCAAGGTTGTTGACGGAACCCCTTTTGCAAAAAGAAATCTTGAAGATTTTGAGAAACAGCTTCAGGAAATGGGTTTCAGGGCCGATGGCAAAGAAACATTTTACGACGGAATCACTGGCAAGCCTCTTCAGGCGAAAATTTACGTCGGGAATATTTACTATTTGAAACTGAAATACATGGTTGCAAACAAGATTCATGCAAGAGGGTTCGGAAAAGTTACATTGCTCACGAGACAGCCTGTCGAGGGAAGAAACAAGGGCGGAGCATTGAGACTGGGAGAAATGGAAAAAGACGCAATTGTAGGCCATGGAGCATCGCTATTGCTGAAAGAGAGATATGATTCCGATTCTGTAGTTATTCATATCTGCGAAAAATGCGGCTCTTTCGCGATAATTGACAAAATAAGAAACAAGGAATTCTGTCCGCTTTGCGGAAACACAAAAGTGGAGCCGATTGAAATTTCATACGCATTCAAGCTTTTCATGGAGGAATTGATGTCAATGCACATCTTCCCTCACCTCATGCTCAAGAATAAGTACGAATAAAATGATGAAAACACATGTTTCAAAACAAGTGAAGACAATCGCATTTTCTATGATATCTCCGGAAACCATAAAGAAGATGGGTGTCGCGAAAATAGTGACTCCTGAACTTTATGACATGGACGGCTATCCTGTAGATGGAGGCCTGATGGACCTTCGTTTAGGAGCGATTGATCCCGGAGTAAGATGCAGAACTTGCGGGGGAAAGCTGAAAGAATGTCTCGGGCATTTCGGTTATATTGAGCTCGCAAGGCCAACCATACATGTGAAATATGTTCCGATGGTTGAAATGCTATTGCGAAGCACTTGCCAGGATTGCGGAAGAATTCTAGTCAGCGACGAGGACTTGAAGCATCTTTCCCTTGTCGGGCTGATGAAAAAAGCAAAAGATGTCAAGAGATGCCCGCGATGCAAGGCAGACCACGAAAAAGTCAAAATCGAGAAGCCAACATCTTTCCTTTCAGGAAAGAAAAGAATTTTCCCAAGCGAAGTGAGGGCGAGGCTTGAAAGAATTCCGGACAGCGACTTGAGATTGCTCGGAATCGATCCAAGCGCGGCAAGGCCTGAATGGGCGATTTTAACTTTATTGTTTGTTCCGCCAGTTACCGCCAGACCTTCCATAACCTTGGACACAGGAGAAAGAAGCGAGGATGACTTGACTCACAAAATAGGCGATATTGTAAGAAGCAACCAGAGATTATGGGAAAATCTGAATGCCGGCGCCCCGGAAGTAATCATAGAGGATTTGTGGGATTTGCTGCAGTATCACATTACAACTTTCTTTGACAATTCAATTGCGCAAGTTCCTCCGGCGAGACACAGGTCAGGACAGCCTCTTGAAACATTAACAGAAAGAATAAAAGGAAAAGAAGGAAGAATCAGGCATAATCTTGCTGGAAAGAGAGTAAACTTTTCCTCGAGAACAGTCATCTCTCCAGATCCTTGCCTCAAGATAGATGAGGTCGGAGTTCCTTATGATATTGCGAAAATCCTGACAGTGCCTGAAAAAGTCACTTCAGAAAACATTGAGAAAATGAAGCAGCTGATTTTATCAACAAGTTATCCAAGCGCGATTTATATCATAAGGCCTGACGGAAAGAAGAAAAAAATTACAGAAGATTTGAAGCAGGAAATAATAGACGAGCTGCAGGTAGGATATGTTGTTGAAAGGCATCTGCGTGACGGGGATATTGTCTTGTTCAACAGGCACCCAAGCCTTCATAGAGCGAGTTTGATGGGGCATTTTGTAAAAGTCCTTGACAGCAGAACATTCAGAATGCATCCTGGAGTAACATTCCCTTACAATGCTGACTTTGACGGCGATGAAATGAACGTCCACGTTCCGCAGACAGAAGAGGCGAGGGCAGAGAGCAAAATTCTTCTTAATGTCAAACAGCATCTGATTTCCCCGAAGAACAACACAAACCTGCTTGGATGCATAACCGATGCGATAACCGGAAATTATCTGCTTTCATTGTCAAAAATGCCCATTGAAGAGGCTGTTCAATTGCTTGTCCAGATAGGCATTGATCCGGATGTTGTTGAAAAAAAATTAAAGGGCAAGGAAGTCGACGGAAAAGATATATTCTCGGTGCTTCTTCCCAAGATAGATTATCATGCAAAGACAAAAGCATGCTTGGGAAAAGGATGCAAGAATTATGAAAACTGCATGAAAGAAAGATGCCCTTACTCTGCTTATTTGAGCATAAAGGAAGGAAAGCTTGTTTCAGGAGTTATTGATACAACAAGCATAGGAGTTGAAGAGGGGAAGCTAATCAAGGAGCTTGACAGTCAATTGACAAGAGATGAAACTATCGACATTTTGGAAAAAATTTTCGCTCTCGGGCTCGCGTATCTGACAAAAAGAGGATTTACCATCTCGCTTGATGATGTAAAAATGCCGACAATGAAAAGCATTACGGCAAATACTGTTGAAAATTCAAAGAGAAAAGTTTCAGAGATAATAGAATCTTACAGGGCTGACAAGCTAGAATCATTGCCGGGAAAAACAAAAGAAGAGACAAGAGAGATTAAAATATTGCAAGTATTGAACGAGGTAAGAAGCAAGCTCGGAGATGTTGTAAAGAGGGAAATTCCAAAAGACAATCCCGCCAATACAATGATGCTTTCAGGAGCGGGCGGAAATGCGCTCTACGTTACTCAGATGGCATGCTCTGTCGGGCAGCAGGCATTATGGGGAAAAAGAATTGACCTTGGATACAACAAAAGAACGCTTCCTTTTTTCAAAGAGAATGACTTAAGCCCAGAAGCGCATGGATTCATTGAGAGCAGCTTCATGAATGGATTGAAGCCGTATGAATTTTTCTTCGGGGCTGTCACAGGAAGAGACAGCTTAATGGACACTGCCCTTAGAACCCCTAAATCAGGATATTTATACAGAAGGCTTGCAAATGCTCTTCAAGATTTGAAAATAGAATATGACGGCACAGTAAGAGATGCCACAGGAAGCATTGTGCAGTTTACTTATGGCGAGGACGGAAAAGATATTTCAAGGCTTCATTTGAAAGACAATAAAATAACTCCTGGAGAAGCGATTGGAATAGTAACAGCCCAGTCACTTGCAGAGCCATCAACACAAATGGTTCTTAATGTATTCCATCTTGCAGGAGTCTCTGAAATGCAGATTTCTCTCGGACTCCCCAGACTGATAGAAATTTTTGACGCGAGAAGAAAGCCTTCAACTCCCGCAATGGAGATTCATCTGGAAGAGGATTATAATAATGAGGACAGTTCCAAGGCGATTGCTGAAAAAATAAAATCAATAAGTCTGAAGGACATTTCTTCGCAAATCGACCTGCTGTTTACGGAAAGCAAAATAAATGCAAGGCTTGACAAAAAAGCGATGAAAGATTTAAGAATAACTCCTAACGCATTGCTGAAAAGCCTTGAAGAAAAAAACATCAAGGCGAAATTGAAAGACGATGTTCTTATAATAAACCCGGGAAAGCTGGGCTTCAAAGACATTTACAAGGAAAAAGAAAGAATAAAAAATATCGAGATTGGGGGAATAGGCGGAATAGAGCAAATCCTGATTGTCAAAAGAGATAATAAATACGTGATTTTGACAAGCGGCTCAAATCTTGAGGAAGTTTTCAAGGTAAAGGGGGTTGACAGAAACAAAACATTGACAAATGACATTCATGAGATTGCAAATGTCTTGGGAATAGAGGCTGCAAGACAGGCAATAATAAGAGAAACAATGCAGGTTATAGAGCAGCAGGGACTTGATGTCGATCCAAGGCATTTGATGATTATTGCGGACGCGATGACTGCGAGCGGCTCAATAAAAGGAATCACAAGAATAGGCATTATAGGCGAGAAATCCTCTGTTCTCGCGAGAGCAAGCTTCGAAACGCCGATAAAGCATTTTATCAATGCGGCAATACAGGGAAGCCGCGATAATCTAAGAAGCGTTATTGAAAATGTTATCCTGAATCAGCCGGTTCCTATAGGCACTGGGCTTCCTGGGCTTCTTGTAAAAATAACAGGCAGGCTTGTAAAGGCAGAAAAAGGTAAAAAGGAAAAATAATCATAGGTTTTTTTCATAGAAATGTTTAAATATTAATTTGAGGCTTATAAAAATTGAACAATGACAATTGAAGAGATAAAAAAAGCGGTTGAAGACGGCAAGGCTGTCTTTGGGCTCAAGACAATCGCGAAGCTTGCGAAGAAAAAAAGCATAAGCAAGATTTTTCTTTCATCCAATGCATCTGATTTAAAGAATGAAGATGCAGACGCTGAAAAGCTCGACATGAATTCATCAGAGCTCGCGCTCATCTGCAAAAAGCCTTTTCCGGTTTCAGCTATAGGAATACTAAAAAATGCTAAGAATAAAAAAATTTAATATTGAGCAGATATATTTTATGAACTTGTTCTCAAAAATAACAAGAGTAAGAGCGCGGCATTGTTTCTTCTTCAACAACTTGCTGATTTTTGTTGTCGAGCCTGAACTTGTGTCAAGAGCTGTCGGCGAGAACGGCATGAACATAAAAAGGCTTTCAATGATAACAAGAAGAAGAGTGAAAGTCGTTGCCTCTCCAAGGCAGACTGAAGTTGAAAAATTTGTGCGCGAGCTCGTGTATCCAATCAAATTCAAGAGGCTTGTGGTTGAAAGCAGCGTCATAACTATTCTTGCTGGCCCCCAGTCAAAGGCAATGCTTATAGGTAGGGACAGGGCAAGAATAAACCAGCTTCTCGAGATTCTAAAGAGGTATTTTAACATTGTCGCGCTGAAAGTTATATAGAAATCTTTAAAAACAGACTTTTGCTTTTCCTTGAACATGGGAATACTTGGCGCGAGAAAACTTGTAAGCAAGAAAAAAAAGTTTAGATGGAGCTCTTACAAATACAAGCAAAGAGCTCTTAATCTTATGAAGAAAGCTGACCCTCTAGGCGGAACAAGCCAGGCAAAAGGAATTGTTCTTGAAAAAATCGAGATGGAGGCAAAGCAGCCTAATTCAGCAATGAGAAAATGCGCCAGAGTCCAGCTTATCAAGAATGGGAAGCAAGTAACTGCTTTTATTCCAGGAAATCTCGCCCAGAGATTCATTGACGAGCACGATGAGGTTCTTATCGAGAGAATAGGCGGAAAAATGGGAAAATCAAAAGGGGACATTCCATGCGTGAGATTTCAAGTCATTGCGGTCAATGATCAGCCCTTGTCAAGGCTTGTAGAGGGCAAGATAGAAAAAGGTAGAAGATGAAAATACTTGAAATGTTTGACAGTTCTGGAATAAAAGTCGAAGACCCTAGCTTGAGAAAATACATCAACCTTGATGCAAAGATGATTCAGAAAGGCAGAGAAAGAGAAAAATTTGGAAGAATGAAAATAAATATTGTAGAGAGAATGATAAATCTGCTCTGCGTTCCTGGACATCGAGGAAAGAAGCATAAGATAATGACGCATCAGGCAACAGGAAAATTCTCAAAAAACGCAAAGGTTGTTATCGAAGCGCTGAAAATCGTCCAGCAGAAAACAAATTCAAATCCCATTCAAGTTCTTGTCACAGCGCTCGAGAATTCTGCGCCTTGCGACGAGGTAACAACAATCGAATATGGTGGGGCAAGATATCCCCAAGCTGTTGATGTTTCTCCTATGAGAAGGCTGAACTTGGCATTGAGAAACATTATTCACGGCGCCCAGGACAAGGCATTTGGAAAAAAGAAGAAGATAAAAGTGGCTCTGGCAGAGGAGATCATTTCTGCATCCCAGAGAAGCAATGAAAGCTTGGCGATTTCAAAAAGAAATGAAAGCGAGAAGCAGGCTGATTCTGCGAGATAAAATTAAAACATGGCAAAGGAAGAGACAAAACTGCAGAGAATATTTCATTTAGCGAAGAATCCTGTCCAAATAAGAAACATAGCGACATCTGCTCACATTCATCATGGCAAATGCATAGCCGGAAGCTCAAGAATGATGCTGGCTGACGGAAGTATAAAAACCGCCAAAGAGATTTTTGAAGAGGTTTGCAAAGATGGAGAGATTTTTGAAGAAAATGAAGAGCATACTGTTTTCTCTCCAAACAAAAAAATAGAAATTTTTTCCCTTAATAAACAGACGGAAGAAATCGAAAAAAAGGAAATCCAGCATGCCTGGAGGCTTGTCGGCGGGAATACAATAAAAATAAAACTGAGAAATGGCTTTGAGATAGAAACAACTCCCGAGCATAAATATCTCGCGTTCAGGAACGGCATTGAAGGAATAGAGGCCAAGGACTTAAAAATTAGAGACAGAATCATATGCCCAAGAAAACTAAATGCGCTGGAAAATAAAAATATCAAAAACGAAATTCTAAAAAGGCTTGCAAATGAAAACTTTTATGTCAATCTTAAAGCTGAATTTTCCAATTTTCTTAAAAGAAAGATAATAGATTATGGAATTGGAAAATTAAAAGAAGAGTTAAAATTTGCTGTAAAGGCAAAGTCTTTTTATCATGGAATCTGGCAGAATAGGTACAACTTAAATGATTTAATCAGAGTATCATATAAATTTAATATAAGCCTGAATTTCCTGTATGATAATATTGACTTGATTTTCTACAGAACCGGAAAGCAGAGAGGCCAGAATTCATTAAAAATAAAGCTTCCGGAAAATTTTGAAGAATTCTTTTATCTTGCGGGTCTTTTGATTGGAGATGGCTCGGGAAAGAAATTTGTTGTCGGAAAAGAGGAGCTTGGAAAACAATTAATAGAAATATGCAAAAATCTTGGAATTAAAGCAACAAAAAAACAATACAAAGAAAAAACTCCTGAAATTCACACAAATATGACTTTAGTTTATATGCTAAAAAGCCTGTTTGATTATCCTTTAAGCAAGAAATCACACAATGTAAGAATATCTGATTTTGTTTTTCAATCGGAGAAAAAATTCATTTCTAGTTTATTGAAAGGCTATTTTGACACAGACGGCTGTGTGGAAAAATCAAGAAGCGCTGTAACGATTTCTTCAGCAAGCAGCCGGATGATCAATGATTTGCATCTTCTGCTTTTAAGATTTGGCTGCATTGCTATAAAGGAAAAGGACAATACAATCTCAATTTCCGGCATTTCTGCTTTAAATTTTGAAAGAGAAATAGGCTTTCAGTTGAAAGAAAAGGCTGAAAAATTAAGTGCTCTAGTTAAAAAGGTTTCTGGAAGCATTGTTTGTGACACTATAAATGTTGGAAATCAAGTGATGCTGATAAACAGATTGTTAAAAGATGTTGGTTTGCAAGAACTGGCGTTTATAGAAATCAGCAAAATAGAACAAAGCTCTCAAGATATTGTTTATGATTTCACAATTCCTGAAAATCATAATTTTATTGCGGAAGGAATTGTTATTCATAATACAGCTTTTACAGACAATCTTCTCGCTGCATCGGGATACATGGCTGCAAAATATGCCGGGGACTTGGACAAGGGAATGGCGACATGGCAGCATTCTGACGAGCAGGAAAGATTGCTTACAGTCGATGCTGCGAATGTTTCAATGGTTCACGATTTTGAAGGCAAGGAATATTTAATCAACTTGATAGATACTCCCGGGCATATTGACTTTTCTGGAAATGTAACAAGAGCAATGAGAGCGATTGACGGGACAATTGTCCTTGTCTGCGCGAGCGAGGGAATAATGCCCCAGACAGAAACTGTTCTCAAGCAGGCGCTGAGAGAAAGAGTGAAGCCCATTCTTTTCATAAACAAAGTTGACAGACTCATCAAGGAATTAAAACTTTCTCCTGAGGAGATGCAGAAAAGATTCATAAGAATTTACGAAGACTTCAACAGGCTGATAGAAGAAATTGCAGAGCCTGAATACAAGGAAAAATGGAAAGTAAGCATCCTCGACGGAAGTGTTGCATTCGGCTCAGCAAGAGATAACTGGGGGATGTCTGTCCCTTACATGAAGCAAAGAGGAATGACATTCAAAGACATAGTCAAGATTTACGAAATGTCTGAAGATGAGAGGAACAAATGGACATGGGAAAATGCCCCTTTGTACAAAATTATCCTGGATGCTGTCATCAAGCACTTGCCTGACCCATTGACAGCTCAAAGATACAGAATTCCGAAAATATGGCCTGGAGATCCTGAAAGCGAGTTCGGAAAAGATTTGGCAAATTGCAATGCAAATGGAAAACTCGGGTTTGTAATAACAAGAATAACAATTGACCCTATTTCAGGAAAAGAAATTTCAGCAGGAAGGCTGTTCAGCGGAAAATTAAGGCCAGGCATGGAGGTTTATCTGAATCTTGGGAAGCGCAAGCAAAAAATTCAGCAAGTTCTTATTTACAACGGAGTAAGGCCGGAAGTTATTGAAGAAATTCCCGCGGGAAATGTCCTCGCTGTTTCAGGAATAACAGGATTCGCGGGGGAAACAATAACTCTTGAGCCAGAAGAGCCTTTCCTTGAATTAAAGCATATTTTCGAGCCAGTTATCACAAAGGCAATTGAGCCTGTAAGGCCAATTGATCTTCCAAAACTAGTTGAGGTTTTGAAAAAAGTTGCAAAAGAAGACCCTTCAATAAAAATCCAGATTAACGAAGAAACAGGAGAGAATTTGATGTCAGGAATGGGCGAACTTCACTTGGAAATTATAGAAAACAGGATAAAGACAGAAAAAAATGTTGAAGTCAAGACTTCAGAGCCTATAGTTGTTTACAGGGAAACTGTAATGAAAAAATCCCCTGAAGTCATGGGGAAATCCCCAAACAAGCACAACTTGTTTTTCTTCGAGATAGAGCCTCTTGAAGGGCCTGTATATGAGACAATAAAGAAAGGGGAGATTGCAGAGGGGAGAATAAAGAAAAAAGACGAGATGCTCTGGAAAAAACTCTCATCTCTTGGAATAAGCAATGACGAGGCAAGGCAGTACAAAGAAATTTACAAAAGCTGTGTTTTTCTTGAAAAGACAAAGGGGATAATCCAGATAGGAGAAGTTCTTGGATTAGTCATGGATGCTTTTGAGCAGGTTGTTGATTCAGGGCCTATTGTCAGAGAGCCCTGCATGCGATTAAAAGTATCATTAGTTGATGCGAAACTGCACGAGGATGCGATTCACAGAGGTCCGGCTCAAGTTTATCCTGCAGTAAGAGATGCAATCAAGGAAGGAATGGCAAAAGCAACCTCTGTTCTTTTCGAGCCAATACAGACTTATTTAATCGAGTCTCCTATAGAATTCATGGGAGAAGTGACAAAACTTGTCAGCAGCAAGAGAGGGCAACTGCTAAACATAAAACAGGAAGGCGCGAGAGCGATGATTAACGGAAAACTCCCTGTTTCTGAAATGATAGGCTGGAGTTCTGACTTGAGAAGCGCGACAGAAGGCAGAGGCGTTTCTTCATTAGTTGATCAGGCGTTTGAGAAAGTTCCAAACGAGATACAGGAAAAATTAATCAGGCAAATAAGACAGAGAAAAGGAATCAAGGAAGCTGTTTGATAGTAAGAAAATATATAAACTGATTAATTTTTTCTTAAAACATGTTGTCTATAATTGAAAAAGCAAGGGCAAAATTTTTTCAAGTGACTGAAGAATTTGGCTCAGACCCATATCTTTTATTACCTCATGTGCCAGAAGTGGAAAGATGGGCAAAGTTTATGCTAAAAAGATATCCTCAGGCAGATGAGGAAGTTGTTCTATTGGCGGTTTGGCTGCATGATTTGGGGCATTATCCTATTCTAACCGAAGTTGATCATGCGATACGAAGCGAAGAAAGAGCCAGAGAGTTTCTGGAAAAAGAAAAATATCCAAAAGAAAAAATGAAAAAAGTATTGCAGTGCGTTCGTTCCCATAGATGCCGCGATGTTATGCCTGAATCATTTGAAGCAAAAATTATCGCTTTTGCGGATTCCGCAAGTCATATGACTACATCTATATATTTTGACATGGCAAAGGAGGATAAGCAAAAAAATCGCGAGTTTAAGGCGTATGCAAAATTAGAGAGGGATTTCAGAGATTTATCCTCTTTTCCAGAGATTAAAAAAGAACTGACCGAATTATATAATGCCTGGAAAAATTTGCTGAAAGCATATGAAAAGATTGATTTAAAATAAGGTTTTGAGGCTGTTTGATGGCATTTAACCGCAGTAAAGCATTTATACCTATGATTTAAGACTATTCTATGGCTGACAGCATTGATGAGACTATGGAAAAACAGGGGGAAATTGTTGAAAAAACAGAAATTAAAACATCTTCGAGAGATTACATAATCTATCTTATTGGAATGCCTTGCAACAGCTATTCTGTGCAGAGAATAAAAATCCTCAATGGAACCGGTGAATATGAGGTTGAAGAAAAGATTATTCTTAAAAATCAGCATATGGAAGAAAAAGCCAAATATGCGTTCCAGAATATGGTTATAAAAACGAAATTTGGGAGATAAAACTTCCTCGGTTTTCCGAAAAGTTCTCGAAAATTAGATTTTCGGAACCTCGAAAACTAAAGTTTTCGAAAGGTTTATAAAGCTATTTTATGATAACATTTCAAGATGGCTGCAAAGAAAAATCTTAACGTGATATTTGTCGGGCATGTAGACCACGGCAAAAGCACAACTGTAGGAAGACTTCTTTTTGAACTAGGAAAAGTTTCAGAGCAGGAGCTCGCGAAATTAAGGGAAGAAGCGGTCGCAAAAGGAAAAGCGGGTTTTGAATTCGCGTTCGTAATGGACAAATTCAAGGAAGAGAGGGAAAGAGGAGTCACAATAGACCTGGCTTACAGAAAGCTCGTAACAAAGAAATATGACATTACAATCATTGATGCGCCCGGACACAAAGATTTTGTAAAGAACATGATTACAGGAGCAAGCCAGGCAGATGCAGGTTTCTTAGTTGTTGCAGCTGCTGAAGGAGTCATGCCCCAGACTCAAGAACACGCTTTCCTGATGAGAACAATGGGAGTCGCGCAGATTTCTGTTTTGATAAACAAAATGGATATCGTCAAATATGATGAAAAGAAATTCACTGAAGTCAAGGAAGAATTAAAGAAACTGCTCGCGTCAGCAGGATACAATATGGATAAAGTCACATTCATCCCTACATCAGCATGGAAAGGAGACAATATTTCAAAGAAAAGCGAAAACATGAAATGGTATAACGGTCCTACTCTTCTTGAACAATTTGATTTGTTCGAAGAGCCAAAGAAACCAATCGAATTGCCATTAAGAATGCCTATACAGGATGTATATGAAATAACTGGAATAGGCACAGTCCCAGTAGGCAAGATAGAAACAGGAAAAATGACACCAGGCCAAAAGGTGATTATTTTGCCTGGAAGATCAGGAAGAGGAATAACAGGCGAGGTAAAGACAATTGAAGCTCATCATGAACAGCTTTCAGAAGCTCTCGCTGGAGACAATGTAGGAGTAAACATAAGAGGGGTCGGAAAAAAAGATATTGCGAGAGGAGACGTTATCGCGGATGCGGGAAAACCTCCAACAATAGCTGAAGAATTTACAGCAAGAATAGCTGTGATAAATCATCCTTCTGTTATTGCGCAGGGATATACTCCGGTATTTCATGTTCATACAGCGCAAGTTCCATGCCAGTTCATTGAATTGATACAGAAGCTTGATCCAAAAACCGGGCAAGTTCTGGCTGAAAAGCCTGAATTCCTGAAAAATGGAGATGTCGCTGTTGTTAGAATAAAGCCAATAGGAAATCTTGTTCTTGAAAAGACAACTGTCAATCCGCACATGGCAAGATTCGCAATCAGAGACGCTGGAAGAACAGTCGCTGCAGGCGTTTGCATGGAATTGAAAGCAAAGGACATTTCCGGCAAGTAGATTTTTCTTGATTTTCTTTAGAAAGGTTTTTATAGCTATTTTTTCTCTCACAAATATGCAAGTCACAAGAATAAAATTAGCGAGCATAAACATCGATATGCTTAATGAAATCTGCAATATGATAAAGGACATATCTACAAAGTCCGGCGTAGTCATAAGAGGGCCTATTCCAATGCCGACAAAGAAACTGAAGATAACCACAAGAAAAAGTCCTTGCGGCGATGGAAAAGCCACTTTTGACAACTGGGAGATGAGGATTCACAAGAGGGTCATTGACATGCCGATGAACGAAAGGGTTTTGCATTCAATAATGAGAGTGCCTATCCCAAGGGAAGTTTCAATAGAAATCGAGATGATTGAGTAGATCAGTTCTTAGTTTTTATATCCAAGCCCATATCTGCAAAAACTCTTCTTCTGATTTCATGATTTGCAATAAACCTAATGTAGAATCCGTCTTTAATGACTGCAGATAACGAATAATCATTCATATCATAATCTATGCCGTCATTATATTCCTCTATGATTATTTTGTATTCTTTGCTTATCTCTTGAAGGGTTTTGCCTATTAAAGGAGAATTTTTTGATATCCTTCCCCACGCCATTACCGTAGTGTCTTTCTCCAAAGCCATGCCCGGCAAAGGAAAAGACTTTATAAATATCTTTTGCATTCCAGCATGATGGAAATAATCAAGGCTGCTGAAAAGGAAAAGAAGAGAATGGAAGAGATAATAAAATCCCTTGAGCTCAAAAAAACATCAAAAGAAGCGAAAGAATTTTACGCGATGGCTGTGAATTACTACAAAGACGGCATTTATTTTTTTGACAAGAAAGACTTTCTCAGGGCTTTTGAGGCATTCATCATTTCATGGAGCTATGTTGATGCCGGCCTCAAGTTGAAGTTCTTTGCAGTTCCGAGCAAGCAGAAAAAGTGGTTTACTGCCTGAACTGCTTAAATTTATAAATCACCAAAAGTTTTCTTCATTATGCCCGGATGGCCCAATGGTACGGCGCAAATAAATACTCTTAACTGAGATTTAGCGTTTGCCTGGAAAATTCAATGAATGATCCAGTTTACCAGCGAGCTTGTTTCCGCAAGGATATCCAGGTTCGATTCCTGGTCCGGGCGTTTATGCTTATTAACGCAAATAATCAGAATCTAACCTTTGTTCGATTCCTGAAAAAATTTTGACCTTGCTATCAGAAAGATATAAATTTCCAAGGGCTAAATTTTTTTGTTCCGGGCGTTTTGACTTCCTAAAATTAGAATATATATCTGAAGGCAAAACGCACGCAGGGCGTTTATAATCCCTGACAGAATTATGATTAGAAATGATTTTATTCTGAGATTATTCTGATTTTATTTGAACTCGCAGGTTTCGCCTTTTGCAAAATCCACAAATTTCGCCCTTTGGATAACCCTGCTCAAAATCTCGCTTTCTATCTCTCCAATGGATCTGCCGCTGCTGACTCCTGGCTTGTTCACATTAAAGTTCTGCGCAAGAATTCTGTCAATTATCTGCTGCACAGGCGCTGTGTTCTTGCTTTCCTCTTTTTTCATTTTATCCCTCTCTCCCTGCCTTAGATTCCCTTTTCTGTTTATTTTTTATTACTTTTTTATATTTAAATCTTTCTCTGCCTCAATTAGATTTAAAAACCTTTCCAATCATACTATTTTATGGCTTCAAAAGTGAATGCATCGCATATTCTTGTCAAGACAGAGACAGAGGCGCTGGCAATTATGAATGACATAAGGCACGGCAAAGGCTTTGAAGAGCTTGCAATGCAAAAAAGCCTCTGCCCTTCACGAAAGAAAGGCGGAAGTCTTGGATGGTTTTCAAGAGGGCAGATGGTCAAAGAGTTCGAGAATGCCGCTTTTGCAGGCAAAAAAGGGCAGATAATAGGCCCTGTCAAGACGCAGTTCGGCTTCCATGTTATCAGAATAGACGATATTTCTTAATGTAGCCCCATGTAGACAAATCAAATAGATACATTTAAATATGTAGACACCTATTATATTATTGAGGGAGATCAATAGGTGTCTCTTTCACAAGAAGGAAAGGTGACTTGTGAGGAAAATGCTCAAAAACTGAATGTTTTTGGCATCCCAAAAGCCGATGCTTTTGAGGACCTTGGTTTTCATACGATATGTATTTGGAGAAAAGAAGGACAAAGCACGGCATAAAATACTATCTTGCCCATTCTTTCAGGGAAGGCGGGAAAGTCCAGAAAATTCGCGTTTATCTCGGGACAGGATTAAAGAAAAAAGTGCTGAAGCAGAGGCAGGCAAGAGCAAAGGAGCTGCTTGAACAGCAAGTCAACAGCTTCAAGATAATAAGAAGCCCTCTTGAATATGAATTTTCAAAGCGCGAGAGAGATTTGATAAAGGCGCTGAAGGCAAGAAAAAAATTCCAGGTGTTTCATCTTTCTGAAGAGGACTGGCAAGTGTTTACAGAGCTGTTCACTTACAACACGAACGCGATTGAGGGCTCGACAATAACGCAAAATGAGGTTTTCGAAATTCTGAAAAAGAACAAATGGCCGTTTAACAAGCCGAGAGAGGAGATTTCAGAGGCTTACGGGGTTGCGAAGGCGGTTGAGCATATAAGAAAAACAAAAACACATCTTTCTCTCAAGCTGATAAAAGACATTCACAAGACAATTTTCGAGAACTCGAAAAGCTTTGCTGGCAGGTTCAGGGAGCGCGGAGTTGAAGTCGGAATCCGTGACGGCTTGGGCAACTTGATTCATCTCGGGGCGCCTGCCACAAGAGTCATTCCATTGCTGACAGAGCTTGTGAAATGGTACAATAAAAACAGAAGAAAAATTCCGGCGATTGTTCTTGCGATTGTTGTTCATAATCAGTTTGAATACATTCATCCTTTTGAAGATGGAAATGGAAGAGTCGGCAGGCTTCTGCTGAACAATATTTTAATCAAGCACAAATTGCCTCCTGTCAATATCTCAATGAAAAACAGGAAAAAATACTACGAAACTCTCCGCGAGTTCCAGAAAACAGGGAATATCAAGCCCTCTATCGAGCTTATCCTCAAGGAATACAAGATACTGAGAAAGAAGCTGGGAAAGAATGCAAAGAAGAAAAAATAGGTGTCTAGTCGTATGGGGCTTCGCCCCCTGACAAGTCACCCCTTAAAAAATAGGTGTCTACAAAACTGAAAAAATGCTGAAATGTAGACACCTGATTCAGATAAGTTTTTGCTGATGCGGCTTGAACTCAAGATCAAGTTTTGTTTGAAGCTTTTTTTCCATTCTTTGCCTTTCTCTCTTTTTAATCAACCATGCTTTTTTTCTTTTTTCAATCGAGGCACAATATATTTTTCGTTTATTGAAGCTAATTTTATGCGCTGCTTTTTATACGAAGAATCTATCCATTTTATTTCATTTATTTCTCTTGTCGCTTTTGGTTTTCCTTTAATTCTGACAATATAAACCTCCATTACGACTTTTACATTTTTCTTTCTAAAATGGGAGTTTCATAAATGCCATAATAGCTGATGGAAACAGGAGATACTGACAGTTCTTCTTTCAACTCTCTTTTTAAGGTTTTTTCAGGAGTTTCCCCTTGCTTTATTTTTCCTCCAGGTAATATGAAGTGAGGCTCATTATACTTTCTGCACATTAGCAGTTTCTTGTTTTTTAAAATGACTGCTCCAATTTTATGATATATCATTTTATAATTTGATGAAATAATATAGAAAATTAAGTATAAAAATATTTTGGATACTGGGCGTTCCAGCGTACTGGCTTGTTTTTTAGCAACAAAAAAACATTGAGTTTAGGATTAGGAATTATTGTCGTAACTAAATAATAATAATAAAAACGTAAGATTTAAATAGAAGAAATAGTATAAAAAAATTATGGATTTAAAGGATTTGGTGGATTTCTTAAGTGGGAGGGATATTAGTAAAATAGATTTTTCTATGTTAAACTATGCAAAAGATATACTTATTAAAATAGGAGATAAATGCTTTGAGGAAGAACGGTTTGGAGATGCGATAACTGCTTATGAGAAAGCCGGGGCAAAAGATCTGCTTATAAAAGTGGGGGATAAGTGCATCGAGAAAGAAAAGCTTGCATATGCGATAGAATCTTATGAGAAAGCCGGCGCAGAAAATCTGTTTGATAAGATAGGAGACGAATGCATTAAGAAAGGACTGCTTGAAGATGCAATAAAATATTACAAGAGATCTGGAAAGAAATTAGTGAAGGAGCAGCTTATCAGGTTAGGAGACGAATGCGCTAAGGAAGGATGGCTTGGATACTCGATAGATTATTATGAAGAAGCTGGGGCAAAGGAACAGCTTATTAAAGTAGGAGAGGAATGCATTAAGAAAGGATGGCTTGCATTTGCAATAGAAGCTTTTGAGAAAGCTGGGGCAAAGGAACAGCTTATTAATATAGGAGATAAATACATTAAGAAAGGACTGCTTCAATATGCAATTGATGTTTACGAGAAAGGTGGGGCAAAAGATTTAATAGAATTTTTAAAACAATTCAAAGGGTGCGGTTTATCAGCAAAAAAAGAGTCATAAATAAATTTTTTTGCTTCGAGCGTTCTAGCCAAGGTTAAGCTTTTGCTGATATGCTTTATGCTCAAGCTTAAGCTCGATTTGCTTTTTTTCCATTCTTTGCCTTTCTCTTTTGTCGATTAGCCATTCCTTTTTTCTTACAGTTCCTGGATGCTCTGGAAGCTCTGACTGCTGGAAAGAAACTGCTTCTAGTCTTTTGCCGTCTTTGCCTGTCAGCAGACATTTATCACAATAAACAACTCCGTTTTCTTTTGTTCCTATATGCCCGCATATCTGTTTTTTTTCTATGAAGTAAAAATAATCAGGATGTATGTAATTAGGAACCAGCATAGTCACATCTTGCTCCATAACATATCTTTCCGGCCTGTTTTTCATGTTTTCAAATTCTTTTAATTTAAGATGCTCTTCTTTTTTCAGCGGCTTTTGCAGCATATCCCACGACTCGCCTGTTACTTCTCTAGCAAATTTTTTCGCTTTTATTCTTAATGGCAATAATTCAATTCTCTCTTTTGGAAAAGAGTTCAATGCTTTGAGAGCATGCCAGCCTCTTTCGTCAGCTTCTTCCGGAGAAACAGTCAAGTCTACAATCAGCTTTAATCCCACATTAACCCCTGCGCTGAGATATTTTCTTGCCTGCTCCAGCCTGAAATCATTGTTGCAGCCGTGCAAGCAGGCTCCAATCTCATATTTGTCTGCTCCGATTGAATAAAAAAGAGCAGAATTTGTCTCTCTGAGCAATCTTGCCACTTGCTTGTCATATTCAAGATATTTTGTCGGCATAATTGCCTGTATGTTGTGTTTGTTGCATAATAGCAAAAATTTTATTAAGCGCCCTCTAAACCTCTTATATCCGCACTCAACTGTCTTGCCTATCCTTGCTATTTTGATATCATTTTCTTCAATCTGCTTTTCAAGAACACTTTCTTTTATTTTCCAAGGTATTGGCTCGTGATAATTTGTTCTTCTTGCATAGCAATAAGAGCAGTTGTATTTTGTAGCATTTCTCTCTCTGGTTTTTGGATTTGTGTTGCTTGGACAGCCAGTTGATAAATCGATATTATACTTGCATAAGCAAACATCTTCATAATTTCCGTTTAGCTTGCTTTTCTTTTTAATATAGTCTGCTTTTCCTGAAGTGAAGCTGACTACAGGTTTGTTTAATTTTTTTATATTTATCATTTTAACTTAAGACCTGGCTGAGGGCTTTTTTTATTCACATCAAGATGTATAAAGCCGTCTTCATAATAAGAAGATACAAGTTTTACACAATAACCTTCAATGGGGCAGTCCAGCTGGCAGGAATAGTTCTTTTTTGTGCAAACTTTAGAGCCCAGAATCCATAATGCGCTGTCAAAAGCCCTCAAATCAAGGCTTTTCTCCCTGCAAAATCTTTGATAGAAGTCTGCCAAACCAGATATCACCCTTCCTTTGTGTATTTTTTTCTTTTTTGTTTTCAGTATTCCTGTACCTATGCTTATTCTAATGTCATGAATATCAATTTTTGGAGGCAAGTCTTCCTTGTTTTTGAAATCTACTATCTCTCCTTCTATAAATGAGCAGACAAGCTGAGAACCCAAGCCGGGGCCATATCCATTGAATTTTTGTATCTCTTTTAATCCTCTAATGACATCTTTTTCATTGAAAATCTCTCTTGGATCTCCGTCGTATTCTCTGGAGAGTTTTCTGTAGTTATCAAGAAAGCCCTCTATGCCTTTTAAAAATTTATAATGTAAATCATTTTTGATTATTTCATCAACTTTGCTTGGCAAGTTTATGGCAACATTCGGCTTAAAAAACAAAGGCTCTTTTTCAAAGACTTTCCTCCCGTTCATATAAAGAATATCTGATTTGATGTTATGGTCAAAGAACATCATGGCAAATAGATATAATGCATGTTCTTTGCTCCCTCTTTCCATTCCTTTAGGAAGAATTGAATAAGGCTGCAAAGCATCTGCTCTTGCAAAAATCTGCTTTTTATTTTTCTTTGCATCCAATAAAGTCGTTATTACTGCAAATGCCCTTTTTTCATCAAATTTAAAAATTTTTTTCATTTTTTTATTTTCATCATGCCTTTGAATTTCCTGTATGCTTTGAAAAAATCATGATATTTTTCAATCAGTTCCCTGTCCTTGTAATCTGCTTTTTGAAAACCCGCCTCTTTCTCCGGCTCGGCGACAGAGCCAAAATGTCTGTCAAGAGCATTAACAAGCATTCTTCTTAAGCCTTCTTTGCCTGAAACCTCCTCTCCGATTGTTTTGATATATCTTTTATCTTCTTCCTTTTTTCTGATTTCTTTCGTCACTGCTGTCATAGAATAATTGAATAATGCCGCTTTGATAGCAACCTCAAGCCTTTCATCCAAGTCTTTTATATCAAATAGCTCGGCAGCGGCGTTAAATCCCAGCAAGCCAGCCCTGTGCAAAGATTTTGTTGTGTCATCTAATCTATGAAAATTGATGGCGGTATATACTGTTGTTGCCCCGAGACCCTTGAATTCATGGGCAAATCTATACAAGGTGTAATCTTTTTCTTCAAGCTTTTCTTCCTTCAGCTTTAGCTCATAAAGCCTGCAAAGGCTTCTTGCCCTGTCATCAAGAACTATTCTCTCATAAATATCCTCTTCATACTGCAGCTCCCTGCAGATATCATCAGGGACATCAGTTATCATTGCATCAATCTTTTCAAGATATGGCTTTTTTGTTTTTTGATTTATTAATTTTGCAGCTCTGAATCTTCTATGGCCGAAAACAAGCCTGTATTTGTTTTTACCTATCTCTTTCAGCAATATTGGCTCAAGCAAGCCAACAAGAGAGTATGTAGAGCTTATTTCTTCCAATTTTTCTTTTTCAAATGTCTTTCTCGGCTGGCTTTTATCCTCAACAATTTGCTCTATAGGCACTTCTCTGACCTCTTTATACAAGAATTTCCCTTCCCCTCCTTTTTTATGGAATTCTCCTATCAATATTCTTTCTTTTAAACTAAGCCTTGGTTTTTGATTCTCTATTTGAGCTAAATAATCTGACTCTTCCCTGATTTTTTCTTCCAAAGAATTTATTTTTTTATCATGCTGGGCGATAATCTCTTTTGTTGTCTTGTCTCCCTTGAAAACCCCGCTTAATTTGAGGATTTTTCTGTCGATATATGCTATTTCCAAAAAAGTCCTGACAAATTTTGTTGCCTTGTCTATTTTCCTATAAAGCCCCATCAAATGAGATAAGGAATCTTCTTTATTTTCCAACCTGAACTCCTTATCTTTGCTTTTTTGCTCTTTTAAATATCTCTCAGCAGCTTTTTGCATTGTTTCAAGGCTGGGGCGTCTGCCGCCATGCGTTAAATTTTTAATAAACCTGAGCTGTTCTTTTCTGTCTATTATTCTGCCAAGATATACTCCGTGATGATAACTCAATCCGCCTTTTCTTGTAAGACCTTTTTCTACTTCTTCTTTCAGCTTGGGATGCAGGTTTTGATATTTAAACGCCCTGTTGACAGCATTTCTGCTCAAGCTCAAATCTTTTCTAAATTCATCTTGCGGCAAAATATCCGTTATTCTTGAAGGCAGGGTGTCATAAGTGCCTTTATCAAGATCTGCTTTGGTTATTCTCCCTTCTGACTTCTGGATTACCTTATATTTCCAGTATTCCCATAAATTATCCGCTCTTTCGTGCAATGGAATCTTTACTTTTGTGCTGTTCTCAGCCCTTTGAATCTCTCTTCTTTGCTTTTCAGTCAAATTTCTGTATATTCTGGCAAAAATTTCTTTTTTATTTAGCGCTATGCAAGCGACAAATCTCCTGTTGCCCCCAAGAACATTGTAAACTTTTCCGCCATTTTTTTTAATTTCCTCGACAAGTATCGGCTGGAACATCCCTTTTTTCTCTATTGAAAGAATCAGTTTTTCAAGGTCAATGTCATGCCATGTTTTCCTTTCGTTTTCAGGGTCTATGAAAACCCTTTTTTCCCCGTTTTCATCATAAATCTGGATTTCTTTATACTCTGTTTTTAAATTGTCTGCCATTTTCTCCTCTTAGCTACTTTAGCCCCTGCCTTTTTTACTTTATTCCTTAATTAAAAGATTTAAAAAGAATTATTGCAAGCCAATCATAGCTTTTGAAAACCTATTATTTAACTACCTTGATGCTCTTCTTCTTGTAATTCCAGGGGCTATGCCCCCACTGAATCAACAGGTCAATGCCAAGCTTTTCAAGCCCCTGCGGAATGTCGCAGGCTCCGAAGCATGTTCCAAGCCATATTACAATCTTTGCTCCTGTTTTTGATTCAAGCTCAGATGCGATTTCAGTTGCCATTGGCTTCAAGCCGTCAGGAAGCTGAATGCAGACGCGCTTCGCTTTCTGCCTCTTGATTTCCTTGACTGCCTTGTCAAGCTCGAGATTGTAATTTGATTCTATCATATTTTAGCCTAAATTCACAGCTTTTTATATCCTTTTACCGAAAGGTGCGCGAAAATTTTCGAAAAGATTTTCTGCACCTCGGAAAGCTGTAGCTTTCCGAAAGGTTTTTAATGATGTTTTAACTATAGAATGGTAACGTTTATGGAGTAAAATGGGAGAAACAAATAAAATAACTAAAGAAGAAATAAATCTATATAAAAAAATAAAAGAAAATGACTTGGACATGTTCAAAATACTGAGAGAGCTCTACAAAGAAAAGGGTATTAGCCAAGGCATAGAAAAAGATGAGATTGCAGAGCTAGAAAAAATTGTCTTAAAATCACCTGAACTGCAGAAGATGCTTAAAGATTATGAGCAACTAAGGTCTCGTTTAGACAGCAAACAAGAAGAAAATGCCAGAAATTTTATTGCTTCTAAATTATATGAAGTTATGGGCGGAAAAGAAGGAAAAACATATTTTGATGTTGAAGATATCTCAGTTTATATTCCTAAACTTAATTTGGGGCTAATAAGAACACCTTCTAGGAGCTTTAATGAAAGAGACTATAGGGGCGGAGTCGAACAACTGCTCTACTTAATTGAAGATGATAATGAAGCGGCCAAAGTTTTAACAAGAGTTTACAGCAAAGAAATAGAAAAGAAAAAAGACCCTATTGAAGCAAGAGAATTCTTAAAAAAATTAAAAGATGGAAAATGAAAGAATTAGGAAGATTAGAGAAAAGGCAATAAACGATTTAGAAAGTAAAGTCAACTTTTGGGAGAGCTTAAGAGACAAAGGGCAGCTGTTTAGGCCTATGTTTCATCAAGCCAGTCCTATTTATGAATCTATAAACAATGGCACTAAAAGGATTCTATTGGCTGGAACAACTGGGAGCGGAAAAACTCTCCCAATTTCAATGATAATTTCTTTACTTAACAAAAAAAAGCCTCAAAAAACCCTTTGGATAGGTCCTGACCAAGCACTTAGAACAGCCCTAAATAGGGATGTAAACAGATATCTCACTGATTTTGAACTGCCCCCTTTAAAAATTGCCTCTATAACAGACCCCAAACAAATTCAGAGAGATGCAGATATACTTGCTGTGAATTATTGCAAATTGGGATATCTTCCTTTGAATAATAATCGCTTTGTAGATTATATCTTAAAATTAGCCCCTTCTTTTGGTATAATTGTGCTAGATGAATGCCAAAATTTAAAGAATCCCTCTGCACAAAGATCAGAAAATATTGAAAGATTTATTAATAAAACTTTGGATAAATATTTCATTCTTGCTTCAGCAACACCCTGCCACAACAGATTAAAAGATTTAGGATCTATTTTTCATTTGTTAGAACCAACAAATTATCCTCTCGAAGAGTACGATTACAATAGAAATCCTAATACTATAACTGATTTTATAGCAAGAGGAAAATGGTTCAATTTTACAAATGAAGATTTAAAGGCCATTTATCCGGGTCTTCCATCTGTTCCGACAGAAGAAAATGGGTTGATTAAAGACTTGAATATAGAAATTCCAGATGAGTATACATGCCGTTATCTTGAATTATGGGCAGACAGATTTGCTGATTCTGGCTCAAAACTAATGGGTTTAAGGAAAATTTTGCTTGAAGGAATGCTGGCCAAAGATGACAATGATGGCTGGTTAAGAGATTTATTAAGCGATTTAAAAAAAGAGGGGCAGGCAGCAATATTTAGCTATCTAAAAGAAGGAATTGTTGACAAATTAGTTGATAAATCAGAAAGCGTTTTTGGAAAGGGCAAGGTGGGTTGTGTTGATGGAACTATTCCCTTCGAACAAAGAGTCGAGCTCGCTGATTTATTCAGTCAAGGCAAATTAGGATTAAATGTGTATACCACAAAAACCATGGGTGAAGGCATCCCTTCATTAACACATGAACGACCTGTAGGTCTTATTCACTTTGACCCCCCCTTTAACCAAGGAGATTTCTTGCAATGTGAAGGGAGGTTTTACAGAATTGGCCAAACAGGTGAGGTTAGTATTTATTCAACACTTGGAACAAGCAAGAAGCTAGAAGAAGCGCAAAAAGAGATTAAGGCAAAACTGGAAAATGAAGAGGACATGAAATCAAGAAGCAACTGGACACCTGGAACAATACACCAAGACATAAATAATTTAAGAAAAGCGAAGGCAAAAATCTATGAAAAATTAATGGTCGGACAAAAAAAGGTATTAAGCAGCGTAGAAGAAAGAATAATGAACGCCTCTGTTAATCCTTTCTCAGTTTCGCTTGACGAAGATACATTAACTTGTTTAGCAAGTTTAATTCATGTAAAAAGTGGTGACAATAAAAAATTAAAAGTTCTTGATGCGCTAAACAGGCTTCATGGTGTTGGGAAAAAAGAGCTTCAAAAAGCAATTAATGGGAGGGGAGGTTATGCAAGGTATTACAATGAAATTGTAGATCATTTATATTTAATTCGCTCTGCTTCTTACTCAGCGGCCCTTGTTGCAGAGACAGTCAGGGAAATAGAAATAAAAGGAGAAAATCTGGAAAGTATAGTTGACTTTGGCTGTGGCCCTGTTGCAAATATTGCAAGGAATTTAAACAGGCCAATAATAAATATGGATGCAAGCAAAAAAATGCTTGATGGAGCAAAAAAAGTATGTGAAAAATACAATATTAAATGCAAATATGTGAAAGCATTTATGCAGGATACCCCATTTAGCAACACTTCTATAGACACTATCATAGCATCAAATTCCTTGAACTTCAACAGAAATACAGAAAGTGAAAGGGAAGTAGAAGATGTATTGCTTGAATCCAATCGTATTCTGAAACAAAAAGGTTATTTTATCATAACTTTCCCAAAAGGAAGAAGCGTCAGTGAAAAGGAATTCGAAAAATTGACGAAATTAACAGAAAAATATGGCTTCAACCCAATTGTCTCTGATGTTTTTAAAGGCATTGACAAAGATGGCAATGTTATTTTTACAGGAACAAATATGCTTGTAGCTCAAAAATGTGAAAATAAAAAAGGATATGGGAGTTTTGATGGCTACAGGATATTTTTGCCTCAAGAATATGTTATTTCTGGAGGAGAAAAATTAAACAAGTTATCAGGAGACTTATACAAACTATTCAGGCAAGGAAGTGAAGAAATTGGCAGAACTCCTCTTTTTTATGTAACCAAGGGCGGCCAAAGCCTGAAAGATGTCCTAAAATAAAATGCTAGAAAAAAATCTGGAAGAATTCAGGAAAGCAAAAAATCCATTTGGAAAGTTGATTGAGTATTATGTAAACTTAAGACATGGGGCAGTCAAATCTAGCTATCTTAAAACTAAGAGCAAAACAATGAGAAAAGGAAAAATTAATACAGACACAGCCAGGGCTTGGATTCATGGTGATGTGCCATTTCCGACTAAATACCTAAAGGGATTCGTAGAGGAGCTGCAAATCCCTCTGGAAGAGATAAATAAAGTTAATAATGGCAAGAATCCTTTTGAGCCAGATATTGAAGAATTCAAAAAAGCTAAAAATCCCTTGGGAAGATTAGTGGATTATTATTTATATAATCAAAAATGGCCAAGAAAGCATTGTTTAAGCAATAATGAAACAATAATAAAAAATAAGATTAAACTAGCCACATGCCGTTATTGGATACGCAATGATTCCTTTCCGATTAAATACCTCAAAAGTTTTGTTGAAGAATTAAAAATACCTTTAGAAAAAGTTATTGAATTAAATGGAAAAAACCCATTTGAGCCTGATATTGAAGATTTTAAGAAAGCTAAAAATCCTTTGGGAAGATTAGCGGATTATTATATCAATCTAAGGCATGGCATTCCAATATTTGAATATTTCAAAGATAAAAGCAAAGCAATAAAAAGGAATAATCTAAATCCAGCTACAGCTGAGATTTGGGTTAGGGGCCAGAAATATTACTTAAAACACATCAAAGGAATTGTTGAAGAATTAAAAATACCTTTAGAAAAAGTTATTGAATTAAATGGAAAAAACCCATTTAAACCCGATTTAGAGGAATTCAAGAAAGCAAAAAATCCGCTTGGAGAATTGATAGAATTTTATGTTGATTTAAAATATGGCATGTGCAAACTTAATTATCTAAAAAACAAGAGTGTAACAATAAAAAAGGATAAATTGAACCCCTATACTGTATTAAATTGGACTGGACTAGCTACTAAACTCCCATTAAAACATATCAAATCTATTTGTAATGAATTGCAAATTCCATTGGAAGAAATAATTAAAGTTAATAATAAGAACCCTTTCAAGCCTGATTTAAAGGAATTCAAAAGAGATCATTGTCCTATAGGCAGATTAATAGATTTTTATATTGATTTAAGATATGGTGCACCTAGAGAGAGATATCTTAAAAGCAAAAGCAGAACAGTGAAAAAAGAGAAATTAAATATAGGAACAGCTATAGGCTGGGTTAACGGTGGATCCCCATTCCCCCTCAAATATCTCAAGAACTTTGTCGACGAATTGAAAATCCCTTACAATGAAGTTAACTATCTCATCAATGGAGATATTGAAAAGGGAATTGCAAGGGCAGGCAATGTGAGCATTGAACCTAGCACAGAGATGATTCTAGATTCAGTGAAGTATTACATACAGCAATATAAAAAAGGCCAGAAAGAAAGGCCTGCTGTTTTTTATCCAAAAAAGCATTCTGCTTTTGAAGAAAAGCATGGAATCAGCACAAGGCAGATATACAGGAGTTTGAATAAGTAAGATGGCTTTAGAAAAGATAGCTAATGAAACCAAGCCAAATTTGGAGGAATTCAAGAAAGCCGAGAATCCCGCGGGAAAGTTAATTGATTTTTATATTGATTTAAGATACGGTATTTCTAGAAATGATTATCTTAAAAATAAAAGCGAAACAGTGAAAAAAGAGAAATTAAATATCGATACCTTTGCAGCATGGATTAGAAATCAAAATCCATTTCCACTTAAATATCTTAAAAGATTTATTTATGAACTACAAATCCCGCTCGAAGAAGTAATCGAAGTTAATAACGGTAAGAATCCTTTCAAGCCGGATGTTGAAGAGTTCAAGAAAGCTAAAAATCAGTTTGGTAAACTGATTGACTTTTATATTGATTTACGATATGGTGTTTCCAGACAAAACTATTTTAAAAATAAAAGCAGCACAGTAAAAAAAGAGAAATTAAATATCGATACCTTTACAGGATGGATTAGAAATGAAAATCCATTTCCACTTAAATATCTTAAAAGATTTATTTATGAACTACAAATCCCGCTCGAAGAAGTAATTGAGGTTAATAATGATAAGAACCCTTTTGAGCCGGATGTTGAAGAGTTCAAGAAAGCCAAATATCCGATAGGTAGACTGATTGACTTTTATATTGATTTAAGATATGGAATTAGTACAAGAAGCTACTTGAAAAGCAAAAGCGAAACAGTGAAAAAAGAGGGATTGGATGTACGCATGCCTGTAAGCTGGGTAATAGGCAACACCCTTTTCCCTCTTAAACATCTTAAATCTTTTATGAATGAACTTCGAATTCCATTGGAAGAAGTTATCAAACTTGAAGGGAAAAACCCATTTAAACCAGATTTGGAAGAGTTCAAGAAAGCCAAATATCCGATAGGTAGACTAATTGACTTTTATATTGATTTAAGATATGGTCTTGATAGAAAAAATTATCTTAAGCATAAGAGCAAAACAGTAAAAAAAAGAGGATTTAATGTATCGAGATGCGCAAATTGGATCCACGGCAGAGCACCATTCCCATTAAGATATCTTAAAGATTTTATTGATGAACTTAAAACTCCTCTTGAAGAAGTAATTGAAGTCAACAATGGAGAAAGTCCTTTCAAACCAAATTTAGAAGAGATTAAAAAGGCTAAACATCCAGAAGGTAAACTGATTGAGTTTTATATTGATTTGAGATACGGACTTACTAGAAGAGATTATCTTAAAAGAAGCACAGCAGTCAAAATAGAGAAATTTAATACAATTGAAGACCGTATAAGGGGGGATATTCCTTTTCCACTAAAATATTTTAAACATTTTATTACTAAACTTAAGATTCCATCTGAAGAAATAATAGAAATCAATAATGGCAAAGATCCTTTTAAACCAGATTTAGATGAGCTTAAGAAGAATAAAAATCCGTTTGGTAAACTTATTGACTTTTATATCGATTTACGATGTGGTGTTTCCAGAACAAATTATTTGGAGAACATCACAACGATAGAAAAACCTATTAGGACTATAAGTAGATGGATAAATGGAAAAATTTCATTCCCACTCAGATATCTCAGGGGTTTTGTAGATGAACTCAAGATTCCTTTAGAAGAGGTAATAAGACTTAAAAGAAGAAATCCTTTTAAGCCAGATTTAGATGAATTTAAGAAGGCTAAAAGCCCGGTTGGTAAACTGATTGACTTTTATATTGATTTAAGATATGGTATTCCCAGACAAATCTATCTTAAAAATAAAAGCAAAACAGTGAAAAAAGGGGAATTAAAAATAAGTACGTTGAGTACTTTGTTTGCATGCTGTGACCCATTTCCATTAAAATATATTAGATCATTTGCAGACGAGCTGAAAATCCCTTACAACGAAGTTAACTATCTTATTAATGGAGATATTGAAAAGGGGATTGCAAAGGCAGGCAATGTGAGCATTGAGCCTAGCACAGAGATGATTCTAGATTCAGTAAAATATTACATAGAGCAGTATAAAAAAGGCCAGAAAGAAAGGCCTGCTGTTTTTTATCCAAAAAAGCATTCTGCTTTTGAAGAAAAGCATGGAATCAGCACAAGGCAGATATACAGGGGGTTGAATAGATGACACTTCAAAACAATAAAGTTTATATAATTAAATACAACATCATTGAAAATGGAAAAAATGAATTTTGATTTTTATGCGAGACCAGCAGAAATTGTTGCAAAGGCTATTTTAAATGGCAAAATCATAAAAAAACTCCCGGTCGGAGATTTAAAAGGCATAATTCTTGAAACAGGAGCATATCAGGGTGGAAGCGCAACAAAAAGCAGAAAAGGAATGCTCTATAAACCCGGAACTATCTTTTTGATGCCTTTTAGAGGACTTACAAGCTTAAATATCTCCACAGATAAAGAATATTTTGCTTCTTGTGTTGAAATAAGGGCTGCTGAATTTAACGGCCAGATTATTGATACACCTTATAGGCTTGCTAAATTTTTATCTTTAGACTGCAAAAATCCTGCAAAAAACCTGGATGGAAAATTACTAGGTGAAGAATTATGCATAGAACCTCCGGAAAAACATTTGTCAAATTCTCAAATTACTGTAAGTAAGCCTCGTATTAAATCAGACAACTGTATTGCCTATTACAGATTCAAGGCATGAAAATCAAACTATTGTGTGGCTGTAAAATTCAGGCAGAATAAGGATTCTTAGGGCTGTATTTTTCGCAAAGTTCAAATCATCTCGAGCAGGCATTGCAGGAGTATATTGGAAAATAATTTTTGCATAAAAGCAATGCTTTTATAGTTTTTTGTTTTAGTTAAACAGGATGAAAACAAAAATACATAAGATATCTAAACTCGAAGAAAGACTCAGAAAAATAGAGGAGAATCCAGCCTTGATGCTGAAAGATTGGCTTTATGAAAATTATACCGTCATGGAGAAATCTACAGACAAAATAACCAGAGAACTTTCTAGAAAACCTTATTGTTTTAATATATCAAACACAAGCATCGCCACGTATTTAAAATCCCTTGGCATCCCGAGAAGAAAAGGTTTCACATGAAAATCATCTTCTCGCAGGAATGTCTTAAGTATATCCGGAAAGGGCATCCTGAAAGCCCTGAGAGAGTAAAAAGAGCATATGAGCTGCTAAAGGACAAGTATCCTTTTGTTAAGGCAAATCAATGCTCAGATAAAGAGCTTTTGCTATGCCATTCATTGGCGCATGTCAATTCTGTCAAAGAAGGAGCTTTTTCTGACGCAGACACCCCGAACTTTCTTGATATACTTGAGTACGCGAAACTTTCAGCAGGAGCAGCGATTCAGGCGGCTGAGCTTGCTTTGGTTGGCGAAAAAGCATTCTCTTTGATGCGACCTCCAGGACATCACGCTTCAGCATCTTCAGGTCCTCAAGGATTTTGCTATTTCAATAATATTGCGATTGCTGTTAGCAAGATGTTAAAGGAAAAGAAAGTTAAGAAAGCAGCAATTCTTGACATAGACGTTCATCACGGCAATGGCACTCAAGATATTTTTTTAGGAAATGACAAGGTGCTTTATATTTCACTGCATCAATCTCCATTATATCCTGAAACAGGACTTGTCAGTGAGAAAAATTGCATAAACTATCCTCTTCCTTCTGGAACATCCGAGCAAGAATATCTTGATGTGCTTGAAAAAGCATTAGAAAAGATTCAGGAATTTAATCCAGATATTCTTGGTATATCTGCGGGCTTTGACACTTTCAAAGAAGATCCTCTTGCCTCTCTGCAACTTGAAATTGAGAGTTATGAGAAAATAGGCAAAATGATTAATTCTTGTAACATTAATACTTTTGCTGTGCTAGAAGGTGGCTATTCCTCAAGGCTCGGAGAATGCATCCATGCCTTTTTGAAAGGCATTGAAAAATGACAATAGAGGACAAAATTAGATTCTGCATAGGCATTGCTGAAACGGCCGCAGGACTGGCAGGCAACACCGCTTCTCTTGTCTATTTTGATTATTCTAAAAACTACAATCTTGAAAAAGCAGCCTCTAATGCAGCATGGCTCATTATTTTAAGCTCAGCAGTCCTGATTAGGGGGCTTTACAACATCTACGTTGCAAGGAAAATTGAAGAAAACAAAGAAAATGAAAAATAAAACAGCAGAAAAAGTTTTTAGCCTTGTTAAAAAAATTCCGAGAGGCAAAGTAACTACTTATTCTGCCATTGCAAGAAAAGCAGGAACTTCAGCGAGAGCAGTCGGCGGAATTCTGCATTCAAACAAAAATCTTGTCATCATCCCTTGCCATAGGGTAATTAAAAGCAATGGAGAAATCGGAGGATATTCTCAAGGCATTAGAAAGAAAATAAAGCTGCTGAAAAAGGAAGGAATAAAAATCAAAGGCGATAAATTAATCTTCAAGGAAAGCTTCAAGAACTTTTAGAGCGCATTTTTTAGTCTTTACAGATTTATCTTTCAATAGTCTGCAAATTTCATCCATCGCCAAATCTTCTTTCTTCAAATAAACTTTTTCCTTAAACAACTCTCCTGTTTCTACATTCAATGCATCAGCAATTCTTTTTATTGTGACAAGACTGCCTTTTTTTCTCCCTCTCTCAATCTGGCCGTAAAAATTCTGCGTTATTCCAGCTCTCTCGCTCACTTCTTCCTGAGTTAAATCAAGTTTTTTTCTAATATACTTGATGTTCTGAGCCACTGTCTGATAAATAACTTCAGAAGCAGCATATTTGTGCTTATTGTGATAATATCCCCTGCCCATGCTTCTTGTTATAAGTTTAAGCTTTATAATTTTTTCTATATGTTATCTTTAAAAAGAAGTAACAATAAAAATCATAAAAAACAGTGATTTTTGAGATTTTATCGACGGGAAAAATTTGGCGATTTTGCTAATTCAGCCAAATTTAGCCTAATTAAGCCTTAATTATGCAAAAAGGTTTATAAAGGAAGCTGAATTTTTTAAACTGTAAACAGAAACTTTTAGAAAAAGTTTCATCAAAAGATAAAATGGAAGCTGATAAAGCAAGCAAAGAAAAGGCAATCAAGGAATACAACGCAGAGTCAATCAAGGTTCTCGAAGGTCTTGAGGCAGTGCGCAAGAGACCTTCAATGTATGTCGGTTCTACTTCCAAGGACGGGCTGCATCATCTTGTCTATGAAGTTGTTGATAATGCCATAGACGAGGCGCTGGCAGGATTCTGCAATCTTATTAAAGTCACTATAAACAATGATGGAAGTCTGACTGTAGAGGACAATGGAAGAGGCATTCCTATTGAAAAGCACGTAACAGGCAAGTCTGCCATGGAAGTTGCCCTTACAAAGCTTCATGCAGGAGGCAAGTTTGACCATAAAGCTTACTTGATTTCAGGAGGGCTTCATGGTGTAGGCGTTTCTGTTGTAAATGCCCTTTCCAAAAAGATGATTGCACAGGTAAAAAGAAACGGCGTTGTTTATGAGCAAGTTTATAAAAATGGCGGCAAGCCTGAAGGCAATGTAAAAAGCATTGGGAAGACAGATGAGACAGGAACAACAATCCAATTCTGGCCTGATGATTCCATATTCTCAATAGTCAAGTTTGATTATGAAGTGCTGGAAGCAAGATTTCGAGAGCTGGCTTTCCTGAATGCGGGTGTCAAGATAATTCTGAAGGATGAGATAAAAGACAAAAAAATTGAGTTTTTCTCAGAAGGCGGGCTTCTTGAGTTCATCAAATGGCTTAACAGAAGCAAAAACGTTCTTCACAAGCCTGTTTATTTCAAAAAAGAATTTGATCATTCAGTGGTTGAAGTCGCTATCCAGTACAATGACGGATACAATGAAGGAATTTTCGGTTTTGTGAATACTATAAACACTGTTGAGGGCGGAACTCATGTCTCGGGCTTCAAGACAGCGCTGACAAGAGTGATAAATGATTATGCTGACAAGAACAAGATGCTGAAAAATATCAGCATTACAGGCGATGATGTCAGAGAAGGACTGACATCAATCCTAAGCCTTAAGATTCCAAATCCGCAGTTTGAAGGGCAGACAAAAACAAAGCTCGGCAACAGCGAAATAAAAGGGTTTGTAGATTCAATCACAACTCAGGCTCTGGCTGAATTTTTCGAGGAAAACCCGACTATTGCTAAAAAAATAGCGCAAAAATGCGCCGCAGCAGGAGAGGCGAGAGAAGCTGCGAGAAAAGCAAGAGAGCTTGTCAGAAGAAAAACAGCAATGTCAATCGGCGGTTTGCCGGGAAAGCTCGCTGACTGCTCAAGCAGCAAGCTGGATGAGACAGAACTCTACATTGTTGAGGGAGAATCTGCCGGAGGCAGCGCAAAGCAGGCAAGAGACAAGGAATTTCAGGCAATTCTTCCATTAAAGGGAAAAATCCTGAATGTTGAGAAAGCTGCTCCTGCAAAAGTATTTTCTTCAGAAGAAATCATAAACTTAATCACCGCAATAGGCACAGGAACAGGAGAGCAGTTTAATATTGAAAAATTAAGATATGGAAAAATAATTATTATGACTGATGCGGATGTTGACGGCAATCATATCTCATGCTTAATTTTAACTCTTTTATTCAGATATATGCCGCAATTGATAGAGGCTGGCAGGGTTTTCGTTGCAGTAGCTCCTTTATACAAGATAAAAAAAGGAAATGAGTCGCATTATGTTTACTCTGATGATGAATTGAAAAAGAAACTTGACAGGCTCGGGGGAAAGCCAGATGTTCAGAGATTCAAGGGGCTTGGGGAGATGAATCCCCAGCAATTATGGGAGACTACAATGGACCCGAAAGAAAGAACTTTTAAAAAAGTCACAATAGAGGATGCTGTTGAGGCTGACAATGTTTTCAGCATGTTAATGGGAGATGAAGTAGGCCCAAGAAGAGAGTTCATTGAAGATCATGCGAAGACAGCTCAGCTCGATATTTAAAATGGAACACAAAAGCAAAAATAGAACATTGAGGGAAAGAATGGAAGATTGCAGAAAAAATGGCAAGAGCCTTGCAAAAAGAACAGATGAAGGATAGGTATGCCCAATTTATGGGAAGTACTGCCCTAATCAGGGACAAATGACTGAAAAGTTTACAAATTATTATTATTGCCTTCCAAAACAAAAACCAAAAAATAATTTAACATATCGTCACTGAAATAAAAAATGGAAACAGAAGAAAAAATCAGATTTAGGATAAATAAAAACCCAGACACTGCAGAGATGACAATCCAAGAAAAAGGTATTAATTCAAAAATGGATCTCAAAGACATGGCTGGAAAAATAAAAATGTATTTTGAAGAAAATTGCCTTGAGATAACAAAAAAGAATAATTACTACCGCCTAAACATTAAATAAAATGGAATATCAAAAGTTTTCAGAGATAGAAAAAGCGCTGAAGAAAGGGGAAAAGGAGATAGTAGTTAAAATAGCAAACCACAAAGGAGCTTACTACTCGGAAGACGCGATAGAGAGAAAATTCAAGGAACAACTCCCAAGAAGAAGGGTGCATATCAATATATGCGGAAATAATTATTATGTTTATGTAAGATAAGATGGCGGAAGAAAAAAATAATGAAGAAGATAAGCAAGGCATAATCGAGTCAGAAATCTCTGATGAGATGAAAAAGGCATACATAGACTATGCGATGTCAGTAATTGTAGCAAGAGCTTTGCCTGCTGCTGAAGACGGCTTGAAGCCTGTCCAGCGCCGTATTTTGTATGCGATGCAGGCAATGGCTTTGCATCATGACAAGCCGACAAAGAAATGCGCGAGAATTGTCGGAGACACAATGGGAAAGTTCCACCCTCATGGTGATGTTGCCATTTATGATGCCCTTGTAAGAATGGCGCAGGACTTCAGTTTGCGTTATCCTCTGGTTGACGGGCAGGGGAACTTTGGTAGCATTGATGCAGACCCTCCGGCACACATGCGTTATACAGAGGCGCGCCTTTCAAAGATATCTGAAGAATTGCTCGAGGATATAGACAAAGAAACAGTAAAGATGCTTCCTAATTTTGACAATTCCACAGAAGAGCCTGAAATTCTTCCTGGAAAGCTGCCTTGCCTTCTTCTTAACGGCGCACAAGGCATTGCAGTAGGTATGACAACTAATCTTCCACCACATAATCTCACTGATACTTGCAATGCTATTATAGAATATATTGAAAATCCAGATGTAAAAATTGAAAAATTAATTGACACTATTCAGGGCCCTGACTTTCCAACAGGAGGGCAGATTTCAAGAGCTGGCATAAGTGATCTTTACATGACAGGGAAAGGCTCATTTATAATAAAAGGAAAATACACTACTGAAAAAGTCAGAAACAAAGAAGCCATCATTCTTACAGAAGTGCCTTACCAATGCAATAAAGCTGACTTAATCAAAGATATTGCCGGGCTTATGAAAAACAAAAAGCTGCAGGATATTTCAGACATAAGAGACGAGTCTGCAAAAGGAAAAGTAAGAATAGTTTTAGAGCTCAGAAAAGAGGCAAATCCGCAGTTTACAATAAACAGCCTCTTAAAGTTTACAAATTTCCAGACAAACTTTGATGGAATAATGCTTGCCCTGGTTAACGGCCTGCCTAAACTTCTTGACTTAAAGCAGATAATCTCAACTTATGTTAAGCACCGGCAGGATGTTGTTCTGAAAAGAACAAAATATGATTTCAGAATGGCAAGCGAAAGACAGCACATTACAGAAGGCCTTCTTATTGCCCTGAAAGACATAGACTTACTTATTAATTTAATCAAAAAATCCGCGAACACAACAGTTGCTTTTGAAACACTGCAGGACAAATTAAAGCTGAGCAAGAAGCAGGCGGAAGCTATCCTTGAGATGAAGCTGTCAAGACTGACTCATCTTGAGATGGAAAAGCTGAAAGAGGAAAACGACAAGCTGAAAGA
>Ga0315289_10000733_pt1 | contig 50429 bp, 43 predicted proteins | sample YL17G11_40_MG_FD_203452 | JGI IMG/M metagenome (GOLD analysis project Ga0315289, IMG submission 203452) | Sediment microbial communities from Yellowstone Lake, YNP, Wyoming, USA - YL17G11_40 | ecosystem: Environmental > Aquatic > Freshwater > Lake > Sediment | place: USA: Wyoming | collected...
ATCATTGCACGCAGAAACAGCTAGGGAGGATATATCCCTGCAGAGCTCCATGTGGGGATTGTAGAAAATCTCATCCTGGAGCTTTATTTTAGCCAGCCCTTCCTCAATCATAAGCGGAATTGGAGAATTAGATTAATAAATCCGGATACTTCCCTGCCTGTCACCTCTTTCCCCTCTATGGACTATATATTCTCTTTGCCTTTGGCAGGGATTGGCACCGCTGCCAGGAAGATTTATTAACTCCTGAAGAGAATGGCAATAATGGTAGGACTAAGACTGACACTAAAGCATAAGCAGAGGAAGGAAGGTAAGATCATCTTCCCCCCAAAATATGAGAAAGTGGAGGGTCCTCTGATTTTCATCGCAGGCCCGATACAGGGCGCCCCGAACTGGCAAAAACTGGCCATTGGGATTATCCGGTCGCTGGACTCTGAAATAAACATCGCCTGCCCGAGGAGAGTACTGGACAAGGAGCAGGACAAAAAGTTTGTTTATGAAGAGCAAGTTGACTGGGAGACGCATTACTTGAAGACAGCCGGGGCGAACGGAGCGATAATGTTCTGGCTGGCAAAGGAGTTCAGGCACACCTGCGAAAGGGCTTATGCCCAGACTTCCAGATTCGAGCTGGGCGAATGGAAAACAAAGCACCAGTTGAGAGGGATAAAGTTGGCAGTCGGGATAGAAGAAGGATTCACCAATTCCAGATACATAAAAAGAAGGTTGTCACAGGACTGTCTTGATGTGCCCGTGCTTTCGAATCTCGAAGAAACTTGCAGAAAAGCAGTGGAGCTGTCATCCAGATAACTCCTCAATTACTTCTTTCCTTCCCCATAGACTATTCTCTTTGCCTTTGGCAGGGCTTCCTTGTATTTCCTCTGGTGCTCCTCAAGGAAACTTCCAAGGAATTCTATAGCCATCTTCTTGTCCTCGCCGCACAAAAGCTCGCCTTTCTTGCATTTTTCGCACACATCCTGGACGAATTTGGAGTCCGGGTGATGGAACTTGTATAATTCGTAGATCTTGCATACCTCTGGCTTTCCTCCCTTCTCCCTTTGCTCCTGCACAGTGTCCCTGCCACCAGTAAAGGCTTTTCCTATCTTCCTCTTGACCTCCGCGGGGCTGTCATCAAGGAATATGGCAGTGTCCGGTTCAGAACTACTCATCTTCTTCCCTTCCTGCAGGCCTGACTGGTGCATGAAATAGATGAAGCTCGGCAACTCAATATCATATACTTGCAGTAGCCTCTGCGCCACATCCCTTGTCACACGAGCATGGGGGTCCTGGTCTGGAGCGATTCCTGTTATGCTTGGCATCTTGCCCTCATATTCCGGTAATTGTTGATGCAGTATATCGGCATATTGCAGTATATTGGCTGATACCTTGCCTAAATCAACGCTCCCGTAGACTGCCCTGTGCTCGTTCTCTGTCACTCTCTTTGAGATCTCGAATGCGAACTCGTAATATCTTGGGTCTTTCTGGCTCTGCACATATATTTCCTTCTCGTCTATACCTAATGCAAGCGCGTGCGCCACATTGTCGACTGCATTCTCCTTGGCCTCCTTCATGCTCTTTATCTTAGGCCTGCTCGTGTAGGCATCTATGTCGCACGCTGCGAAATAGCTGTGCGCGCCAATACTCTTGAAGAATAGGAACAGGTCTATGTCAACCTTGTGCCCGAAATGCAATTTTCCAGATGTGGCTATGCCTGTCATCTGGATGAATGGCTTCTTGTGCTCTATCCTCTCCATGACTTTCTTGAAGTCCCTGTGTGCCACTACCATTCCCCGCTCGAACAGGCGGTGCTTGAGCTTCTTGGCGTACTCCTCAGGAAATTTCTCCATTCCGAATTCCTTGATGAGGTGCACGTAGTCCACGAGCTCAGATCCCCATGGGTCTATCCTTTTTTCTTCTGTCATAATCTCACAATGATAAGAAGCAATAATCAAATTTAATGGTTTGTAACATTCCTGTCTCGTTCATCCTTCAGTCGGAATCCTCGAACAGGTAAAGGTTCGGATACACTGAGATGCCGTTGTCGGTAATTCTCACAGGACATATCTTGGAGACATATTCTATCCCGTGCATCTTCACCACTTCAATAGCGCGCACACGGAAATTCTTCTGCTTAAGCATGTACATCCTGATGGCTCCATCGCAGACAGCCTCCAATCCCAGCTTCTTCTCTTCCTCTGGATCTGAGACAAGCATCGTTGTGCATCCCCAGCTCCTGAGGACATTCACCAAAGCGTAAAGGCCCTGCCTCCTCTTCTCATCTGTGTCATAGAGCATCGCAAGTGGTGTGACTGGGTCGATGACAATCCTCTCGATCCCAAGCTCTACTATCATGTTGAACAACGCATTCTCCTGTGATATGAACTGCGATGCCTCATGGAGAGGGTATTCTATGAAAACAAGCTTCCTCTGCTTCTCCATCTCGGGCAGGTTCCATCCGAACCTTGCAACATGCTTGAACAGCGATCTTTTCTTCTCACCAAAAGAGATGTACAATGCGGGCTCATCATTCTTTGACATCCCATTATACAAATATTGCAGGGCAACTATAGTCTTGCCGCAACCAGTAGGTCCGGAAACATTGACAACGCTGCCTCTTGGCAGGCCGCCTTTGACCAGTTCATCGAATCCAGGTATTCCGGTGGGAACGATTGCCGAGCCCATTATTGTTCCAGCCATATCAAACACTTATTGCCCTAAGTACCTTCACTTCTTCTCGTTATCATCTATGAACTTCTTGCCCATCTCGGCCCTTCTCTTCATTTTCTCTCCGAATGCCGCCCTCTCTTCGGGCTTCATGAGCTTCATCATCATAGTTGTGGTGAACTCATGGCTCATCTCTGATATTGTGAACAGTATCTCATGGGCCTCGCCCGGTCCGATCTTGATCTCATTTGGCTTGAGCACTTCCACACCCATTGGGCCGTACATACCGCATAGCCTTACAAGCGAATTGAATGAGTCTGTGAGGATCCTGACCTTCGCCCCGGACGAGAAGAACTTGTCTTCGGCTTCCATGGCCCTGTCTATCTCGCTGAGAGCATATACGACTCCCTTCTCTTGGGATATCTTCTGCCCCATATTGACAAGCGAACCCTCCACCTCCTCGGGTGTGTTGCCATGCGCATCAAAGTATAGTATAGCGAGCACTCCTCCCTTCTCTAAGGTAGCGTCTGTTACTTCGTCTACTGAATCCTTTGATTTTCCGAATAATCCCATATGAATCTCCTGCCTTGGCTGCGCATATATCTCTGACATGTTTTTTAAAGTGTTCCCTGGATGCGCTCATATCTTGACAAGCCTTGCGCTCGCCGTCCTCTTAAATTTCCCGAAATGCTTTGAATTTGAGAGGAAATTGCTGTCAAAAACAGGCCCATCAACGCAGGTCCTAAGTCCATCCATTGTGCAGCTCCCGCACAATCCGAACCCGCATTTTGTGTATCTCTCTATGCTCGACTCTATCAATTCCGAATTCGCCTTTTTCTCGATCTCCATCACTTTTGATATCATTATCTCGGGTCCGCAGTTGTAGAATGATATGTTCTCTTCCTTGCTACTGGTGAGCCACCCACCAAGCAGGTCTGTGACAAAACCCTTCTCGCCATAGCTGCCATCATCAGTGGAAACGAAGCATTGGCATCCCTGAAGGCCCTGGAATTCCTGCCTGAAGGATATCTGGTCCTTTGTCCTGCCACCGATGAATACGAATACTTTCCTTCCTCTTCTGCTCAAATCCTTGGCCAGGAAGAATAATGGTGCTACTCCGCATCCCCCACCCACTAAAACAGCAGTCATTGCGTGATCGGTCGTGAATCCTTTGCCATAAGGCCCTCTTATCATCACTTCCTCCCCTTCCTTTAGTTCGAAAAGCCTTGATGTAAATATCCCAACCTTCCTCACAAGCAACACCAAGGGATTGTCCTGCGCTATTGAGAATGGCTTCTCGTGCTTGTCCACCTTAACGAAAAGGAACTGGCCCGGCTCTGCCTTTATGCCCTTGTTGAAATGGAATATTTTCAAATCATCAGCAAGCTGCTCTATCTTCATTATCTTGTATTTCTCATAATTCATCTGGAGGATTGGGAAATCGAAATCAGAGATCTTGTTGTCATTATCCTGCAAATCCTTCTCCAATCTTGCGAAGAATCTCTTCACTGTATCATGCTTCATGCCCGCTAGTATGCTTCCGACCCCGAAGAATTCAGCGCTGTATTTGGCGTAATCCCTGACATCCTGCGCTGTGCTTATCCCGCCGACAGCTATTATTGCTATTTTCTTCCCTTTCTCATTTTCGAATCCTTTGACAACTTCTGATATCCTCTGCATGCAGGCTATCCCTTTCTCCTTCATTATCCTTCCCGACATGCCACCCTTACCCAGGCTGAGAAGGTCTGTCTCATTTGGGCCGAAGGTATTGACTGCGGTTATCCCATCCGCTCCCCCTTTCAATGCAGCGATTGTCACCGCTTCGACGCTTTCTATGAGGGGAGGGAGCTTGACGAAAACTGGAATCGAAACTACTGATTTCACTGCCCTTGTCATCTCCTCTGTCAGCTCGGGCGATGACCCTATCGCAAGCCCATATCCCGAGCCCGCATGCGGGCATGAGAAATTCAGCTCCAATCCGTCCGAATAAGGCGCGACTACCTTCGCTATTCTCTGTAGCTCTTCAGCAGTCGAGCCGAATATGGATGTGAGCAGGAACTTCCCGTTCGGCAATGGATAAATCTCCTTCAATTCCCCTGCGAATTCCTCAGCACCTGGATTCGCAAGCCCTACAGCATTGATGAATGTCCCTTCTCCCAGGCTTGCCAGGATCGGCTCTCGGTTGCCTTCTTTTTCTATGGGGCCGACGCTCTTTGTTGTCAGTATCCCTATCTCGGGGATCTCGTTCGCCACCCTCAAGATGGAATCAGCACTGGTGGTAATGATTCCGGAAGGAATAGTGAACCTGCCATTGATCTCCTTGTCGCCTATTTTCAGCATCTAATCACTTATGATAAAATCCTGGCTGCAGCATCGCTTGCTGAGATGAATTCCTCGTCCCCTGTCTTCATGTCCCTGAGTGTGATCTTATTTTCCTTCATCTCCCTCTCGCCTATGACTGCGAGGAAAGGCACTCCGATTGAATTCGCATAATCCATCTGCTTCCTGAGATTCCTTTCGGTGAGATCTATTGAGACCTTGGCTCCTTTCTCCCTAAGCTGCTTTGCAACCGAGACAGCGTAGGAATACATCTCTTTCTTGATGACAGCCACGTAAACCTTAGCACCAGTCCTCTCTTCGAACTTGTTGGGTTTCATAATCTCGAATATCCTCTCGATACCGAACCCTAATCCCACGGCAGGTGAAGGCACACCATACAATCCAAGAAGGTTGTCATATCTCCCTCCCCCGATGATACTGCCCATTGACTTCTTGCCTTCGAATTCGAATACAGGACCTGTGTAATACGCGAATCCCCTTACCAATGAATAGTCTAGCTTTATGTTGCTCACACCATAATCTTTGCAGAGGGAAATTATCTCATCAAGCTTGTCCATGCCTTTGAATCCCTTGCCATCAGATTCTATTAGTTCGAATATCTTTGAGATCTCGTTTTTGCTTATGCTCTTCTCGATCATCTCTTTCTTGACTTCCTCCTCGCCTTTCTTCTTGAGCTTATCGAGTATCCTCATCACTGTCTCCATCTGATCGGGCTTTATTCCAGCCTTCCCAAGCATGTCGATTGTCGTTTCCCTGTTGTTGAGGTATATGGTGAAATCCTTGATGCCTATGGCCCTGAGGGCGTCGCTGGCGCATGCAAGCATCTCTGCCTCGCATTTCATGCTGTCGCTGCCGACTATATCTATGTCAGCCTGCCAGAACTCCCTGAACCTGCCCTGCTGCGGCTCTTCCCTCCTCCAGACAGGAGCTATCGAATATCTCTTGAAAGGCTTTGGCAGTGAGTTGCCGCCAACCATCCTCGCCATCCCTACTGTCTGGTCATATCTAAGACCCATGTTGCCTATCTCGAATGTCTGGCTGACCAAATCCTCGCCGCCGGCCTTCTTCGCCCCCAGCACATCCAGATATTCCAATGCCGGAGTCGATGCCGGATCAAACCCGTAAGACTCAAAGACAGACCTTATGGTATCCAATATCCTGTTCCTGAACACCATTTCTTCCGGAAGGAAGTCCCTCATCCCTCGCGGGGTCGTGAATTCTGCCATGCCAACACCTCTCAATCAGATTTTAAATCGTTTGTCTGAACCACTTTGTTCAGTGGAAATTCCACTATCCCCTCGGCCCCCAATTTGACCAGGGAAGGCACCAACTCCCTGACTTTCTTCTCATAGGTTACAACAGTCACTGAAACCCAACCCTTGTCCGAGAGTTGTGATATTGTGGGAGACCTGATGGAAGGCAGAATTTCTAATATGCCGTCCAAGTCCTTCTTCTGGACATCCATCATAAGGCACACCATGCTACCTGAATTGATTGCTGCCTTGAGGAGGATGGAGATATTACTTATCTTCTCATTCTTCCAGGGGTCGGCCCATGCCTGCCTATTTGCAACCAGCTTTGTTGAAGATTCCAGGACAGTATCCAAAATCTTCAGTCCGTTCGCCTTAAGACTTGATCCAGTCTCAGTCACTTCCACAATTGCATCAGCCAATCTGGGGGGCTTTACTTCTGTAGCCCCCCAAGAGAATTCGACATTGGCACTCACTCCATTCTTTGCCAAATACTGCTTTGTGATGTTCACCACTTCTGTCGCTATCCTCTTGCCCTCCAAGTCCTTGACATTTTGGATGCTGCTCCCGTTTGGTGCTGCCAGGACCCATCTAACGGGATTCATCCCTTGCTTGGAATAGACAAGGTCCGCGACCTCAATCACATCGGATCCGGTCTCGACTATCCAGTCCTTTCCAGTCAGCCCTAGGTCCAGCTCTCCCTGCTCCACATATTTAGCTATTTCCTGAGCCCTGATGAGGATGCATTCTATCTCATCATCATCGATTCTCGGAAAGTAGGATCTCTCGCTGACCCTGATGTCGAACCCCGCCTTTCTAAACAGCGCGACAGTCGCATCCTGCAGGCTCCCCTTCGGAATCCCTAATCTCAACTTTTTGTTTTCTATTTTTCCACATATCTTATCATATCCCATATCATCACCCATTGCACACTATCTCTCATCGAATTTTCGTGTAAAAGCAGGACCTATTGCCTGTGTGACAGGCGTTCCCTCCGACTTGCTTTACCTTGACAAGCAAGGTGTCACTGTCACAGTCTACAGAAATAGATTTCACAATCTGGAAATTGCCAGATGTCTCTCCCTTGAGCCAGAGCTTGTTCCTTGTCCTGCTCCAGAACCAGACCTTTCCTGATTCAAGGGTCCTTTGCCATGCCTCTTTGTTCATAAATCCAAGCATCAGAACCTCGTCTGTCTTCCAATCCTGGATTATGGCTGGCACTAGCCCTCCGAGCTTTTTGAAATCAAGCTCAGTGAAGCAACCCCCCTTTGTGTTTTCGTTCTTCAACTTCTCTTTTCCATTTTCCATATTCAACACCTCCTTTTCTTCTCAAACCTCACATCCACCGAATACGTGTGAGTGGGAAATCCCTCGAAATCAGATATGCAAGCGATATCCTTCCTCAATCTTCCAAGCCCTTTCTTGCTGACAATCTCCACAGTCGGCTTCTTCAGGAATGTGTCTACAGACACTCCTGAGATGAATTTAGCATCTCCCCCCGTAGGCAGTACTGCATTCGGTCCCGCGATGAAATTGCCGACTGACATCGGAGAATACTCTCCCACGCACACAGTGCCTGCATTCTTTATTCTTTTCAGCACCTGCCGTGCATTCTTGCAGGTTATCTGCAAGTGCTCTGGAGCATACTCATTCACGAAATCAATCGCATCACCGAAGGTCTCCGCCACAATTATGCAGCTGTATTTCCGCAGATTCTCTTTGACGTATCCCTTGCGGGGCTCTGGAAGCTTCTCCAGGAGCTCTACAGCCTCTTTCCTGACTTTCTCTGCGAATTCCATCGAGTCTGTGACAACAATTCCTGCAGAGTCGGGGCCGTGCTCAGCCTCCTGCAGCATGTCTGCTGCCACGAATCTCGGATTTGCTGTAGTGTCCGCCAGCACCATGCCCTCGCTGGGACCTGGCGGGAAATCGATTCGAACCTCCTCTCTCAGAAGCTTTTGCGCTGCTGACACATAAGGGCCGCCGGGCCCTGCAATGACATCAACCTTCGGCACAGTCTCGGTGCCGAAAGCCATCGCGGCTATGGCCTGGACTCCTCCAATTTTGAATATCTTATCAACCCCACACAGGTCTGCCGCTACCAAGGTGGCAGGATCCAGCTTACCATCCTTGCTTGGGGTGCATACAATGATATTTTTCACGCCCGCAGCTCTCGCTGTAGCTGCAAGCATTACCATTACTGAGGGATAGACTGCCTTGCCCCCAGGGACGTAAAGCCCTGCGATATCAATTGGAACTACCCTTCTTCCAGCGATTAGACCGGGTTCGATCTGCACATAATATTCCTTTGCCAGCTGGGTCTTGGCAAATTTGTTGACATTCCGGATGCAGCGCCTTATTGTCTTCAGTAACTGGGGGGGGATAGTTTTGTAGGCTTCTTGAATCTCTGGTTGCTTGACTTCGATATCTTTGGGGCTGTCAAATTCAGCTCCATCAAATTTCCTTATATATTTGATAAGAGCCTTATTTCCATTTAATTTAATGTCCTTGAGAATCGGGCTTATTTTCCCGGCGATATCAAGTATATCGGTTTTAGAACGAGTAAGAACTATGGCTCTCTCTGCTTCGCTGAAGCTGGAGAGTTTGATTATCTTGACTTCAGAATTCTTGGAGACGCACTTCACAGTGGAAAAACGAGCATTCGAACAATTATATGTGAAGTAAATCTTTCCTCATCTTCTCACTGGGTATATTAGGTAGTTGGAATTTATAAATCTTATCTGCGGCCAGTTTGAAAAGTGAGTGAGACAGATTTAGAAACATTTATAAATGACATAGATATAGTGTATTCAAGGGTCCTGTTGGACAAATCGGTTAGTTAGGAAATAATGGGTGTCACTGGCGAACCACTACCAAGCAATCGGCTCCGTTCATATGACGACTGGACTATACCTCGTCATAGCTAGGAGTTGCTTGGCAAGCCTCGTTACACATGGATAAGATAACCTTGGGTTGTACGTTATAAGAGCCGTAAGCGGAAATTCAAGGAACTTTTCAACCGAGTCCATCAACAGAACCCGGGCTTGTCCTTAGATAGCAAGGCTATCAGGCTAACGCAATATGGATAATAATAAATGAGGGAGTAAAATGGTATGCAAAAAAATCAGCAAAGGGAGATGCAAGATCATCGAGAAGCAGTGCTCGAAAGGATATGAGTACAAGATGGGCAAGAAAGAGTGCTCTATTCTGAAGAAAGGCACGAAAGCAAAGACAAAAGCGAAGAAAGCCAAGGCTAAGAAGAAAAAATCCAGGAAGAGATAACTCGTTCTGACTTATATTTATCTAGCTTTCTTTCCCTTCTTCTTTTTTATCCTACCTTTTCTCGCAGGCTTTGCCCTTTTCGCCTTCTTTTTCCGCACTTTCTTTGTGATTTTCTTAGATTTCTTAGAAATTTTCTTAGGCTTCTTAGTCGGGGCTGCCTTCTTTTCTTCCTTGAATTCGACCACCACTCCCTTTGAAGTCATATGGTATGGGATCCATTCCCGTGTCTTGATATCCAGGAAGCCCTTCGCCCTCATCCTCATATCCCTCATCTCGACAACCCCGTCCATCATAGAGACTATCATCGTCTCTATTTTTTCCGTGTGCATGTCTGCCTGCAATGAATGGACCGATGTGATGCTCTCGTTCCCGAGCTTGCCGAGGAAGAACTGCAGGAAGTTGAATACTTCGTTCTCCCCGAAATTCTGTATCAGTGTCGAGATTGAGTGGACGATTACTAATGGCTTCTTGTTCCATACAAACTGGCTGGTCTCCATGAACTTAGTGCATTCTATGGAGAGCGTGCTGAGAGGGAACGGCACTTGCAGGTAGGTTATGTTCTCCTCACTCTTCATTATGCTGTACTGCTGGGAATAAGCATCTATGAAATAGACCCTATCCTTGAACCTCTCCAGGTTCCACCCGCTCTCTATCATCATCTCCTTCCATCTCTTCGCCCCGAAATCAGTGAGCACGAATACGACAGGTATCTTCTGCTTCAATGCAGAGTATGCTAGCTGCATTATGACTGGTTTCTTCCCGCAGTGGGGCGTGCCGTATATTATGAATGAATAGCCTTCCTCGATGCCTCCTCCGAGCAGGGGATCCAATCCCTTGATCCTGGTGGGGATCTTGACCTTTGTTGTGGAGATTCCCACATGCCTCTCTCTTTCCTTGGATAGCACCAATGCGCCTGCGGGCGCTCTCTTGGATTTCCTTTCCTTTGCCCTTTTGGCGGCCTTGATGGATTTCTTTTGTTTGGCTTTCCCTTTTTTACTTCGCATTCTGCTCCTCTTCTCCTGCTCCTCAAGCATTTTGAGTGCTGTTGCTTCTATCTCAGATTTCTCTGACTCAATCTTGCCTGCGATAGGGACCCTCTGGGGCGTTTCCCTCTTCACGGGCTCGTTTATCCGCCATAATTCCCTGAGTATGCCTTCTACAGAAGTGTTCTTTTTCAAAGGGTCACCTAGGATAATTTCACTATTATGTACAGCAGCACGAATACTGAGAGTATGCAGACTGCCGGGAAAGCGAACTCGGTAAGTACTACGAAGTTAGGGGACATATTACCACTGACACAGAAATTCCCGTTTGTGTTTTTAAATCTATCCTCATATAGGGATTAGAAGAAAAGACCATATTGGTGAGATGCGATGAAAGTTGCTTTGGTGGCTGACACTCATTTTGGATACGCTCGTTATTACGAGGACGCGATGCAGCAAGGCAGGGAAGCCTTCGAGAAGGCCTGCAGCATGGCCGATATAGTGATACTCGCAGGGGACATATTCGACATGAAGGTCCCTAGGATGGAAGTGCTCGGGACAGTTATGGACATACTCAAATGCGGGAAGAGGAATGACTGGAAAGCTGGGAATAATGACGGCAGGATTCCCGTTGTAGCGATCCATGGCACGCATGAAAGGAGATCAAAAGAATCAGTGAACCCAATCCAGATATTGGAAAGGGCTGGATTCATAACCAATATCCATGAGTCTTGCACCATGTTCGAGAAAGATGGGGAAAAGGTCGGTGTTTGCGGCTTCGGCGGCGTCCCTGATGAGTTCGTACGTGAGGAGATGAAGAAGGCGAACATAACCACTGCAGAGAATGCGTTCAACATATTCGTATTCCATCAGACGATATCGGATTTCATACCGATGGCGAAAGGGCTAAGCCTGAAGGACCTCCCATCTGGATTCGACCTCTATGTATGCGGGCACATCCACAAGAAAATGATAAAGAAGATGGATAATGGCAAGCTGTTCATAATCCCAGGCAGCACGGTGATCACCCAATTGAAAAGGGATGAGACTGAGGAAAAGGGATTCATACTTTATGACACTAAGGAGAGGAAATGGGAATTTGTTCCTGTCAAGAGCAGGGTGTTTTTATTTAAGGAGATAATCTTCGCTGCGGCCGACTCCGCATCGGTCAAGAAGCAGTGCAAGGAATCGATAGATAAGCTTCTTGCGGAAGCTGAGAGGATCGGCAAGGAAAGAAAGGACACGAGGCCACCGATAATCAAGATACAGATATCGGGCAGCATGAAGGAAGGATTGAAGAGGGAGAATCTCGATCTCTCTGACATCGCTGCGGAATACGGGGAGAGGTGCGCACTGGAGCTGGAGAACGACCTTGATTCCAAGGGTCTGAGCGAAAGGATCGAGATATTCAGGAAGATGTATGAGGAGAAGAAGTCAATAAAGGAACTTGGAGTGGACATCCTGAAGACGAAGCTCGGCAGGAAGGATATAGATGTCGAATACCTGTTCGAGAAATTGAGCGATGACAAGAAGATAGATGAGTTCGTCAGGGAAGTGACGAGCAGCAAGAAATAGACTATTTAGCTTTTTTACAAGGGCCCGCACTGGCCCTGCGATATGCATTTGTAGTACCATGTCAGCTTGGCCAAGGCATCCACTCCGACTTCCGGGGCAGAATATGTGGGCACGCCGTTGCTTTCTAATATTTGCTTGTTCATGCTGGTGAACTGCCCCCCGATGGATATGGCGATTATCGGCTTCCTGTTCTGCGCAGCCGCGCTAAGTATGACATTGTTCACGCTTGAATCCAGGCTGATGGTCTGGAAAAGGAGTATGACTATGATGGCATCTATGTTCTCATCCACCATAAGAAGATCGAGAGCCATCTTGTATCTCGCGGTGTCAGCGTCTCCTGCCAGGTCCAACGGGTTGTTGATGTTGATATATGAAGGTAGCTTGCGCCTCAAGTCATCCTTTGTTTCCGGATTGAAGTCAGCCAGCTTCATGCCTGATTTCTCAACTTCGTCCGCTGTGAGCACTCCAGCCCCTCCGCCGTTTGTGAGAATGGCCACTCTCTGACCCTTCGGCGGGGGCTGCATGAATATCTTAGAGTAATCGAACAAATCTGTGAGAGCCTTTACTTCTATTATACGGGCCTGCCGGAAGGCTGCGGAATAGACTTCTGCGCTCCCTGCCATAGACGCGGTGTGCGATGCTGCTGCGCGAGTGCCCCCTGCCGTCTTGCCTGCCTTGATGAGTATGATTGGCTTCTCCTTTGTCACTTCCTTTGCCACATCTATGAACCTACGACCCTCTTTTGTTGTCTCCACATACGCCGCGATGACCTTTGTCTTCTTGTCTTCCTTCAAGTATTCCAGAAGGTGGGTCTCATTGACCACTGAGGCATTGCCGTATGATATGAATTTGCTCATCCCCACACCCATGTCTGCGGCAAGGTCTATGACTGCGCTCCCCACGGCCCCGGATTGCGTGATGAATGCTATCTCCCCAAGCTTCGGCCTCTTGAGCTTGTACATCGGAAGGAACACGCTGTCTACACGGGCGGCAGGATTGATCACGCCCAAGCAGTTCGGGCCTATCATGGCGATATCATTATCCTTCGCGATCTTGGCAATCTCCTGCTCGCCTTTGATATTGCCAACCTCAGCGAAGCCGCTTGTGATCATGACAACTCCTTTGATGCCTTTATCAGCGCATTCTTGCATCGCTTTGGCCGCATACGCGGCCGGTATGACTATTATGGCTGAATCTATGCTGCCAGGCACATCCTTAACTGAGGGATAGCATTTGCTATTGAGGATGACATCTGTAGTGGGATTGATCGGGTAGACATTGCCTTGGAATCCGCTCTCTATGAAGTTCCTGAATATGACATGCCCAAGCTTGGAGGTTTCCTTCGAAGCTCCGATGACAGCCACATTCTTTGGCTCAAGGACGTATTTCAGATCCATAATGCTCACTTACAATCACTAATAATTTAGGAGAATCATTTTAAACCTGTGAGTTTATAGTTTGTACAAGAGGTTAACCAATATTTAAAAATTTTAACGCTATCAAATCTTAGATTAATCTCTAATTCATCAAAATGTGATATCATGACCAAAAGAGAAGACAAAGGTATGGGAGAAGTATACAAGCTCACTAACGCCCTGATGCGCGCCTGCGACATGCAGCAGGCGCTGGATTCTGTATGCAGGATAATAGTGGAATCCGGGCTGGCGAAGTTCGCGTGGATAGGTTTCGCGGAAGAGGACAAGTCGATAAAGCCCGTAGCGAAGGCAGGAGCAGAGCAGGGGTACTTAACTTTTGTAAAGGCCACATACGACAACTCTAAGTTAGGTATGGGGCCCGCAGGCAGGTCGCTGAAGAGCGGAAGGCCCAGGATAGTCCGATTCATAGAGACAGACCCCACATATCTCCCATGGAGGGCTGAGGCGCTCAAGAGGGGATTCAAATCATCCATGGCCATACCTATGTTCGCAAAGAGGAAAGCATTGGGGACATTGAATGTGTATAGGGGAGAGCCTGACGCATTCTCCAAGGAGGATGTGAGGCTTTTCGAGGAATTCTCAAGAAACCTGTCCCTGTCAGTTATGAATTTCAGGGAGATAGAGAGCAGGAAGAAGACAGAGCAGGCCCTGATGTCGAGCGAGGAGAAGTTCAGGGCACTTTTCGAGGAGGCCCCGGTAGGTGTTATATTGGGCGCTAACAAGAAAATACAGTGTGTCAACAAGGCTACGCTCAGGATATTCGGCTATGATGATGAATCAGAGATGCAGGGCAAGAATTACCAGATATTGATAGCACCACAGAGCATTGAGGATGTGGAAAGAATGTCAGAACTGCTGTGGAAAGGCAAGAAACTGCTGGGAGAGTATGAGATCATAGGCCAGAAAAAGAATGGCTCGCAGATTGTTTTGTCCACAAGAATAGAGATGCTCAAGCTGCGCGAAGGGAACATGATAATATCATTCTACAACGACATAACAAAGAGGAAAAGAGCGGAAGCAGCGCTCATCGCGAGCGAGACAAGGTTCCGCCAGCTCATAGAGACGTCTCCCGCGGCAATGTTCGCATACAGGGGCACGAAGGTGGTGTACTCCAACCCTGCCACCTCCGAGATCACGGGCTATCCTCAAGAGGAAACAAAGGGGATGGATTTCTGGCAATTTGTCCACCCTGATTTCAAGCAGATGGTAAAGGAAAGAGGAGTCGCGAGGATGCAAGGGAAGAGAGTCCCTATAAACTACGACCTGAAGATAATAAGGAAGGACGGCAGGGAGAGATGGGTAAACATCACGGTGACTCCCGTGAGGATTGACAGCAGCCCGGAGCCCACATTCATGGTGACAGGACATGACATAACCGACCACAAGAGGATGGACGAGGCATTGCAGGAGAGCGAGAAAAAATACAAGATGCTGATCAACAATTCAAGCGACATTGCGTTCGAGCTGTCGGCTGAGGGCACACTGAAGGCAGTGAATCCAACGGCCATGCACAAGATGAAATGGTATCCCAAGGAATGGATAGGAAAGGATTTCAGGCCGCTGCTGCACCCGAAAGACCTCCCGATGGTAATGGAGAACTACAAGAAAGTGCTCAAGGGAGAATATATTCCTCCGTACAAGGTGCGAATGAAGAAGAAGACAGGCGGATACATCATAGGGGAAGTGATGGCATCACCTCTCAGGAATGAAGGCCATATCAAAGGAGTCGTTGGGATAATCAAGAATATACGGGATTACAAGGAATGAGCGCTTATTCTATTACTCTTACATCTACAACTGAATAGTCCTCTTCGCCACCCTTTGGGTAAAGGAAGACAGGATTGAGGTCCAATTCCTTCAGCTTCTCCTTCATCGCGATATTGTTGACCTTCATCAAGAGGCCTGCAATCGCTGTCTTGTCGTATATTTTGCCCCTTGCAGTGAATATGCTGTGCGACTTCAATTCGTCTATCATCTCCAATGCGTCTGATTCGGTTATGGGGCATATCCTTAGTGAGAAATCATGCAGTATCTCTGTGTAGATACCACCCATGCCGAAAAGTATCACAGGCCCGAACTGCGAGTCCTGCTTCAATCCCACTATTACTTCAAGACCTGGATTTGCCATCCTTTGGACTGTGACTCCGGAATATGATTTCCCTGCCTTCTTCGCGTTCTCAATCACATCATTGAATGCTGACTTTATCCCTTCCTTGCCCACATTCAGCCTAACTCCCCCAATCTCTGTCTTATGCACTCCAGGAGACTGTATCTTGACAGCGACAGGATATCCTATGCTGTCTGCTATCGCCTCAGCAGCTTCAGGAGTGGATACGAATGCCGAATCGACTGCATGTATTCCGTACTGCTCCATCAATTCGAATTCCCTTGATTTAACTGTCAGCATAGATACAACCTCAGATATAACCAAGATATTTAGCTGCGAGATAAGCAGCCGCTATTAGAACTACAACGATAGCGACTGTCTTCAATGTCCTCATTGTCTGCAATTCAGCTTGTTTCTGCTTTATGTCGACAGGACCTTTAGATGGAGGCAGGTGCTTTGTCGCATCATCCTCGCCCATGAGCATCTCCACGCTCTTGCTTTGCGGAGCTTGCTTGACTGGAACTGCTCGAGTTATTCCTGGAATTCCTTCCTGTTCTTGCTTCTCCGCTCTCCTCGGCATGAATCCCACGAGCTTGAATCCTGATTCTGTCATCGAGAAGAGTGTCTTGGCGTTCCGGATAGTATAATCAGCATAACCCTGCTTAGTGACCTTGTAGCACCTGTATGCGAGGTCCTCGCTCCTGACATTCATCTGCTCCTGCATCTTCCCGAACTCATTTGTACCTGATGCGATCGCCTTTATCACGGCGTGGTCCAGCTCGTCCAGCGGCTCCGCGATTCTCATCTCTGCCTGCCTGAGCACAGTCTCCCCGGACACTGTCCTCTTCACAACGCTCCTGCTTACCCCTGACTCTATAAAATCGATCAGGCCCTTCATCTTCATTTTGCCCATGAGTTCCGCTGTCTCTAAGAAAAAGGATCCTATCTCTCCCGAAAATTTCTCCATGACGGTCTCGCCCTGTATCCTCTCGAGCACCACGATATCAAGGAAAGTAAGATCAGCTGGCATATTATTCTCCGAAGTGATTTATCGCTTGGATTTAAAAACATTCAGTATGCGGCTAGAGCATCAATTCCTTTATTACTTCCTTGGCAGCATTGCTGATCCTCTCTTCCCTGTCCCCGGCAAGCATCCTAATCGCCGATGCTGCCTTGTGGTTCTGCACAGCCACCTTCCTCAATGCGTTCAATGCCGACATCTTCAATCTCTCAGGACCGGTCAATGCGCCCGTGATTATCGAGCCGACAGCCTCGTCTATGTGCCTGCTGTTGGCAGTCCTGTCGAGCCTCCATGCATTGTCTGATATGAAATCAAAGTATCTTGAAACAAGCTTTGTGCCTGCAATCTTTGTGTTGAAGTCCTTGTCGAATAGGCATAGCCTCGCCAACTTTACAGTGCAGCCATTGGGCACTCCTTTCTGTATGCCTATGTTGCCTGAGCAGTCCCTGAGGAACCTGTCGAACTTGGCGGCTATTATCCTCTTTGCGCTCGACCCTCCCTGCGCGCATAGATCGACAACCGAATCCAGTAGTTTCCCTTTCTTCACTTGGTCCTCCTCGTCGCCATAGAGCTCGAGCAATCTGGCTGCCTCCATGCCTGTGTTCCTTTCCTCCTCCCTGCGCGAGAGCTGCGAGATGTTCCTTATAGCTCCCCTAGCCGATTCTGCGATCTGCCTCTTCGCATCAAGCGATCCCTGCGTGGTCTCAGCCGCTGACATGGCTTTTCTCACTGCCACATCAACTGACACAATCTCTGAATTCACCTGGTACAAAATATTAGTCAGCCTGTTCACTTCCTTTGAATCATCATTCTCCAGGGCCACCCTCAGCCTGGAGAACATAGTGAGTATGTTGTTCTCAGATGGAAGGGATTTCCTTATCTCATGTATGAGGTCATCCTTCGACAATCCCTCTTTCCTGGCTCTTGTCGCCATCCTGAGCAATTTCCTTCCCAATCGATCAGAGGATGTGGTCTTGGCCATCTGCTCTACCGCTGAGATCAAGTCCTCTTTCTCGAGAGAGCTGTCCTTCCCGCTCGCGGATTGCACGAGATTCATCAATTCATCCACGATGCCTTTTATCTGCTTGATCTCACTCTCGAGATCCTCCAGGAGCTTCACAATCTCTGATTTCTGCATCGACTGCTCCTTCTTCACTATCTGATCCATCCTGCGGATGTAGGGGTTGGACATCATCCCTTCGGCCAATTCCCTTACAGTCTCCGTGGCCTGGCCTGGATTCAATTTCCGTTTCTCTATGTCCTTGGCCACCCACTCCCTGCCTTGCAATTGCTCCCTCATCCTCACGAAGAATTCCTCGTTCGTCGGTTTCCTTGTGAGGATCTTCACTAAGTTCTTGAATATATTCTCGAAATATGATGCCTCCCTCCTGCACGCCGATATCATGTCCCCCATACCCTTGACCAATTCCTTCTTGGTCATTTTGTCCTTCTCCGACACGAGATGGGATATCCCTGCGGCGATCTCTATCTGCCTGTCATTCGCACTGGCGATCTCCTTGAGCTTGGAGGTTATGTAATCCTTCCCCATCCCCCTCTTCTCTGTCTCATGGAGGATCATCCTTATCCTGACGTTGAGCTCTGTCTCGTCGGCTATCTTCGCTGCGGCCCTGAGATCCTTGACGAGATCCGATGTCTTTGTCTCGGGCTTCTCAGCCTTCTTCAGTATGGATGTGATCTTCTTCGACAGCATGACTGCTTCGGATTCTCCCTGCACCATGCGGTTTATCTCATCAACCAATTCATCCTTGCCCAATGGCCTTGCGAGCACATCCTTTATCTCCTGTATGTGCTCGTTGCCCTGCATCTCCTTAATCAATGAATGAACATAATCCGCCGCGCCCACGGGGCCCCTCGTCAGCACTTCTCTCCCTATATCTGGTTTTCCTTGCAGCAATCCCTTGGCCTTCCCTTGGAAATCCTTCTCGGATATCCCTTGTTCGGCCATTTTGCGCATCTCCCTCTCTATGGACTCGAGCTCCCTCTCCTTGGACTTCCACTGCGCCACAACGCCCTGCACCCTGTCCACGAGGTCCTCCTTGGCTGCCCCCGCTGCACCTGGCATGAGCTTCTGCACAGCCTCTATCACCGAAAGTTTCCTCAAGTACTTGCCCGCCGCTTCCCTGAGGTCTGCGATCACATCCTCTTTCTTCCTCTCGTCCTTGCGGGCCCCATTGACCATGTCCTGCAATTCCCTGCCTATACCTTGCTTGCACTTGCCAGCTATATCCATGAGATCCTTCAGGAGGTCCTCCTTCCTGAACTTATCGCCCTCTTTCTGCGACCTCTCCAGGATGCCCATCAATCCCTTGACAGCATCCGAATATCCTTTCTGCTCATCGAGTATGCCTTGAACCTTGACCGTGATCTTCCTCTTGTCTGATGCGTTCTGCTTCTGCATCCTGCCGAGCCTCTCGCTCTCCTCGTTGACTATCTTGCCCAAGCCCTCTGCGATCTTTTCCTTCCCCACGGCAGGGATCTTCCCGTCCTCGAGAATCTCTCTCATCGCGTCCTTGAGCTTGGGCACCTTGCATCTCCCCACAAGCCTGCCCAGCTTGTCTAGAATCTCTTCCTTGTCAACGCCATATTTCCCTGCCCTGTCAATGATCCCTTCCAGATCCGCGACCACCCTGCGGTGCCTGGCGACAGTCCTCTCGCTCACCACCCTACCGGTCTCGTTCACCACACGGACTTTCTCCACTACTTCCATCACTCCCTCGAAGTCCTCCTGCATCTCTTGGATCTTCTCCATAATCTCCTGGGGCTCCTTGACGGAAGCGGTCAAATTCTTCGCGATCTCAGCATCCTCACGCTTTTCCTTGAGCCTTTCCTGCATTTCCTCCAGCCTATTGTCATTCCTCTCCTGCTGGTCCGCAATCTGCTTTATTATGAACATCTCGGGAGCTGACATGGATGTATGCGCTGGCTTGGGGATATTCAGCACGTCGACGCTCTGGAAGACCGCGTCCTTGACCCCGGCGACTGTGGAATTAAAGATAGTCTGCACTGGAGAAAAAGGTGAAAGAGTCTTATTTTGCTCTCCTTGAGACCCAGATATAACTGCATCGGTTTGTAGACCTTTGGCTACGACCTTCTTAAATACAAAGTCAGACATCGAAGTAGTATTCGGCTACCCCTTTAAAACTTTTTTGCTTCTGCCTTTTCTTCGATTCTTAGGAGTTGGTTTATTCTTTTGATGTATTTTTCAACATTTTTGAAATCCTCTGGATAGGAGGAATCTGCCTTAGTCAATTCTTCTTCATATTGATTGTAAAAATTGAGTGCTTTTTGGAAATTTTCTTTTGCGATTTTTAAATAATCGAGGTTAATAGGTAATTTTATATCTTCTCTACCTCCTCCATCAGTAAAAAAGGTATAACCAATATGTTTGTAAGATAACACAATCAAATCTAAAAATACGATTTCATTATTATTTTTACTTCCTTTGAATTGCTCATAATCTATAGTTGCCAATTCTATGGCCTTTTTGAGATAAAAATCTGCTTCTTTTGAAGTTTTACCATCACATGCCTTGGTATAATAACAGTAATCTAAGATATAATGCAAGGCAAGTTTATCCCAACCTTCCAGATCTTTGTTTTCTTTCTTCTCTTTTTCGAAGTATTTGATTGCTTTATCGATGTAACCTTTGCTGTTTCCCCCTTTTACGAGCAGTTCATTTCCCTTCATAAGCGCATTCCAACCTTCATTGTAATTTATTTTATAATAAGACTGTTGTGAGATAGGGGGCTCTCTTACTTGTTCAAATCTAGCCGCATTGCCTAACCCAATCCCACCTAGAAGTATCCCCGTTGTGACTACGCCCGCTAGGACTAACTTCCTTGTCCTGTCAAAGAATGTCTTTTTCTTTACTGCTTCTTTCTCGCCGTCTGCCATGCCGGCACTTCGGAAGATAGGTTTAAACATATATCAACTTGTGTTTTTCTTATATATAAATGCTATGTTTGTGGAACTGGGGTAAATGGGTGGTTGTGATCTGCCCGAAATGCGATCAAAAAGAGGTTATATCGAAGTTGGGAGATTGTAAGAAATAGGCATTATTAAATAGCTAAGAATGATAGATAGTATATGTAGAGCAAATTGATAGAGTTGGGTTCGATGGAAGGAAAAAATCAAATCAAAATATGATGTGAGTTGATCATATGTATTTAGTTCCTCCGAGTAAATCTGTGTTGGTTGTTGTGACTTACAGGAATTGCTCATATTCTTGCAGCCATTGTTTTTGTGAGCCCGGACCTGACAAAGGTAATTTTGAAATTGCGAGAGAAATTGCCTTGCAGGCTTATAAACTAGGTTACGATGTATATTTTTATGCATCAGAAGCAGATCAAAACTGTTTCAAAGTTTATAGATCGATAGGTCAGAATCTAAAAAATTGTTCTATTTGTATCAGAGAGGATCCTGCAACTAAATTTTTGGATGAGTTAAATTTCCATGAAGGGAGAGTGGGTATCAGCTTGCATGGAGCTACAAAAGAATCCCATGAGTTTATAGCGGGGCCTAATTCATTTGAGAAGGTTATTCAAACAATTAAGAAAGTGAGGAGAGTATATCAGGATGCAGAGATTAATGTTTGGTGTGCGGTTAACAAGAAAAATATGTATGAAATTAGAGAACTCGTGGCTTTAACTCACGAACTCAAAGTAGATTATTTGAATCTGATGAAATTAGGGTGGCTAGGAAGAGCAAGAAAACTTCCGAATGATATCTTTCTTACTCAAAATGATATTTTAGGTGTAATAAAAACTGTTGAAGAAATCTGTGAAAAAGGAATATATCCGAATCCGCATATTACATTGATTTCGACTTGGGGGATTACTAATCCACAAGCAGAAAAATTTGTTAATGATAAAAAGTCAGTCTATTATAGGACAGAGCAGTACTGTCCAGCAGGTAGACAACATTTCACTGTTGATAGTTTAAGTAAAAAAATATGGCCATGTCATCATCTGGCGGCTGATGAAAAGTTCAGTATAGGTCATTGGACTGAAAAGGGTTTATTAATAGAAAGTCCGATTTACCAAAACTTCATAGAGAAAGTTGAAGAACCTTGTAAAGGTTGTGAGATACTTAAACCATGTGGAGGTGGATGTAGAGCTGAAGCCATCGCAGAGCACATGCGTTTGACCGGTGAATATAACCCTTATGTGGGACTTAAGAATTGTAGAAAAATTTTACAGAAAAATTTGGTTACGAGGTAATTATATGCTCGGTGCAAAGGTTTTAATGAAAAGTCTGGAATCCCATGGAGTCGAATATATTTTTGGGATAGTGGGCAGAGAAGCCTCTGCGATTCTTTTCGATGAATGCCCCAACATAAAATTTATACTTACGAGACACGAATTTACGGCAGGAATAATGGCAGATGTATATGCTAGACTTACCCAAAAGCCACAGGTTTGTTTCTCTACTTTAGGTCCTGGAGCTACCAATCTATCCACGGGAGTTGCATCTGCATGTCTAGATAGATCTTCGGTAGTTGCAATATCTGCACAGGTGGAAAGTTTTGATATCTCATACAATAATACCCACCAATGTATAGATCAAGTTAGCCTGATGAGGCCACTTGTAAAATATTCAAAGGAGATATATAATGCAAAGGATATACCGAGAATTATTAACAAAGCGTTTTATACAACTAAGGGTGAACCTAGAGGGCCCGTATTTGTTAGTATCCCTATAGACTTATTAAGGAAAGAACTTCTAGATAAAGAAGCAGAAATGTTACTAAAAAAATATAGTAAAATAAAGGAGCCTGTATTGGCTAGTCCAAATAAAAATAAAATACGGAAGTTATATGATGGGATTTGCAAAGCAAAGCACCCTTTGGTAATAGTGGGTAATGAAATAATCAGAGAGAATGCTGTATCTGAACTTAGAGTATTTCTTGAAAGATATAATATCCCGATGGTCTCTTCATATGTTGCAAAAGGAATTTTGCCAGCAGATCATACTTTGAATTATCAAACAATAAGCTGCTACTTAGATGGCATACTTGAATTTAAAGCACTAGAAAGTATCTTTTCGAATGTAGATTTAATTATGTTAATAGGTTATGATTATGTGGAGGATATAAGACCAAGCATGTGGTCTGTCGGAGTGAAAAAGAGGATCTGCAGAATAAGTCCGATTGCTAATCCTGTCAAGAAATTTTTCAAACCAGATCTGGATGTAATAGGAAGTGTAAAAGAGACGTTGAATAAACTTAATAAAATGAAAAAGATCCCACATTCTGCTAGAGTCATGGATTTATCTCAGTTATTGAATCGGAAAAGAGCATTTATGGCGGAATCGGAGAAGAAAGGGGATCCTATTTTACCTCAAAAAATTATTAAGATAGTTAATGAAGTACTTGGAAAGGACGGGATCTTAGTGAGTGATGTAGGCTTACATAGAATTTATGCTACTCTTTTCAGTGATACTTATAGCCCAAATACCTTTTTGACTTCCTGTGGTTGTTCAACCTTTGGTTTTGGGTTGCCTGCCGCAATGGCGGCAAGACTTGCATATCCTAACAAAAAGATAATTGCAGTAGTGGGAGATGGTGGGTTTCACTCTAATAGTCAAGACTTAGAAACTGCAGTAAGGTATAATCTTCCTTTTGTATTGATTGTAATGAAAGATAATTGCATGGGTTTAATTAAAATGTATCAAAATTTAGGAAAAAAACAAGCATATCCTCCAACTGTCGAGTTCGGCCCTGTAGATTTTGTAAAGCTAGCTGAAGCAAATGGCTGCAACGCGGAGAGAGTAGAAGTAGCTGGAACTTTAAAAGATGCAATTATAAGAGGGATAAATTCGAGAAAACCCACAGTCATTGAAGTCCCCGTTCAATATAAATATAATTTTGGCGGAGCGCTAAAATCGAGAGGTCTTGAAGATTTTATTGATAAGAAATAGCTTGATAGTATGACCTTAGCAAAAGCAGTATTGTTATCATATAGTGGCGAGCCCAAGTATTATGCACACCGTATCCCAGATTTAGGCATAGCCTACATCGCTAGTATTCTAAAAGAATCTGGATATAAATGTAAATTTTTTGATTTGAATCTTTTTGAGATTAATGAAGAACAAGTCCTGGAGTATATAGCTAAAAACAAGCCAGGTTTAGTAGGGATGAAACTTTGGGGGAATGGATTCCTTTCGTTGATTGAACTAGCCAAAAAGATAAAAAAAATAAGTCCAAAAAGTGTGATTGTTGCTGGAGGGCCTCAAGTAACTTTGTTCAAGGAACAGATCTTTGACATAGCTAGATCTATTGATTTTTTAATTTACGGGGAAGGGGAACTAGCATTGAAGGAGTTTATAGAATATTTAAATGGGAAAAGAACCTTAAGGGATGTAAGAAATCTAATTTTCAAAGAAAATGGTAACATAGTAAGAAACCAAATGAGATTGATTAGAGATTTGGATTCACTACCGCTTCCTGATTGGAGCGTGTTCTCTCTCGATAAATATTTTCCACTTTTTTTAATTAATATGAAAAGAGGTTGCCAATTCCAATGTGCTTTTTGCAGCCACAATTATTTTTGGGGGAGAGAGATAGAAGATGAAGTATTAATGGGAAAAGATTTAGAATATATAAGGTCATATAATGTTGTTAGGAAGAGATCATGGAACAGTATTAAACAAGAAATAGATAGAAATCTGTTTAAATATAATGTTGCAATGCTAGAGATCGTTGATTCTACTCCAGATATAGAGTTGCTAACAAAATTTTCAGAGTATGTAATAAATAAAAAAATCCCTATTACCTGGGCCTCTTTTGGAAGAATAAATTATTATAATGAAGACACTTATAAAAAGTTCTCAGATGCAGGTTGCTCTGCCCTATGGTATGGGATCGAATCAGGGAACAAGCAGATATTAGAAAAAATGGGAAAAACTTATGGCGAAGAAGAGATTAAAAGAGATATATCATTAGCAAATAAATATGGTATTAAAGCTATCTGTGCAATGATAATAGGATTTCCTGGAGAAACTGAAAAGACTTTGGATGATAGTATATCACTCATGAAAGAAATTAATGTATATACTAAAGTAACTATCCCGTTTTTCTTACAACGAGGATCACCTATAGCATTTAAGCCTGAGGATTATAATCTAAGGATAAAAGATAGTTGGATAAAAGATGCATTGAAGCCATGGACTGAAAAAGAACCGCATGAGATAAGTTACTACACTGTAGATGGCATCCCAAGCAGAGAATGTATTCAAAAATTTGAGAAAAGGGCAAAATATAAAAACTGGGTTGATAAAAGGAATCTTTCTGAAACAGAAATATTAGTCCTTCTTAGCAATTATGTAGGTATGGATGCGTTATCTTTTGGTAAAAAGATAAATAATGCTATCGATCACAAAAATATAAAAGGACTTAATTCAGCAATATCAGAAATTTGGGGGAAATCTAAAGAAAAAATAAATAAAATGAAGCTCAATTCCCTTAGTAGGAGGAAACAATATGCTAGATAAAAAAATTGTGGCTGTTCTTGACCAAAATCTATCAGTTGGATTAGCATTTAATACATTAGCACATTTAGCGGTATCTTTAGGTAAACATGGCAAAAAACATATGGGTAAAGGCAGCGTACTGGATGCATCGGGAATAAGTCATATTGGCTTTTCCAAATATCCTTTCATAATACTTAAAGCAGATGCTATTAAAATAAAGGAAATTGTAGATTCGGCTAAAAATGACAGACATCTTTTTTTAATAGATTTTCCTGAACAGGCATATTTGGAGTATACAGATGAAGAATTCGTAAAAGCCATTTCAGAAGTCCAGGATAAAGATATTAAATATTATGGAGTTCTTTTATTTGGGCTGAACAATGATATAGACAAATACACTGCAAAACTTCCATTATGGAAATAGACCAATACTCTAATTTAATTTTCCTCTCATTAGTTTTAAGATATTTTATTAAAACCGCAAATTTCGCGCACCAGATCGAAAAGGTGAGGAAGGAATCTATTTACTTGTCCCTGGTCACTATGAATTCGATGCCTGCGGCCAATGCCTCTGCGGCTTGCTTTCCAGGCAATTTCGAGAAGTTCTTCCTGAAGGAGTCTAGGGCCTGCTTTGCGAATTCCCTTGCCTTGCCACGGGCATATTCTATGCTGCCGTACTTGTGCATGAGCGAGAGGATGTAATCTTTCTCTTGCTCTGTCTTCTGCAAGCGGGGCTTTGTGTAGATGCCTGCGATCTTCTTCTTCTCCTCCTTTGTGCATGAGCGCATGAGATGCGCGAATATGAGGGTGCGCTTGCCTTCCAGGATGTCTCCCGCTATCTCCTTGCCGTATTTCTTCGGGTCTCCAATAAGGTTCAGGACGTCATCCTGAATCTGGAAGGCGCGCCCGGCCGGGAGGCCGAATTCAGCGATTTTCTTTAGGTCTGCATCGCTTGCGCTCGCTATTATGGCCCCCAACTGTATAGGGCCGATTATTGAATACCATGCTGCCTTGCCGTCCGCGACATTGTAGAACTCATCGTCCGTTATGTCGACAACCTTGTCACGGATCATGCTCATCTCCATATACTGCCCCTCAGCTGTCGTCATCAGGATGCCATACATGGTGTCGAAGATGCGCTTGACCGTGGCATCGTCCAATATACCTATGTTGTCTGCCAGCATCTTCCATTGTATCATTTGCAATGCGTCGCCGGCATTTATTGCAATCCCTGGTCCCACCATCTTATGGAGCGCTGGCTTGCCCCTGCGCTCGTCGGAATCGTCCTCGAAATCGTCATGGATAAGCAGCCAATCCTCCGATGTCTGCATGGCTGCCGCAGTCTTGACGGCTTTCTTTGGATCTCCGCCGAATGCCTCGCATGCCAGCAGCAAGAGAGCAGGCCTCAATGCCTTTCCCTTCCTTGAAGGATATTCCCTCACTGCATCGTAATGGCCCTTCGGCTCCTTGCGCGGGAGGTATTTCTCTATCTCATCGTAAGTGATCTTCTTCTTCTCCTCTAAGACTGCCTTGAAATCAATAGCCATAATTACACCGATTACAACATAGAGTTCCTGTAAGAACCACATCCTATAGGAACTTCGATTACAACTTTTAAATACCTTCGGTTAATATATCCTCGACCAAGGTAGATGGAAAAATGAAGATATCTGTATATGGAAGCGGAAGGGAAGTTGGGAGGAGCGCCATAATGCTCAGCCACAACAAGAAGAACATCCTCCTAGACTGCGGGATAAAGATGTATGAGGAAGAGGTCGAATTTGAGCTGGGGGGAGGGGCTCCGCAGATACCCCGAGATATGAGGATAGATGGAGCAATAATCTCGCATGCTCACTTAGACCACAGTGGTTATTTCCCCGCCATACACATGAGGAACAGGTGCCCCATCTATTGCACTCCCCCGACGCAAGGTATTGCCAATGTGCTCGCCAGGGATGCAAAGAAGGTGGATCCCACGCTGCCGTACGACATAAGCGACATAGAAGAGGCATTGAGGTCTTTCATATTAATCCCATACGGGCTGGAGCACACCCTCAGCGGAGGGCCAGAAGCCATGAAGCTCACACTGCATGATGCTGGCCATATCCCTGGCGCAGCAATCACAGAGGTGAACGTGGGCAAGAAGAAGATAGTATACACTGGAGATTTCAAGATGGAGGATACAAGGCTCCACAGCTCGGCTGAGACCATGGAGAATGTGGATACTTTGATAATGGAATGCACATACGGGCTGAGGGATCATCTAGATAGGAAAGAGACAGAGGATAGGATGTGCAAGGAGATGCAGAAGGTTTTCGATGAGGGGGGGAATGTGTTGTTCCCGGCCTTCGCTGTTGGTAGGACGCAGGAGCTGGCCATGATACTCTTTGCACATGATGTGGAGCTCCCTATTTTCGTGGATGGGATGGGGGCCCTGATATCGGAGGTTTTGCTCGGATACCCCAAGTATGTGAAGAATTATGACATGCTCAGGGAAGCGATAGGCAACCTCAACCATGTGGGCAGGGACAGGAGCATGCCGCTGAAGCACCCCTCTGCCATAATCTCCACCGCAGGAATGCTCGAGGGCGGGCCTGCCATCACATACATCACTCTCATGCAGAAGAAGAAGCATGACAAGAACATCAACTCTGCCATATTCATGACAGGATACTGCCTTGGCAATACTAATGGATGGTATCTGCAGAACAAGCAGATGATCTATTTGAAGAAAATGAAGCAGAAACGGTCGAAGCCATTCAATGTGGACCTGAGGACGGATCTTTTCCATCTCAGCGCCCATGCGGGAAGGAAGGACTTGCTGGAATTCATAAAGAAAGCGAATCCTCAAAGAGTACTCTGCGTGCACGGCGACCACTGCAAGGAATTCGCAGGCCAGCTCAAGGACATGGGCTATGATGCCACAGCCCCGGAGAACGGGACCTCAATAGAAGTCTAATTGAAGACCCGGCAAAGAGTCAATGCGATAAGGACCCTCGGAAAGAGAGTGCTGCCGAGGCATTGGGTTTCCTCTATGAGATCCAAAAATCGGAGAAAAGGAATAACTACAACACTTTTTTTGTGATAAACGAGATAAACATAGCGATAGATAACCTGAAGAAGGCATTGAGAGCGCAGTAGAAACTACATCTTATCAGGGACTTCGATTCCAAGCAGCCCCAGGGCTGACTTGAGCACTGTGGCAGTGGCTGAGACCAATGCAAGCCTCGTCCTTTTCTCTTCATCCTTCTCTGCCTTGAGCACAGGGCTTGATTCATAGAACCTGTTGAACGCGTCTGACACATTCAATGCGTATTCGGCTATGTAATATGTCTGGAAATCATTCGATGATTTCTCTACCACTGATTGGAATTGTTGCAATATTTTTATCAGCTGCCTCTCTACGAGGCTGAATGTGTAATCCGCTGAGACTCCCGGCTTTATGCCTGCCTCCTCGGATTTCAGTATTATCTTGTTCGCCCTGACATAGGCATACTGCAGGTACGGCCCTGAATCGCCTTCGAAATTCAATGCCCTGTTCCAGTCGAATATGACCTGCTTGTTGTGCGACATCCTGAGGAATGAGAACTTGATGGCTGCGTTGGCTATCTGCTTGGCTATCTTGTCCTTCTCCCTGTTCTTTATGCCGCTCTTCTCGAGCCTCTTGTCAATCTCTGCAGTTGCCCTCTTGATGCCTTCCTCAAGCAATTCATCCGCAGTATACCCGACCCATGTCCCCAGCCTTCCGCTGAACGATCCCTCGGGCAGCGACACTTTCTCATACGCCACATGGATATAATTGTCGGCCTGGGCGTGACCCAGCCTTTTCAATATGAATTTTATGAGATGCTGGAGATATGACTGCTCAACTCCTATTATGTTCACGACCATGTCAGCCTTTCCGAATTCCATCTCCTTGCCTTTGCTGACAGAGGTTTGGATGGACTTGCCATTCGGCTGCTTGGCAAATATTTTGTACTTGAATTTCTTCTCGAGAAGCCCGAATTTCCACATCGCGAACGCGACATCTTTTGCCGTATATGTCGCAGTGCCATCGGATCGGATGATGACCTTCGCATCTGACTTCAATGCCGGGAACTCCTTCTCATCCAGCCCTACCACCATGCATCCCGCCTGCTCACCCTCGGTTTTTTTCTCAAGGATGCCTGAATTCTTCAGCCTGTCGATACCCTTATCGAACAAGCGGGATTCTATGATGTCGCTCTCCCATATCATCACATCTTGGTAAATGCCGTAATCGAAGGCGGTCTGCAGCTGGGCCTGGACGCATTTCTCGCATATCTCTCTTGCCCTGACTGATATGGCTGGGTCTCTGTCCTCCATCTTCTTTATGAGCCTCCTGACCTCCGGCTCTATACTCTCCGCCTGCTTCGATATCTCAACATACTGCTTACCCAATTGGTGATCGAATTTCTTCTCTGGGGGCTGCGGTTCCGGAAGGGTCATATAGCCCCAGACGCTCTGCGCGACCTGGAGGCCGAGATCGTTTATGTAGTTCTGCCTCTCGACCCTGTAGCCTGAGAATTCCATGATGTTCGAGACTGAATTCCCTATCAATGCGTTCCTGAGATGGCCTATATGCCATGGCTTGTTCGGGTTGACCGATGGATATTCCACTAGGACTTTCCCTTGCTTCTGGTCCTTGCCAAAATTTTCTTTTTGTTCAAGCACATCCTTGACTGTGCCTGAGAATATCTTATTGCCGAAAGAGAAATTTATGTACGGTCCCGTCGCCTTGACTGTTTCGATGCTCTTGTTGGTCTTTATCTTCGCTGTCATGGCTGCCGCGATCTCCACTGGATTCTTCTGCATCTTCTTGGCGAGATTGAACGCAATGGACGAAGCGATATCTCCGAATTCGGGCCTTGCCGCCGCTATCGAGGCAGCTACTTCAGCTTCTGTGATTTCATATTTCAGCTTCACGCATGCATCGAAAACGGCCTTTACCACCATATCGGTTAATTCCTGGTTTGACATGAAATCAATTGGTAGGTAGTGATTTAAAATCTATTTGCCAAGGGGAGATATGAAAGAAACAACGATAGGAAATACTATACAAGCCTATTATCTGATAAACGTTCTAAAGAGGCTGGGTGAAGGATTCTTCTTCGCTACTTATGTCATTTTCTTAATGGCCAGTGGGCTTGATCTTTTCCAAGTCACAATCGTGAATCTAACGTTCATGGCCACCATCTTTCTCTTTGAGATTCCAACTGGGGCCTTTGCAGATTCTTTAGGCAGGAAAAATTCAGTCATCATAGGGTTGTTCCTATTTGGGGCAGGGATGTTCATTTATTTTTTCTCTAACCTGTTCATCTTATTCATTATTGCGGAGTTTGTGGCAGGGATAGGCGCCTGTTTCATTTCAGGGGCATTCGATGCATGGCTGGTCGACAACCTGAAGTCCCAGAAGTTCAAGGGGAATTTTGTGGATATTTTCTCAAAGGGAGGAGTGTACAGCGAGCCGATGTCGATTTTCAGCGCATTGATTGGAGGGTATCTGGGCACGATAAACCTGGCCTTGCCCTGGCTTGCTGCAGGAGTGACAACGATGCTTGCGGCCGTATTAGCGATTTTAATGATGAAAGAGCCGTATTTCAAACCAAAACCCTTTAGGATAAGATCGACTTTTGATGAAATGAAAAAGATAGCCGAGTATAGCGTCAAATATGGATTGAAGCATCCTGTGATCTTCAATATGATAGCCGCCGGATTCCTGTTGGGATTCGCAACACAGCCGTGGAACATGTTCTGGTCCCCTTTCTTCAAAGACCTCCTGAATACAGACACAGCCGTCTTGGGATGGATATGGGTAGGGATATCGGCATCGATGGTGATTGGTATGTATTTTGCAAAGCAAACTCTGGCAAAATTAAAGCAAAGGAATTATGTGCTGATATTTGATACTATCCTCATCTCTCTGGCCATAATTCTGTCTGCATTGGTCGGGATGCCGTATCTGGCGATAATATTCTTCTTCACGCACGAGATTGGAAGGGGGATGTGGAAGCCGATAGATTCAGCATTGATGAATGATTACATCCCCTCCAAACAGAGAGCAACAATAATATCGTTCGACTCGATGATAACTCGAGGGGGTGCGGCGCTGGGTCTTCTAATGGGCGGCTTCTTGGCAAAAGAGTTTGGCATATCGAATTCCTGGATATTCACTGCGGTTGCGCTCCTCGCCTCAATATACTTCTTCTTGAGGATAGATGAAAGAAATAAAAAATGAGAAGCAGTAATATTCATGCTGGGGAGGTAGTCTAGCTTGGTATGATGCCAGGTTCGGGACCTGGAGGCCGTGGGTTCAAATCCCATCCTCCCCACTTCAGGATAATTGGTGATTTCATGCCGTATCAAGAATTAACAGTAAAAAAGATAGAAAAGTGGTTAGGACTGAAAAAGAAGGATGTTCCAAAGCATCTTATTCTTTACGCTAGTTGGCCGTGGCCTCTAAAAGAAAGAATGAAAGAGGTTAGAAACTATCTAAAAAAACCAAAACCCAAAGGTCTAGGCTTAAGTAATTTCTGGGTCGGAGAGATTAACAGAAAAAAAGTAGGATTTATGCTTGTTTATGGCCATGGTATGGCTGCAGACATGTTATATCTATTAAGTAAAATGGGGGTTAAATATATTTATCAAATAGGATCTATAGGGGCGTTACAATCCGAAGCGAGGATATATGATCTAATAATCCCCCAAACTGCAATAAAATTTGAGGGATTACACAAACATCCCATTTTTGACAAGAAAGCCCTCCATTGTAACAAAGAACTGTTAGAGTTAACGAAGAAATGTTTGGAAAAAATGGATTTCAAAAATTTCTACATTGGAAAAACAATGTCTATAGATTTTATTTTTGCAGAAACTAAAGAAAGAGTAAAGAAATGGTCGAGGCTAGGTTTCTTAGGGATAGATATGGAAACAGCTACCACCTACTCTATGTCCAACTCCTTAGGCATAAAAACAATTGCGATATTGAGAGTATCGGATAATCTTGTAAGAAAAAATGAGCTAATGGCGGATTTGAATACAAAAGGAAAGAGAGGCGCTGAATTGAAAAGGACTGTCAAATCAATTATAATTGAACTAATTTCTAAATTGGACTAATAATTCAAATCCCATCCCCCACTGAATAATTAATAAACTTAATTGGTAAATGTTATTCATTAACGCAGGGGTGGCAGAGTCCGGTCAAATGCGCTAGCTTCAGGGGTTAGTGCCTTAGGGCTACGAGGGTTCAAATCCCTTCCCCTGCACTTTTGATGTTTTTGATGTCTTAATATATTTTATATTTCGAACATCCTCTTTGCGAATCTTTTCAAATCATCGAGGGATCTTTCGAGGGATTGGCCGTGTTCTAGATATTTCGAATAGATATTGATTATCTCGCTGCCAACAATGACTCCGTCTGCACCTGCCTCTATGAATTGCTTGGCTTGCTCTGGATTTGAAATCCCAAAACCTACAAAGAGCTGTGTGATATTGGCATTGCCTGCCATCTTCTTTATCCTTTTGACAAATTCCAAACTTTCTTTGCTCACCTGTCCTCTAGCTCCAGTAGTGCCTGCAACTGATACTAGATATGTAAAGAAACTTGGGACATTCAAAATCTTTTTTGCTCTTTCCAGTCTTGTGTTTGGTGCAATGAGATTTATGATTGAAATATTGTATGTCCTTGCCAATTTTTCGAATTCTAAATCTTCTCCAAAAGGAAGATCCGGAATTATGATTCCTTGAACCTCTATCTCCTTCATTTTGCTCAAGAATTTTTCTTTGCCGTAGGAATAGATTATATTGTAATAGCTCATGAATACGAAGGGGGTTGTGACCTTTTCTCTTCTTAATCTTTCGACCATTGAGAATATCTTTTCAATATTTGTTCTATTTTTCAATGAACGATTTGCTGCCTTCTGAATTGTTTTTCCATCTGCAATCGGATCTGAGAATGGAATTCCCAATTCTATTAAGTAGGAGTATGGGGCAAATGTTTTGACTAATTTGCAAGTAAATTCAAGATCTGGATCTCCACAACAGATATATGGAACAAATTTCATAATCTCTCCTATTTTACTATTATATTCATCCTAAATTATGGCGCCTTCTGTTCTGGCAACATGCTCTACATCCTTGTCTCCTCTGCCAGAAAGATTTACTATGATTATGTCCCCTTGCCTGCATTTCTGAATCAGTTTGGGTAGATATGCAATTGCATGGGCGCTCTCCAAAGCAGGTATGATCCCTTCTATTTCTGATAGAAGATGAAAACCTTGCAATGCTTCATCATCATTTATAGAAGTATATTCGACGCGTTTTGTTTCATGCAAATAAGCATGCTCGGGGCCTATAGAAGGATAATCCAGACCAGCCGAGATTGAATGTGTCTCTCTGATCTGGCCGAATTTATCTTGAAGGACATAGCTCAGACAGCCGTGCAGTATTCCTTTTCTTCCGTCTCCGCTGATTCTTGCCGCATGCTTGCCGGTCGAGATTCCTCTTCCTCCCGCCTCGACTCCAATCATCTTTACATTTTTATGCTTGAGGAAGGGAGCAAACAATCCTATCGAATTGCTTCCTCCGCCCACGCATGCAAGCAAGTAGTCCGGCAGCCTCCCTTCAGCCTGCAAAATCTGCTTCTTTGCTTCAGTGCCTATAACCGATTGAAAATGTTTGACTATGCTTGGATAGGGATAAGGACCTAGAGCAGAACCTAGAACATAATGGGTATCTTTGAAATTAGAGGCATAATCCCTCAATGCCTCGTTTATGGCATCCTTCAAAGTTCTTGAGCCGGCGTCTACTATCCTTACATCCGCACCGAGAAGCTTCATTCTGTAAACATTCATTTTCTGTCTTTGCGCGTCTTCACTTCCCATGTAGATATCGCACTTCAATCCGAACAATGCCGCGGCCGTAGCGGTTGCAACCCCGTGCTGTCCGGCGCCAGTCTCTGCTATTACCCTTCTCTTCCCCATATTTCTTGCCAACAGCAATTGCCCGATCGTGTTGTTTATCTTATGAGCCCCTGTATGCAAAAGATCCTCTCTTTTGAGGTAGATCTTTGCTTTATTTCCGAGTTTTTTGCTTAGTTTTTCTGCAAAATAGAGGGGAGTAGGCCTTCCTGCGTATTTTGAAAGATAATAATTGAGCTCTGATTTGAATTTTTTATCTTTTTTCGCTTTTTCAAATGCAACTTCCAAATCCTCAAGCACTGGAACAAGCAACTCTGAGATATATTCTCCCCCAAACTCCCCAAATCTTCCTTTGTTCTGCATTAAAATCAGCCTGATATTAAGAATATTCTTCTAGTTATACTTTATACTTATTAACCTTTAGATAAATTATTAATATATCGTATCGTTGAACTATAGAATTAACAAGTAATATCATTAATGATTTAGTGGTATGATGAAAATCAAAGCTATTCTTTTCGATGTGGACAACACCCTGATAGACTTCATGAAGATGAAGAAAGAGGCTGTGAAGGCAGCAGCGGCAGCCATGATCGCGGCCGGGCTGCCTATGAATCAGTCCGATGCGGAACATGAGATCTGGGAGCTGTATGAGAAGCACGGGTATGAGTACCAGAAAGTGTTCCAGAAGCTCCTGATGAATAAGATGAAAAAGGTAGATTATTCCATCCTGGCACCGGGAGTAATCGCATACAAAAGGAAGAAAGAAGGTTATCTTATTTCGTACCCGGGAGTATACGAGACCCTTGAGAAACTGAGGAGGAAAGGGTACAAGCTAGGTGTGCTCAGCGACGCGCCCAGGATACAGGTGTGGCTCAGGCTGGCGGCCATGGGCCTGCACAAGACATTCCATTTCGTAGTCACTTTCGATGACACCAAGGAAAAGAAGCCAAATCCAGCCACATTCAGGAAGGCGATAGCAAAGCTCGATGTGAGGCCCGAACAGGTTGTCATGATAGGCGACAGCATCGAGAGGGACATAAAAGGCGCGAGGAAGGAGGGGATGAAGACCATATTCGCCAAATACGGGAGCGACAGCGCCATGTGCAGGCACGGGAAGAGGGCCGATTTCGAGATAACAAGGTTCGAAGAGATAATCGACGCTTTGAAGTATTTCGAGGGACAGGGAAAAGCATAGATAGAAAATGGCTGAAGAGGGGCAATCCTTTTTAATCCTTTCCGGGCAAAGAATAGCATCTTAACTCTGTTTTTAGCAGAGATTTTTGGTGATTACTTGGCACTGCCTAACATTTACGAAGGGAACTATAGCAGACTGATTGTCCTGCCGCTGGCCCTTGTAGTCATATCCTTGATAATAATACTATTCTTATCCCCAATAAAGTATGGTATAGACCTTAAGGGAGGCACTCTCATCACTCTGCAGCTGACGCAGGCGGTGGATGAGACAGCCATAAAGGCCGCGCTGGAAGGAGTAGGGCAGGGAAGCGGGAGCATATCGATAAAGAGGTACGCCAACCCCCTGGGCGAGGTCGCAGAGATAGAGATGGCCACAGATGAGAGGATAAAATCCATTGATGATAATCTGGATCTCTTTGACAGCAAGATGAAGGAAGTTGAAACTGTGGAGATAGAACTCGCCAACCTTAAGGGGCAGGCAGCGAGTGGCGAGCCTGATACGGCTGACAAGATAAAACAGGCTGAAGCTGATTATGAGAAAAAGACATCTGAATTAATCGCGATTGGCAAGAGCATAGAATCTTCTGCCAGTCAGATAGGAATCACAGATACGCTCTCATCCTCAACCGATGCAAAGATACTGAAGAATGAAGTCATGGCAATGTCACTTAAGGCGAAGGACAAGTACAAATCCAACATTATGGCTTCCCTTTCCGGGGCAGCCGAATACAGCACATACTCCATAGAGGAAATCAGCCCTTCATTGAGCAAGGTGTTCATAGAGAAAGTGGTCAACATGGCGCTCTTCTCTATAGTGCTCGCATTCATAGTCATAATGCTCATATTCAGGCAGCCACTGCCATGCTTTATAGTACTGTCAGGAGCGACTGCGGATATAATTATGTCTATGGGCGCAATGGGCGCGCTCGGGATACCACTGACACTGTCATCTTTCGCAGCTCTCATGATGATGGCAGGATTATCGCTCGATACAGACATGATGCTGACAATAAAAGTGTTGAAGAGGACAGAGGGCAATCCAAGGGACAGGGCATACGACGCCTTCAAGACAGGGTTCGCAATGACATCCACAGTGCTCGCGGGGTTCGGCATGCTGTTTGTACTGGGAATGATAACGCACATAACAGCGTATTACCAAATAGGAGCCATTGGATTGATTGGATTGATAGGAGATTTGATAATGACGTGGGGATTCAACGGGCCGCTCGCATTGTGGTATGCAGAAGGTAAGTTCCCCAAGATATTCGGTAAGAAATGATGTATTCATAGGTGTTGATTGATGGAATGGTACACTAACAAGAGGGTCGTCTGGGTGACGGTGTTCGTAGTGCTGCTGCTAGCGTTAGCATACACAAGGGGCATGCATTTCGGGATCGAATTCACTGGAGGCACCAGGATACCAATAACACTCGAAGAGCCAGTATCATCCACAGTCATGGGCGAGATGGTCGAGACAATAAAGATAAGGACGACCAAATTCGGGCTGACACAAGTGGTGGTGAGGAGCGTAGGAGACAGGCAAATATATGTTGAAATAGGCCAGAGCACTCCAGGCCTATTAGAAGAGGTTGAGAGGATCCTGAGGGCCGAGGGCAACTTCGAGGCATTCATAGACGGCAGGAACGCATTGAAGGGAGATGACATGATCCTTGAGAGCATCAGGGGCATGTACCAGACATCAAGCACTGGAGACATATTGTGGGAAGTTGCATTCGTAGTCAAGCAGACTGGAGTCGAAAGGTTCGGCTCTGCAGCGTTGGGCAAGGGCGGCCACCCCGTATACCTTTACTTGGACAGGGCAGAGAATTCAGCCATACTAGTCAGGTCATCAGACATAGAGAACGAGAATTTCACGAGCGAGGATATAGGGGCAGCGCTTGACAATGCGCTTAAGCTCGGGAACAACACATTGATACTCATCGATAAGTTCGATGATTCCACAAAGGCAGAGATAATAGCTACCAATAAAGGTAGGGTTGTAGTAGGACAGGCTGAGACTGGAGTGACAGCTTGGTTGAAATCACAGAACATATCCTACACTGAGAAGAGCAGCGGAAGGGATGTGTGTGGCGATGGGAGATGCGGGCCGACAGAGGATTTCAGGACATGCGCACCTGACTGCAGGGAATGCCCGATAGACAGGCCCGTGAAATGCAGGGATGGAACGTGCAAGCTCACGCAAGAAGAATGCAATGCATTGCCAGCGAACTGGTCGATAATGGCCGTGCTCCTGGTGCTCGCAGCAATACTTTTCGTGATGCAGAGGAGAGTGGAATCTGCTGTGCTCCTGTTGATATTCATATTCTTATTATATACGACGCTGGCTCCAGCGCCTGTCGTTGAGTCGAAGGCTTTGGTGACCAACGAACTGAAGCCCACATACCTGAGGAATGATATGGAAGGCCTGATCGTTGAGGAATGGCCTGCAGTAGGCCTCTTGTCCGCTCCATCCCTGTCTAAGGAATTAGGATCAGGGACGGTGGGACAGAGCTATCAGATAACTGGGAGCGCTGTGGGCGAGACAACTGAGGAGAAGAACGCTTATGCGCAGGCGCAGGTCAAGAATATAAGAAGCATCCTGAGCGGCGGGGCTATGCCTACGAGGATATCTTTAGGCAGCGCGACTGTCGTGCCACCGACATTGGGTAAGGAATTCCTGAACTACAGTATTATAGGGATGGTGCTTTGTTATTTTGTTGTCCTCGCCATAGTGCTGACACGATACAGGCAGCCCAGTTTCATACCTGTACAGATATTCATACCGACCGCCCAGATGACGGCGTTGGTATGCATACTGGGCAGCGTGGGAACATTGGATCTATCTGCAATCGCAGGATTGTTCGCATCTATGGGCACATCTGTGGATGCCCAGATAGTGGTATCGGATGAACTGCTGGGCAAGGGCTCCGTGAGCAAAGAGGAGATAAAGAGAAAACTCACGAAGGCATTCTATATAATCACAAGGAACGCAGCCATCGCAGTGATAGCGATAACACCCCTGCTTTTCTCTAACATAGTGGAGATAATAGGCTTCGTGACAGCGATGATGCTCGGGACAATGATCAACATCTTCATAACCACGCAAGTCTACACTGCGGTGGCGGAATCAGCGTCTCATGGGAAAGAGTGAGAGTCACAGTAGCGGGAAAGGATTAAATCGAGAGCCTGTCAATATAATATGATATTATCAGTTACGGGAAAGTGTGGAGGGCCCGTAGCACAGCCTGGATAGCGCGGCAGCCTTCTAAGCTGATGGTCGTGGGTTCAAATCCCACCGGGCCCGCTTTTGTATTTATGCAGGCGTATTTACGCTATGGATTAGTTGACAGACGGAAGAAGGTGGTGTACATGGCGAACGAAAAGAAGGAGGAGAAAGTGAAGCAGATCCTCGAGATAGTTAATATGATGCTCAATGATACGGCGATGCCCAAGAACATTAGGGCAGCAGTGGAAAATGCGAAGACGAGGCTCAATGAGCCCGGTGAGCCTGACGTGAGGGTCGGGGGGGCGATATACTGCCTCAACGAAGTGAGCGAGGACATAAATCTCTCAGCACATGCAAGGACGCAGATATGGAGCATACTGAGCGCGCTCGAGACAGTGAAAGAGATACAGGGATAACATCCTTTAGGGGAGGAAAATGGAATCTGGAGGGAAGGATGAAGCCAAGACACTCAGACATGAGATGCAAGGCCAAACCTCCAGCCAAGGGTCTGAATCCAAGACGGGAAAGATAGAATCAGAAAGGGAAAAGGAAATAGAGATAGTAAAGCTATTCAGGCAGCACGGCCTCATGATAAAGCAGAGCGCTGTGGATGAGCTCAGGGAGAAGGCCCAAGACTCATTGATGGAGATAATAAAGAAGATAAAAGAGACCCACACAGGGGAACTAATTTTCGTCACAGAGACAGACCTGAAAGTGGCGACACAGGAGATAAAACTGCCTGATTTCGCAGATGTGTCAAGGGCGCCAGACTTCAGGCCAATGGCAAAGGAATACGGCCACGAATTCAAGGTTAATTACGATAGGGATATCAGCGGAAGGTCCAGATGCGGCGGAGATATAAGCGACTTCGTGAAGAATGTTAATGACAGGTTCCAGAAGCTCAAGAAGATATTGGAATCAAGACCATCCACCAACACTGTGGTGAAGCTCGGCAGGGCGAACAAGATGGTGGGCGAGAGAGTCAGGGTCATAGGCATGGTCAGCAGGAAGAATGTAACAAAGAAAGGCCACCTGAGCCTTGAATTGGAGGATGAAGTGGATACTTTGTTCGTTCTCGTGCTGAAGGATGACGAGACGGCTTTCGACAAGGCAGCTAAGCTTGTGAAGGATGATGTCGTAGCGATCGATGTCAGGGTCGGGGTGAATTATTGCATGGCGGAGGAGATAACCTGGCCAGACATGCCTGTGAAGCCTAAGAAGACTATAGAGAAGGACCTCAGCATCGGTTTCATCTCAGACATGCACATAGGCAGCAAATATTTCATGGACAAGCATTTCGAGAGGATGCTGAAATGGCTGAAGGGAAGCGGCCCTAACAAGGAGATAGCTGAGAAGATAGGCTATATCCTGATAGCAGGTGATTCTGCTGATGGGATAGGCAACTACCCGAAGCAGGAGAAGGACCTTGTGATCAAAGATGTGTTCGAGCAGTACAAGCTTGTGCATGACCTCTTAGAGATGGTGCCTGACCATATAAAGACAATCCTCATTCCAGGCAACCACGACGCAGTCAGATTGGCTGAGCCGCAGCCTGCCTTAAATAAGGATATGCTCGGCAAGCTGCCGAATGTAACCTCGATAGGAAATCCTGGCTTTATCAATATAGAAGGATTCGACACTATCCTATATCATGGTGTGTCGATAGGATCGATGACAGCCAATGTGCCAGGATTGACGCCAGCTAAACCGGAGGAAGCTGTTGTGGAGCTATTGAAGAGAAGGCATCTCGCTCCAATTTATGACGAGAATGATATCGCGCCGGAACATACTGATTACCATCACATAGAGAACTGCGACATAATAAACACAGGGCACATGCACAAGAACGGATACACAGAATACAGAGGATGTGTTGTCGTCACATCAGGCACATGGCAGGCCCTGACAGAATACCAGGTGAAACAGGGACACGTGGCAACGCCTTGCATGCTGCCCGTCTATAATCTGAAGGAAGGGAGAGTCAGGCATGTGGATTTCAATGGCGAGGAAATAAAGGTGCTGTAGCAAGTGATACGATGATAGACAGGAAAAGGATTGATGAGGCTTACGAGATTGCCAAGAAGGCAAGGGCGATGAACCTTGATCCAGCCATGCAGCCGGAGATAGTGCTCGCTCCAGACCTCGCAGCGAGAGTGGAGGGAATTGTAGGACCTCCAGGGGTGGCGGACAAGATACGCTCGCTGAAGGGCAATAGGACGCAGGTCGCATTCGACATCGCGGCAGCGATAATCAAGGGCGAGCTTGGCAGCGGGAACAGGGAAAGGATACTGGAACAGGCTGTAAGGACAGGTACGGCAATCTTGACAGAAGGAGTGCTAGTCGCACCTACTGAAGGGATCGCTGGAGTTTACATAAGGAAGAATCCTGATGGGACCGAGTATGTGGCAGTCTCATATGCCGGTCCCATAAGGGCAGCGGGAGGCACCGCTGCGGCATTGTCAGTTGTGCTCGCGGATTATTGTAGAAGGATGATAAATATAGGAGAATACAGGCCGACAGAGACTGTGCTAGCCAGATATCTCGAAGAGATGTATATTTATGACATGAGGGCAGCGAGGCTGCAGTACAAGCCCACTGATGAGGAATTCAAGCACATAATAGCGAACTGCCCTATAATGATCGATGGGGAGCCTACAGAGGAATATGAAGTGTCAGTCCATAGGGATGTGGAGACAGTAGGCACCAATAGAGTGAGGGGAGGCATGTGCCTCGTATCCTGCGAAGGAATAGCGCAGAAGGCCTCGAAGGTCCTCAAAGTGACGAGGAATCTCAAGCTGGATTGGAATTGGCTGGAGGCTATAATCAAGGTGCCGAAGTCAAAGGAGAAGTCAACCCCTAAACCGAATGATAAGTTCCTTGACGAGCTTGCTGCGGGAAGGCCTATATTCTCATACCCATCAAGATGGGGGGGGTTCAGGCTCAGGTATGGCAGATCCATGGCCACAGGCATAACTGGGAAGGCCATCCATCCCGCCACAATGGTGATTCTTGATTCATTCCCTGCCATAGGCACCCAGTTGAAGATAGAGAGGCCCGGAAAGGGATGCATAATAACTCCCTGCGACACACTGGAAGGTCCTATAGTCAAGCTCACAGATGGGAGCATAGTCAGGATCGAGTCTGTGGAAGAGGCGAAAAATGTCAAGGACAAGGTTGAAACTATAATATATCTAGGGGACCTCCTTGCCACATATGGCGATTTCCTGAAATCCAATACTCCATTATTCCCTGCGGGTTACTGCGAGGAATGGTGGGCGCTTGAAGTGGAGAGGGCATGCAATGAGAAGAAGGTCAAGAACGATATCAAGGACAAGAGCCTGAGAGACCTAGAAAAAATCACAGCGGAGGAAGCGATAAAGATTTCAGAGCACTTAGGGGTGCCTTTGCATCCCAGATACACATATTTCTGGATCAATACAACTGGAAAGGACATCAAGGAACTGATAGAATGGCTCAGGAAAGCGGAAGTGAAGAGCGAATGGTTCCACATGACGGAGATTAGGATCAAGTGCAGCCCGGCAAAGGAGATACTTGAGAAGATATTGCTACCACACAAAGTGGAGAAGGATGAGATAATCATAAATGCAGGGGATGCGATGGTCCTGTTCAAGGTGCTTGGATTGCACGAGAACGTCCCGCATATCCTGGGCATGATAAACGACGAGGACAACGGCCTTGATTCCATCAACAAGATATCGAAGATAAGGAACAGGGACAAGGCAGGCACGTGGATAGGGACAAGGATGGGAAGGCCTGAGAAATCAAAGGAAAGAATGATGAAGCCAGCGCCGCATGTGCTTTTCCCAATCGGGATGCTCGGAGGCAAGGTCAGGGACATGATGAAATTACACAGAGATATGGGAAGATCGCACACCGTGGCTGTGGAGATAGCCAGGATGAGATGCCAGTGCGGCAATGTCACATTCATGAAGAAATGCGAGAAATGCGGGAATGAGACCAAGCCCGAGAGGGTGTGCCCTAAATGCAATATGCTGACTACAAGCGATATCTGCAAGAAGAGGACTTCGAATGGTGAGGAATGCGGAGCCAGGACTGTAGGTTATGAGATGAGAGATGTGGATGTGAAGAAATATCTCGATGAAGCTATCGCTAACTGCAAATTCTCACCTGAAGAGTTGAAAGGAGTTATAGGGATGACCAGCGACCTCAAGATACCTGAGAGGCTTGAGAAAGGGATACTGAGGGCGAAGCACAGGGTGTTTGTATTCAAGGACGGGACATGCAGGTTCGATGCCACCAATGCGCCGTTGACACATTTCTATCCCAGGGAGATAGGAGTCAGCCTAGACAAGCTCAAGGAGATGGGATACACAAAGGATGCATATGACAAAGACTTGGTCTCAGACTCGCAGCTTGTAGAGATGGACATACATGACATGCTCGTGTCGGAGAGATGCATCGATTATCTTTATAGGGTGGCGAATTTCATAGATGATTTATTGGTGATTGTGTACAAACAGGAACCTTACTACAAATTGAAGGATAAGAAAGAGCTGGTCGGCCAGATGATAATACATCTCTCGCCACACACTTCTTGCGGCATCAGTGGGAGGATAATAGGGACGACTAAGGCTCACGTCTGTTATGCTCATCCAGTCATGTTCGCCGCATCGAGAAGGAACTGCGACGGCGATGAGAACTGCGTGATGCTCATGATGGACGGCCTGCTCAATTTCTCGAAGTGCTTCCTGCCTAAGTCAAGAGGAGGGACTATGGATGCCCCCCTTGTCCTCATGACTCATATCGACCCGAAAGAAGTCGATGATGAGGTGCACTCCATGGAGACTGTGAGGAGCTATCCTATCGAGCTCTATGAGGCATCGATGACATACACCTCTCCATCCGACATAAACGTTGAGAAGGTTAGTGAGAAATTGGGGAAGCCTGATTTCAAGGATATATGGTTCACGCACGAGATGTCCTCGATACATGACGCAGTGATAACCACGAGCTATGTGACGCTTAAGACGATGAGGGAAAAGATAGATGCCCAATTGAATCTCGGCCTCAAGATAAAGGCAGTGGATGCGAGAGATGCGGCCGAGAGGGTGATAGTCAGCCACTTCCTTCCTGACTTATACGGCAATCTGCATTCATACAGTAGGCAGCAATTCCGCTGCGTCAATTGCAACATGAAATACAGGAGGATGCCATTGATAGGCAAATGCAGGAAATGCGGCGGCAAGCTCATACTGACCATAAACAGGGGAGGGGTCGAGAAATATCTCAAGCTCTCGCAATTTATCGCCGAGGAATACAATCTGCCCCAATACCTGAAACAGAGGCTCGAACTTTTGTCAATGGATATCAAGTGCATGTTCGAGGACGAGACGGAGAAACAGTTTAACCTAGCGGAATATATGTGAAACTAAAGAGAATTGGGCAATCACTTAGATGGATTGTATTTTTGCTTCAGCAGGTTCTGTATCGGCAGGAACAAGGGCTTTGGAAGACTGTTCCATTCGAACCATTCCCACTTCTCGCATTTCTCGGGCTCCATCACCTTTGGCTCGCCTGAGCTTGGATCGTAATCAGAAAGCATGAACAGAGTGATGTAGTGCTTCCCTTCCTTCTCGAAGATATCATTGGTGTATGTCGTGAATGTCCCTATCCTGACATTCTTCACCTTCAAGCCAGTCTCCTCGAATGTCTCCCTTCTGGCGCACTCTTCTGGAGTCTCATTGAACTTAAGATGCCCTCCAGGGAAGCTCCAAGACCCTTCGCCGTGGGCATTCTTCCTCTTACCCATAAGTATCCTGTTGCCATTGATGATTATGACTCCTACTCCGACTTTCGGCCTTTTGTCTCCCATAGATGCATGAAGCAGCTTGGAATTAAAAACATATCGCTAGCGCTGCAGCTCGCGCTGAAGGTCAATAAAAATAAAAAGAAAAAGAAAAATAGATACTATTTTGCTTTCCACTAACTAGAATACTATCATTCAATTAGTATTTCTTGTGTTTTTGGTAGCAATCCCTGCAGTATACAGGTCTTCCTTCTTTCGGCTCAAATGGGACCTCACAATCTGCTCCACAATCTGAACACTTTGTCGGATACATCTTGCGCGGGCCACCGTAGCCACCTCTGCTTCCACCGTACATTCTTACACCTATTTTTCAAGCATTTCGCTTGTTATTCTAGTTTATATACTAGATATCAAGTAGATCCATTCTAATTCTTCTCCCAGAATTTTGGTTCCTCGATCCGAACTAAAAACAGAATCCAATGATACTGAAGTTACTAAGGAGGGCAAATATATAAAGGTATGCCTGCCAGTGATTTTGAGGGTTTGAGATATGGCTAAAACCAAGAAAGAGATAGTATTCGTGACTGGCAACATGAACAAGCTAAGGGAATGCAAAGCTGTGCTGCAGGGATTTGATGTTGTGAACAGGCAGTTAGACATACCTGAGTTCCAGGGCGAGCCAGAATATGTTCTTATGAAGAAAGCTGAGTTCGCTGCTAAGAGGCTGAAGGAGCCGTGCTTCGTGGATGACACTTCACTGTGCTTCAAGGCATGGAACGGGCTGCCGGGGCCTTACATAAAGGATTTCCTCGCCAAGTTGGGAGTGGATAAGCTCCCGTTGCTCCTGGCGGGGTTCAAGGACAAGAATGCTAAGATGATATGCTACATAGGATACTGCGAGCCTGGGAAGAAGCCATTGGGCTTCGCAGGCGTGACTGAGGGCAGGATTGTAAAGCCGAAAGGAAACAGGAAATTCGGGTTCGATCCAATATTCCTGCCAAAAGGCTCCAAGAAGACGCAGGCGGAAATGACTTGGGATGAGAAGAAGAAAGTTTCTGCCAGGACAAAGGCGCTGAGGAGGATGGCTACTTATTTGAAAAAGAGGAATTAGAAAATTAAAAACTAAAATAGATTATAAAGAATATTCCCAAATCCTCTTTTCTTTTGGTGTTCGCACATTAGATATTTCACCGGCAATATTTTTTAATGCCATTTCTCGAATCTTTTTCATATTTTTCGGGTAGTTGCCTAAAATCCACATCAATTTGACCATGGCCGTGTCGCTAATCATGTCATATCCTGGAATTACGCCAGCATCTAAAGCCCTTTTACCCCCTTCATACAGATACATCCAAGAACAACCGATGGCACATTGGGTTGTACCTATGATAGGAATGTTCTTTTTTACAGCATTTTTTATTTCAGGAATCAAAGAATTCTCAAGAATTGGGATGTTCCCGGCTCCGAATCCCTCAATAACCAGACCCTTGTAACCTAACTCAATTACTTTTCTGATTATTCTAGGATCAAAACCCGGGGTGATCTTTAATATACATACTTTTTCTTCTAGTTTATCATAAAATTTTATCTTTTCTCTTTTCTTTTTAATGTGCTTCCCGATTAAATTAATATCGTGCTCGATTACTCCAAGGGGCAACATCCCTACGCTTTCAAATGCCTCAAATTCGACTTCTCTAAACTTCTTTGCTCTATTTCCTCTTAAAATTTTGCTATTAAATACAATTGTCACTTCACAAATATCTGTCTGACTAGCGATTCTCACTGCATCTAACAAATTTCTTCTTGCATCAGAACCTTCTTTGTGGGGCGGTACTTGGGAACCAGTTAAAACAATAGGTATTGGTATATTTTGAAGAAGAAAGGATAAAGCGGATGCCGTGTAATGCATCGTGTCAGTTCCATGCGTAATAACAATTCCATCATAATTTTTATAATTCTTGTAAATTGTCTTTGCAATCTCAATCCAATAACTTGGTTGCATATCAGAGGAGTCTATTTTATATAATTCAATTGTAGTGATGTCCGCAAGATGTTTTACTTCGGGAACAAATTCGAGTATATCTTGTCCAGTAAATCCACCCGGTCTCCAACTACCTTTAACCATTTTAGCTGTGATAGTTCCTCCTGCGCCTATAATCAACACTTTCTTTTTATTCATAAAAATTTCTGCCCCATAATTATGTTTTGATTGTTGAAAGAATCTCGCTTATTTTCACTCTTTCCTGCTTCGTGGTGTCCCTGTCCCTGATTGTCACAGTATCATCCTTCAGAGTGTCATAATCCACAGTGATGCAGTAGGTTATCCCTATCTCATCGCTGCGTGCATATCTTTTGCCTATGCTGCCCGCATCATCGAAATCGCATGGCACCTGCGTCTTCAATGAGTTGTATATCTCCTTGGCCTTCTCCTTAAGGCCGTCCTTCTTCATCAATGGAAACACAGCCACTTTTACTGGGGCGAGGGTTGGGTGCAATCTCAGAGTGGTCTTTGTCTCACCTTCCTCAACCTTCTCTGAATACGCATCTATGAGAATAGTGAATAGCAGGCGGTCGAGTCCGAATGAGGGCTCAATCACATGAGGGACCACTCTTTCCTTCTTTTCCTCATCGAACAATGAGAGGTCCTTGCCGCTGAATTTCATGTGCTGCTTGAGGTCGAAATCCGTGCGGTTGGCAAGTCCCATGAGCTCTTTCCATCCCCAAGGGTAATTGTACTCTACATCCCAGGTCTCTGAGGAATAATGCGATAGCTCGTCTTTCGTGTGCTGCCTGAATCGGAGGTTCTCCTTCTTCATGCCGAGCGATGCGAAGAAGTTCATGCATGTCGCCATCCAGTACGCATGCCACTGCGTTCCTATAATCTTCTTTTGCAAGGCATCCTTTATAGTGACCATCACTACATCATTGTTCTTGCCCTTCCCTTGCATATCTGCAGTGCATATCGAGAGGGAATCATTCATGACAGACAATATGTATGGACACTCATTCAGCTTGTTAGGGTGGATGAAATACTCTATCTCCATCTGCGAAAATTCCCTGCAGCGGAAAACGAAATTTCTCGGTGATATTTCGTTCCTGAATGCCTTTCCTATCTGTGCTATCCCGAAAGGCAGCTGCTTGCGCGATGCTGTCTGCACTGTCTTGAAATCTACGAATATGAGCTGAGCTGTCTCAGGCCTGAGATACGATTCGGATTTCTCGTCCTCGACCGCACCTATGTATGTCTTGAACATTAGATTGAACGACTTTATTGGGGATAATTCTCCCTTGTCATCAGGGCAGACTATCTTGTGCTCTGTCATGAGGGCCTGGACTTTGTCCAATGGCATACCGTCCACGTTTATCTTCAAGGCTCCTTCAATCAATTGGTCGGCCCTGAACCTTTTCTTGCACTTCTTGCATTCCACCAAAGGATCATTGAACGAGTCAACGTGACCGGATGCCTTCCAGACTCCTGCCGGAGAGATTATGGCCCCGTCCATCCCTACTATGTCTTCCCTGTCCCTGACGAAGTATTTCCACCAAGCAGCCTCGAGATTCCTCTTTATCTCCACTCCAGCCGGGCCGTAGTCGAAGAACCCCCCTTGTGCCCCGTGTATCTCGCTGCTAGGGAATATCAAGCCCCTGCGGATGCATAGGTTTATCGTCTTCTCTGAGACGTTCGGCTCTGCCTTATTCTGGTTTTTGTCTGCCATGATTTAATTAAGGAGAAAGGTTTTTTAAACTGTATTGAGATATATCTTTACTAATTATTCGATATTGTATCGAAGGGACAGTTTAGGTGATTCAATGGGAGAAGATAAGGGAAACGAAAGAGGACAGTTCAGGCGATTCGATAGGGACCAATCCAGAGGGGGGCAGGGCAGGGACCGTGGCGGTGACAGATTCGGAGGCCAGAGAAGCCCGTTCAAGAAAGGCCCGACCAAAAGAGAGAGGATCTTTGCTGAGATGAAGCAGAAGATGAAAACAGCTTACCTGTCAAGAGATGCTGTGCTCGTTTATATTGATGGAATGATAGGAGACCTCGAGAAGGCATTGAATCTATTGTTCGAGAGGCTTAATGAGTGGTATTCGATCTATTTCCCAGAGCTCAAAGTGCTTGACAGGTCCAAATACTGCAAGCTCGTGCTCGCCATAAACAAGGAAGATATGGAAGGCACCAAGGTGAGAGTGAAGGAAGTAGCTGGCGACAAGGCTGACGAGATACTGAAGCAGTTGGAGACTAGCATGGGCATTGAACTGCTCGGCAAGGATATCCAGAAGATACAGGAGACCGCCGAGAAGATACTCGAGCTCGAGAAGCTGAAGGAAGAGATCGAGAAATATGAGGAAGGGGTGGCGAAGGAAGTGTGCCCCAATCTCGCTGAAGTGGGTGGTCCAAAGATCGCTGCTAAACTCATAGCTCACGTAGGCGGACTGCTGAAGCTCGCGAAGCTGCCTGCAAGCACCATACAAGTATTGGGAGCTGAAAAGGCGTTGTTCAGGCACCTTAAGAAGAACACAAAGCCCCCTAAGCACGGATTAATATTCCAGCACACTGCGGTGCATTCGGCGCCAAAGGATGTCAGAGGCAGGATCGCAAGGGCGATCGCCACGAAGCTAGCCATAGCCGCGAGGGTGGATGCGTACGGCAAGAGATTCTTAGGCAAGGAGATGAAGGAGAAACTGGATGCTAAGATAAAGGAAATCTTAGCGAAGAGCGCTAAACCTGCGCAAGAGCAGACAACAGCTTGATGAGGTACTGATATGGCCGAATGCATCTTCTGCAAGATAGTCTCTGGCCAGATCCCTTCTGCGATTGTCCACTCGGACGACAATTTTTTCGTATTCCTAGACATCAATCCAGCCAACAAGGGCCACACTCTAGTCATGCCCAAGAAACATTATGAAACTTTTAATGACATGCCTGCCGAAGAGGTCTGGCATCTCTTCGAGATGGTGCAGAAGGTGTCGAAGGCTGTGGAGAAGGGCTTGAAGGCCGAGGGATACAATATTCTCATCAACAACAAGAGGCCGGCAGGCCAGGAAGTAGGCCATATCCACGTGCATGTCATCCCGAGATACAAAGGGGATGAGATGGATGTGAGGCTGGGCTGGAACTACAAGAAATACGAAGGGAACGAGATCAAGGAAGTCGCGGACAGGATAAGGAAGAGCTTGGCCTGATCCCTGCAACTGAAATGATGAAATCTCCGCGAAATCCACAGATTCCAGGAAACTATCAAAGCATAATATTAATAAACAAATATCCTCATTTTATATCATGGAAATGCTGGTGAAGGGCAAGAAGGAGCAGATAGAAAGGGACCAGGCGCTAGCGCACGTAAGCATGTCGAAGGGACCAGACAGGGACAGGATGCTGAGTGTGGTTATGTATTCGCAGGAGTCCTATTCTTTGGGGCCTTCCGGCGAGCCCAGTAAAGTGGAGGCCGTGGCCATAGGGGAGAGGTACCAGAAAGAGACCAAGAGAGCGAAGGAGACTGTACTTGACACATATGAGAAGAGATATGTTTACTCATATGACATACAGACTGGCAAGATGACGAAGCGCAGCGAGGAGAAGTTCGTAAGGCGCCAGTCGGTCGAGCCCGTAGTCGGCTTCACTGTCCAGCAGGCAGATGATCTGGGCCTGAAGCCGATGGCTGAGCCGCGGTACAGGGAGAAGAGCCCTGGGTTCTTCAAGAGGATAGGGGAACTGATTTCAGACGGCTATAACTCTGTCGCTGAAGCAGTTTCTTCGGTCGCCAACGCAGTCGTATCCGTGGTGAAACCGGTTGGCAAATTCATAAGCAATGTCGCGACCAAGGTGTATGAGTTCTTCGGCGAAAATGCTGTGAACACTGTCGCCGGCATCGCGGGAGTGATTGGAGGCATTGCGCTGATAACTGTAAATCCAATCTTGGGTGTGGCTGTTATCGCAGGGATGCTTGGCCTGACATCAAAGAAGTTAAGGGATACTGTAATGAGCTCAGCTAAATGGGTCTGGAATGAGATCATAAACGGCCCTTGGGGCGTTCCCGTAGGGTTTGCGATATGCCTTGGGACCATCGCTCTTTGGGGAGCGAGCGTCATAACCACAGGCCCGGCGTGGCTGCTGGGTATTGGCGCGATGGTCCTGA
>Ga0315289_10000734_pt1 | contig 50418 bp, 43 predicted proteins | sample YL17G11_40_MG_FD_203452 | JGI IMG/M metagenome (GOLD analysis project Ga0315289, IMG submission 203452) | Sediment microbial communities from Yellowstone Lake, YNP, Wyoming, USA - YL17G11_40 | ecosystem: Environmental > Aquatic > Freshwater > Lake > Sediment | place: USA: Wyoming | collected...
AAGGAAAGTTTTACACCAGCGTCGGTTATACTGATTTGCATTCAACTCTTGATTACATCCGTAACCAAGAGCAACACCACGCACTAGCTGCGGGAAACTGAAACCTTTAGGTTTCAGAGGAGGTCATGTTTTCATGCTCATATAAGTGCGCTGTAGCACAGTCTTCCTCTTGACCAGACGTTTCCGCTTGAGTCAATATAAGCCACGCATTGCCCGCCAGTCGCATTCTTGATGATAAAGCTATTGGCCGGCGGAGTGCAGTATGCCTGCTGGTCGTCGGTTACACTGCCAGCAACTTTCAGGTTGCCGGTCGTATCATCAATCCATGCCACGACAGTGCCTACTGCGTTCTTTATTATGAAATCATTCGTTCCAGAGCCAGAAGCATCACTGGTTGTCAGGCTCCCTGTCACATCTATGAAGCCTGCTTGGTCAAATATGCTCTTATTTGTGCCGTCATGGTCTCTGATATAAAGGCAGCCATAACTGCCGCAGGTAGTGTACCTGGTTGTGCCGACGCAATCAGTAGTGCCAGAGCTTATTATTGCAGTACAAACTAATAATAAGATTACAATAAATGACAAGATGACTTTCTTATCCACAAGCCTGCACCATTTGCGTTCTTTATAAATCCTAAGCCGACTTTTACCTATATAAATCTTTTCATAAGATTAAGCTTGGGATTGCTTAGCCTTGGCTTCCGCAGGATGTTTTCAAATATTTTTGCTACCTTCTTCTACATGGTAAACTATATAAACGTTTATCAGGTTCTTCAAACATAAGCATGAATGATCTTATCAGCGTGATTTTGCCCTGTAGGAATGAGGAGAAGACAGTAGGGGACTGCATCAAGAGGATAAAGCAGGTCTTCTCAGAGAATGACATCAATGGAGAGATAATAGTCTCTGATTCATCATCAGACAGCTCTGCAGAGATCGCCATGGAGCTGGGAGCGAAGGTGATAAGGCACGGCAAGGAAGGCTACGGCTATGCCTACCAGGAAGGGTTCAAGTATTCCAAAGGCAACATAATCATAATTGGTGATGCTGACGGGACTTATGACTTCAGCGAAATACCCGAGCTGCTCTCAAAATCCAAGAATCAGGATATCGTCATAGGCTCAAGGCTGAAGGGCAGCATAAGGAAAGGAGCAATGCCCTGGTTGCACAGGTATATTGGCAACCCTTTGCTCAGCCTTTTCCTGAGATTGCTGTTCGGCTCAAAGGTCTCTGACACCCAGAGCGGCTTCCGTCTGATAAAGAGGGATACTTGGAAAAAGCTCAATCTCCAGACAACTGGCATGGAGTTCGCCAGCGAGATGATAATTAGGGCGACAAAGCAGGGGCTCAGGATAGCTGAGGTCCCAATATCATATTATCCCAGAAAGAAAGGCTCTGAGTCAAAGCTCAGGTCATTCAGGGATGCATGGAAGCACCTGCGATTCATGCTGCTTTATAGCCACGCATTCCTTTTCATGATACCGGGATTGTTGCTGTTCTTTGGCGGAGCATTGCTCTCTATGTTCTTTGAGTTGAACATGCTTATCACACTGGCTTCTGTTTTGCTTCTAGTGCTAGGCTACCAACTGTTGTTGCTAGGAGTGTTCGCCAAGACCTATGCATCGGTGCATCTGAAACAGAGAAGCAGGATGGTGGACTGGATAAACGACCATCTGAGCCTTGAGAAAGGGATACTGCTAGGGGTGGCGGTCATGGCATTGAGCGGAGTGCTGATGCTGATGTTTGATTTGTTCCTGCTCTCGATGATACTGATGATACTAGGGATTCAGACATTGTTCGCGGCGTTCTTCCTGAGCATAATTGGGATTGAGGAGAGATAATGAGAGATTGATAGAGTGATGATGAGAAACTAGGAGAATCAGCTGATCAGGCTGCTCAGGCAATAACTTTTTTAAAGCAGGATGTTATTCTGCAGGATGTGGTTTTAATGAACAAGAAGATAAGAAAGAATAAAAGAAATCTTTTGGGTCAGATATGGGGCTTTCTCAAGGTCAGGAAAGCTTGGTGGCTCCTGCCGCTGATAATCATGACATTGCTGCTTGGAGTGTTGCTCATCATCGCCAGCTCATCAAAGGCTTCGGTGTTCATCTATACTCTTATCTGAGGGGGATCAATGGTAGAGATATTCGCAGCTGTTAAAGCTATTTTTAAGAAGATACATCATTTTCTTAGCTCAATAATAAATTTCATCTTGATAGTGCCTATGTATTTCATTGGCGCAGGCCTGAGTAGGCTTCTCTATAGAAAGGAAAAGCACAGTCTAGGGGCGAAACAAGGCTCAGGCACAGGCCAATATCCAGGCCCACGTTTAGATCCCAACTCAAGCTATTGGAAAGAATCCTCGTTGGATTATAGCAAAGATTCTTTTGAGAGGTTGTTCTGAATGGCCAAAGCGACTTACATCCTCGGAATTTCCTGCTATTACCATGACTCAGCGGCCTGCCTGATAAAGGATGGCGTGATAGTGGCTGTTGCTGAGGAAGAGCGATTCACGAGGGAGAAGCACGACAATGCTTTTCCCATTAATACCATTAATTTCTGCCTTGCAAAGGCAGGCATAACTTCAAAAGAGCTTGATTATGTTGTCTTCTATGAAAAGCCGCTGGTGAAGTTCGAGAGAATCCTACACACCTTTGCCAAGACTTTCCCGAAATCATTCTGGTACTTCTACAAGGCAATCCCTTCCTGGATGAATGAGAAGCTCAGGATTGAAAAAATGATAAGGAAGAAAATCAAGTACAAAGGCCAAGTGCTTTTTGTGCCGCACCACTTGTCGCATGCAGCCAGCTGCTTTTTAGTCTCGCCTTTCAAGGAGAGCGCCATAATAACCTGTGATGGAGTTGGCGAGTGGAACACCACCACCATTGGCTATGGCAAGGATAACTCGATAAGGCTGCTTAAGGAGATAGATTTCCCGCATTCCTTGGGCTTGCTTTACAGCACGTTCACAGCTTACCTGGGATTTGAAGTTAACAATGACGAGTACAAGGTGATGGGATTGGCTGCCTATGGCAAGCCGACCCTTTACGAGCAGTTCAAGCAGGTCATTGATATCAAGGAAGACGGCAGCTTTAAGCTGGACATGAAATACTTCAGCTATGAGCACAAGGAGAAGATGTTCAATAGGGAACTCATAAAGCTGTTTGGAGAGCCAAGGAAAAAAGATGAAAAAGTTACTGCAAGGCATGAGAACATAGCATCAACACTCCAGAAGATAACAGAAGAAATCGTGATAAAGATGGCCAATCATGCTTACAAGCTCTTCAAGTCAGACAACCTCTGTCTGGCAGGAGGAGTCTGCCTTAATTGTGTGGCAAATGGCAAGATACTGAAAAACACGCCTTTCAAGAAGTTGTTCATCCAGCCGGCAGCAGGAGACTCAGGAGGCGCAATAGGCGCAGCATTCTACGCTTACAATGCCATTCTCGGCAAGAAGCGAACCTATGTCATGGGTGATGCTTACCTCGGGACAGAGTTCAGCAATGATGATATTGAGAAGTTCTTGCGAGAGAATAATATACAATACGAGCGGCTTGATAATTCTGAACTGGTGAGAAGGGCAGCAGGGCTGATATGGAAGAGCAAGGTAGTAGGTTGGTTCCAGGCCAGGATGGAGTTCGGGCCCAGGGCATTGGGCAACAGGAGCATACTTGCCAACCCATGCAACCCGAGAATGAAAGACATACTTAACAAGAAGGTGAAGCACAGGGAAGAATTCAGGCCATTTGCCCCTGCAGTACTCGCAGAAGAGGCAGGAAAGTACTTTGCAATGAATTATGAATCCCCATTCATGCTCCAAACCTTTGACGTCCTAAAAGACAAGCAGAAAGCTTTGCCCAGCATTACCCATGTGGACGGCACTGCGAGGGTGCAGACAGTCAGTGAGAAACAGAACAAGCTGTTTTACGCGCTCATCAAGGAGTTCAAGAAGCTCAGTGGCGTGCCAGTCATAATCAATACCTCATTCAATGTGCGCGGCGAACCAATAGTTAACACGCCCGAGGATGCTTATAATTGCTTTATGAACACGGAGATTGATTATCTGGTGATGGGAGCTTTTTTGGTGAAAAAGTGAATCCGAAAAATAAGAAAAAACAGAAATGGTGGCTGAATTTGCTGGTTTTGCTATGCGCAATTATTTTTTTTATTATTGCTTCTGAACTGGGTTTTCGCATATTCTTTTCTAAACAAACTGCTTTTCATATGGATTTGAATCAATTTTTGAAGTCTCAGAACTTAACGCTGACCCAAAGATTATCAAATTATTCAATTCAAAGAAATCAATCAGTTTTTCGAATCGCAATAATCGGAGACTCGTTTATGCTTGGTGTTAGCACAGAAAAAAACATTTCTCTTGAAGACTCAGCAGTTCCTTTACTACTGCAAAAAAAACTGGATGATGCCTTCGGAGTTGTCAAGTACGAAGTTTTGAATTTTGGTTTAGAAGGGGCAAACACCTTGGATGAATTTTTTATTCTAAAAGAAATAACCCTGAAATACAAGCCGGACGTGGTGATATTGGCTGTAAGCGGAAATGACTGGAATTTTCATGATTACAACATAAACCCTTTTGTTCACTGTGCGGCTGACGGGTTTTTTTCTGAAAACCTTTTCAGTTTCTTATCAACTCGCTCTAAGCTATTTAATTATTTTTATATGCGTTTTCAGAATAACAATAATCCCGCCTCTTGGCTAGCTCGCTATTTAAGTCAATTTAATCGGGAATGCTTAAAGCAATCGCTTTTTAGGATGAATGCTGTTTTATCAAGCGAGAATATCACTTCATTTGCAGTGTACATTTACGAGATTTATTTTCCGTCTGCCCAATTGAACCGCACTTTTAAGGAACTGGATCGAGCAGAAGAAGTCGCTTTTGAAATACAGTTCTTTCACTCTTGCTTTGAATCAGCAGGCTTTACATACGTCGATACATTTCCTCTATTTATGAACTTGACTGCGAAGGAAGTATTTGCTGATGACCACTACCATTTTAGCAGAAAAGGCAATGATTTAATTGCTGAACTTATTTTCAGTTATATGCTTGAGAATAAGTTAATCCCTGCTTGTCAGAAACAAGACTGTGCTGCAAAACTTCTAAAAATAGAATGATGACTGTTGATTTTATAACTATTTGAAAACCCACTTGAAGAATTTCTTTATTAATAAGGGCATTTTTAGTAATACGACCAAGCTTATGGATGATGACAAGCTATAAATTGCTCTTGGCCTAAGGTAAAATCTCAGATAAGCTTTTCTCCTGAATTGCTCAATCTCAAGGTCAGAAAGCTGAGAATATGAGACATTAGCTCTGGCTTGATCTATTTTTGCATACCCTTTTTCTTTTAGCCAACCTTCTTTCTGAGCTTGTTCATATAATTCGCTTCCGCGATAAGTAGCTACTGTGTAAAACTGAGCAAAGCTCAACTTTAGCTTCTTTGCAAAGCTGATTGTTTCATTAATAGTTTTTTTATTATCTCCTGGCAGGCCAATGATAAAATGACCAATCGTTTTTATGCCGTACTTTCTCGCAGCATTAACAGCTCTTGTAGAATCTTCAACTTTTATCCCTTTTCTGTTAAGGTTAAGCACTTTTTGGCTGGCAGATTCAATGCCTAGGGAGATCATAAAGCAGCCTGCTTCTTTCATATTCTTTGCCAGCGCTTCATCAAGCCTATCCACCCTTGTAGTACAAGCCCATTTATTCTTTTTGTATAAACCTGTTCTTTTCATTTCTATGCAGAAGTCTAACATTCTCTTCTTATCATAAGTAGCTATGTCATCCCAGAGCATAAAATAATATATTCCTCGGTTGTTAATGAATCTGATTTGTCGAATCATATAATCAACAGAATGATATCTTAACTTTCTTCCAGATAGTTTTGGCACAACACAGAACAAACAGTTATAAGGGCATCCTCTCCCTGACCTTATAAACATCCATCTCTTTCCTTTTAAGGGGTAATAATAAGGGGGCAAAAGGTCATAAGCCGGCATTGTCAGTTTATCCAGCTCTGGCTCCTGCCATATACCTCCGTTGTAGCTCCTTGACGCAATCCCGGAATTCCTCGCTTTACCTTTTAATATGTTCATGATGGGGGTTTCTGCTTCACCGCGCACCACATAATCAATAAAATAGTATTTTTTCAACACTTCCTTGTAAGCGCTGGTTACGAATTCTCCGTAAACAATTACTTTAGACTTAGTTATTTTCTTTACCATTTGTGCGGTTTTTATGTCACCTTCAAAAGTAGGAATAGAAGTATTGATTATTGAGAAGTCAGACTTATACTTCTTGATTAGTTCAATGCATCTGTCGTACGATAGATGAGTTCCGATTGCATCTATAAGCTTGACTTCATATTTCTCTCTAACCGCACCAGCAATCCCAGCTAGCATAACTGGCGGAAAAGCAGAGAGCCAAGTATTCTCCTCGCTCTGGCATCTCCCATCCCGAGTGAAGCCATGCCTTGCTGGCGGATTAAGGATTAAAACTTTCATTTTCATATACCTTTGTTTATCTGCTACTTGGCATCATAGTTTTAAAAGTGTTCTTTATTATCATCATTCCCAGTTTTTAATTAGCCCCAGTACATACTTTACCATCATTCTTGGATTATGAGTTAGGAGTAGAGTGTATTTTCTTATGAACTTTATAGGGTTCCTCATGAAAAGCTTAAGGTTAAATATTGCCATCTGACGATTCAACAGGCGCTCTAATTCATCTGGCGTGAAGTCAGGCGTTTTAATGTTTCCTATATTATAATCTATGCTGTTAAAGTCAAATCCTTTCTTTAAATACCCTTTTTCTACGCAGAGGCTATAAAGCCTGGTGCCTGGCAGGGGCGTGGCAAGGAAGAAAGAAGCAGAATCAAGCTTTATATCCAAGGCAAACTTGAATGTCTTCTGTATCTGCTCTTTTGTTTCGCCAGGGAGGCCGATTACAAAGAAGCCTTTACTCATCATTTTTAACTTATTTATCTCTTTTACAAGCCTTTTAATTTTATCTAGGCTTCCGGGTTTCCTGATGACTTGTTTCAGTATATCTTGATCTCCGCTTTCAACAGCCAAAGAGATTTCGTAACAGCCGCTGTCCTTCATCTCTTTTATCAGCTCTTCATCAAGCGCCCACGGAGCAATCCCTTGTGGTGTTGACCAGGCTATTTTGAACCTTTTTTTTATGCTTCTAAAGATGGCAATTGCCCTTTTTTTATTCAAAGTCAAGTTATCATCAATGAACTGAATTTCCTTTATCCCATAATTCTTGACTAATTCGTCAATTTCAGCAATCACATTTTCAGGAGACCGGGTCCTGTACTTATTGCCCCAGAAGCGAGTGGTTGCGCAGAAGATGCAATTAGCAGAGCAACCCCTGGAGGTCAGCATCGCAGTGTTGGGCGTTTTAGTGTAAGTAAGCCCTTGCGGCAAGCTGATTTTGAAATAGGTATCCATTGGAAGGAGATGCCTGGCAGGGAAGGGTATTTGGTCAAGGTTTTCTATATATGCGGTTTTTGGGTTCACAATTGTTTTATCATTTTTTTTGAAAGCAAGCCCGTCTATGTGTGACGGCTCTTCACCTTTTTCTAAGCATTTGACTAATTCCAATATTGTTTTCTCACCCTCGCCAATAACCACAAAGTCTATGGACTTGCTTTGCAATGCTTCTCTTGGCAAAGCAGAAGGGTGCCCTCCTCCCACCACAGTAATTATCTTATCGCACGCTTCCTTAGCGACCTTGCATATGCTCTTGGTTGATTCGAACTGGTTTGAAATGATGCATGAGACTCCGACAACCTGAGGCTTGAATTCCTTAATCCTCTTTTTGATTTCATCGTAGCCAAGGCCGAACTTGATTCTTCTTTTTCCTACAGGGGCATCATGGTTGAATCCTTCGGCTGCGACATCAAGGACCTTTACTTCATAACCTGCTTTTTCCAAAACTGCGGCAATATAAGCCAATCCCAGCGGAGGGGTAAGAGTTTTATAGTGGTTCTTGAGAATAACATAGTGCGGGGACACGAGTAATATTCTTTCAATCTTTTTGTGGCTCATATTATCTTTTCTGCCTGCCATTATCACCAACCCCTATCAAAGTCATTCCAAAGCTAAGCCTTATTTTATGAACATGTATATTTTTGCATCCGGCAAGTTTCATGGCCTTTTCTAATTGCCTTTTCTGAAAGAACGCTTGGTCCTCAAAAAACCACCATCCTGGTTTTTTTATAAATCTGAAAAACAGATATATCAAATGCATAGGTGAATTGTGGGCAGGCACTAATACGATGACTTTCTTTCCGACTCTAAGCATTTCTTTTATAGCCCTTGACGGCTCATCAAAATGCTCTATTACGCCTTGGTTGAAGACAACATCAAACTCTTTGCCTTTGAAAGGCATATTAAATATGTTTGCGATGTGCGTCTTTGGCCTCTTAACCTTATGCCTTGCGAAATTTGTATGAGACACCCTTGCTTGTCTTGATAAGTCTAACAGCTCAACATCATGGCCGCGCTGCGCAAGCATGACCGAAAGCATGCCTGAGCCGCAACCAGCTTCAAGCATCCTGTCCCTTGGTTTTGTATTTTTTGATATCTCTCTTGTGAATAGCCTACTGAAATAAAGCGCATTCAGCCATTCAAAAAATCCTTTCTTTTTATAATATTCATCCCATTTCATCATATGGCACCAAAAACATAAAAACATTTTAATTATCTAAACTAAGCTTTACTTTCTCAAACACCTCATTTACAGTGATGTTTCTCATGCACTCTGCTTCTCTGTGGCACTTTATTTTCTTCCTGTTGTATACGTCCATGCATGGGCTGCACTTCAATCGCTTGTAAACTATTATGCTGTTCTTGTTAAGCGGAGCATACCTTGTTGGGCTTTCCGGGCCAAATAAGCAGATTTCCTTGATTCCTGTCGCAGCGGCCAGGTGCATGGGTCCAGAGTCGTTGGTTAAGAGCAATTTTGCTTTCATCAGCACAAGCTGCAATTGTGGCAGGCTCAATTTCCCTGAAAGGTTGATTATTCTTGCTTTCGCTTTTATTCTTCCCTGATTCAATGCTCGCAGTGCATTGGAGACATAATATTCGTCTTGTTTGCCGCCGATAAAAATAATCTTGGCATTGCTATAATGGTCTAAGATTTTTTTTGCAACAGAAATAAACCTCTCCCGCGACCACCTCCGCTCATATGCGAGTTCGCCTGCGTTGATGTTGATGCAGATTATCTTGTCATGTCTTTTTATTCCATGTTCTTTCAAAATCCAAGAAACATATTTTTCATCTCTCATAGTAGTTTTGAGCTTCTCAATCCTTTCATCCACATGTTGGAGCAATTCTGGCTTAACGAAATTGCAGAAGTTTTTGAGTATGTGCTCTTTCTGGTTGAACGCCACGGTCTTGTCATACAGCCTATTCCTGAATTTTATTCTCTCTGTGCCGAAGCCTACCTTAAACCTTCCTTTGGATAAGTAAGTAAGGATTGCTGTTGTGCCTACAAAAAACTCAAAGTCAATAATCACATCTGGCTTTTCTTTTCTTAAATAGACGACTATCCTTAAAAGGTCCCTGATTGAGCAAAGAAGATTTTTTGGGGACACTGTGAGTGTTTCATCCAGGAAGCTGATGCGTTCCGCGATGGCTTTATTCTGCTCAAGCGTGATGAGAGAGATTTTTGCAGTAGGGCAAGCTTTCTTCAGAGCCCGAAGTATGGGCGTCATTATGAGGATACTGCCAAAGCCGAACAATTTGATGATTACTATTCTTTTGATTCTTTTTGGCAAGCCCGGCAAGCTGTTTGCTCGTTCACCCTTGCCCACCAGTTTTTTATGCAATAATAATACCCTGCAGGCTGCATTGCCTAAAAGCTTGTCAAGGCTCCTGAGAAAGTTCAGACTTGTCATTTACGCTTGTACCTCGTAGCATAGACAGAGCCGAAATGCTTCTCTGTCACATTCACAAAATTCTCTCCTGCGAGAGTGAAAATCTCCTCATTAGGGAAAAGGTTTTTGGTGTGAGGTGATGAAACCAGCCAGAAATCACTGATGTTATGCAAGGATTGATTGAAGGTGTCGAGCGCCAAGAAATTCTTTCTTCCCCCACCCACAACCGTCCACACATGTGGAATGGTTATGAGATTGCTCTTTGCTGAATTCAATGGAACATATTCACCTCGCGCGCTTTTGTCTACCAGGCTGAAGTTGTAGTAGTACAGGAAAGAAACCATATTGTACTGGACATTGACCACGATAAGCTCGGCTTTTTGCTCTGGCTGCTTTAGGAATTCTGCAACGCCACGCCAATCTTCCTGCTCGCCAAAGAAATAATTGCTTTCCAAGCTGTGGCTTATGCTGAGGCTTCCAAGCACCACAAGAATTAGGACAAGGACGCACCGAGCTGCCTTACCAAGGATACCCTTGCCAGGGATTATTGTCACACCAAGAGCCAGGAGCGTGCTATAAGGAAAAACTGTAAGCAGGAGAGCCTTGATCCTGTAAACAGTCGGGAATGCTGCTGTCAACAGCAGAGGCACTATTATAAGCATCAGCAAGAGGGCAAGCTCTCGAATTTCTTCGCCGCTAGACCAGCAAATTTTCTTTTTGGATTTTTGCATGGCAGAAAAATGCTTTGCTTTTTCAACCTTGGCTTCTACTTTTACTAGAGCCAATATGACGCCTATAATAAGAATGAGATTTATCAGCGTGAGGCTGGTTTTTGCAATAAGGTATACTCTTGGCAGATGGAAGAAAGCAAATGATTCTTGCAGATTCCCTGTGTTTAAGTTGTACACGTCCCTAAATTGCCAGTAAATCTCCTCGCTATAAGGCCGGCTTTCGCCAGGATTCCTGTATAAGATGTCATAGGTCATGCCGTGCACATAGGTCGGGATTATTCCTGGCAGCATCAGGGTAAAAATTATTATTTGGATTATAATCCACAGCTTTACAAGCTCTCGATGTTTTTTCAGGAATATGAACATGAAGAAAACAAGATTTTCAACAAGGACGATCATGAATGCGTAGTGATGGGTGTAAAACAGCAGCGCAGTGATGATTATGTACAACGCAGAGAATTTTATTCTCCCCTTTTTCTCAGACTTCAAGAATAGCATAAAGCTCAGGAGAGAGAGCAGTATCATCATGAAAAAGAAGACATACTCTGTAGCATCCCTTGAATAATGGAAATGAAAGAGGCTAAAGCAGGCGAGCAATGCGCTTATGAATGCAACATCCTGCCTTCCAAACATTTTCTTCACAAGAAAATACATTATTACAATGGAGGCAACTCCTACCAGGATTGAGGAAGATATAAGAGAAACCTGCGAGAACCCAAAAACCTTTACCCAGAGATTATAAAGGATGAAATAAAAAGGCGGGTGCTGACCATCAGTTACCATCTTGATTATTTGCGTAAGTTGTTTTGTAAGTCCGTATATAACATATGTTCCTTCATCAGTCCACATAACTTCCTTGGAAAGATGGTACAGCCTAACTATCAGGGCTATTACAGCCAGCAGGATAATATTGAACAAGTCGCTCTTGAAGAATACCTTAATGCGTTCAACAAATTTTTCTTTTTTCTTTTTTGTCAACCACGCCTGCTTCTTAGCTTTTAAGATTTTTTTCGTTTTTCTCATTTTTTAGTTTTGGCCTTTGGTGTTGTTGTGTGTTCATCTAGAGCTCTTTCCAGTATGCCTGCAAGCTTTTGACTTATAACCTTGCAATCAAACTCCTTTTTCACAGCCAGAAGGGAGTTCTTTACGAGACGGTTTCTTAGCGATTGGTCTTTATATAGCAGTACGATGCTGTCTTTGAAATCCTTCAGCTTGCAGATAAGCGCGTGCTCTTTGTTCTTTGCATTTATCCCTCTCATCCCTCTCTGGGTTGACACAATAGGAATGCCTGCTGCCATGTAGTCTAAGGTTTTGATGCAAATCCCAGAGCCGTGCATTACAGGATTAATCGCGATATCGCTTGCCATGAGCACATTCATCAAATCCTCTTGCGGTATCCTACCATACAAAACAACATTCTCCGGAAGTTCTTCCCTTGTTTTCTCGAAATGAGTTTTAACGCTTCCAGCAAACAAAAAGGTGAAGTCAGGCATATTCTTAGCCAGCTCATCAACTATGAAGTCTGCTGCTGCGTTGTTAGCGAAGAAATTGGTGGCTATGAACAAGACTGTCTTTTTCCCTTTAAGCCCTAATTCTGCCTTTGCCCTTGCCTTCTCTTGCAGAGAAGTAGGCTTTACTTTGCTTGTATCAACAGGGTTGGGTATTACATAAATCTTATTAGCTTTAATTTTATAATACTTCATTAACTGCTCTTTATCATTTTGCGAGCACGCGAGGACCAAATAGCTTCTTTCGCAAGCCTCCTTCTCAATAAGCTTTGCCCAGAATATCATTATTTCTCCCCATAAGAAGCCCTTCATCCTCCTTTTAAGGAGCTCATACTCACAGTTATGAGAATCATAAACCAGAATCTTATCCTTGTATTTTTTTATGAAAGTGAAGAACCAGGGGTGAGAGGCTATGAGCACGTCTGATCCCTTGGCAAGCTTGTCCATTTCATGCCTGAACCTCTTGTTGAACCTAAGGACAAACCTCAAGCCATAATCATATAATGAACCTCCTCGCAACCATTTCTTGTTCTGGCCTAACAAATCAATTAACAAATGATTAACCTTGTCAGAGCTTGAGGCCGGGATGATAAGCTCATTAATCCTGGCGCTAACAGGCTCGATTCTATGAGAGGCTGCTCCGATGTAGTCCAAGACAAAGTTGGCTGGCAGCGGATTATAAAGATTAAAAATTCTGTGAGAGCCTCCCTGGATAGGCGGATATAATGGTATGTTATCGGTTATTATTACCCTGATTTTCTGCTCGGTTTTGCTGCTCATTCTACGCAATTTCCCTTATGCTTTTCTACTCTTTCCTGATTGAACATGTCAAACTGATCATATGTTGAAAGGCAGAACCGCTTGTAAGTTTCAATCCTGTATTTCCTTTCATCAGGTGTGTTTTCCTTGTAAGACCAGTCATTAGCATTAACATACTTGAAGTCCTTGTCATTGATGTATTTGTTATAAAGGCCTGTTCCTCTAAAAATAACGCACACAGAGGGCCATGGCTGGGTGGTAATTATGTCCTTATTCTCTGACAGGAACTTTAAGGTGTCGGTGAAGTCCTGCCTGGTTTCAGATGGGTATCCTATTATCAGGTTTGAGCCTATGCTTATTCCTGCCTCTTTCATGAGCGTCACAAAGTTTTTCACATCTTCTGCTGTAGACGGTTTACCCATCGCTTTCAGTACCGGGCTTGAAGCGGATTCGATGCCGAGAGCCAGTTGATGGCACCCTGCTTTTTTCATCTTTTTAAATAAATCAAGACTCATCCGCTTATCAACCTTTGCACTTCCCCACCAGCTGCATGAAAAATTGTTTTTTATTATCAAGTCGCACAGCTTCTCAAGCTCGATTATGTTGCCGTTTATCAGCAAGTCAGAGAAGACAAACTTGGAAATGCCGTACTTTTCCTTGTTCCTCAGCATCTCATCAAAGACATATTCTGCTTTCCTTGTGAAAAGCTTGCTCTTCCATATCACGCGCTGAATGCAGAAATCACACGGAGTATTGCACCCCCTGGAGATGAGGATAGGCAAGGATTTTGAGGGCTTGCTAGTGTCGAAGTCATCAAAATAAATGCTTAAATCGTAATCGCTGAAATCAGGGCAAGGCAGGGAATCAATGTTTTGAATTCTTTCATAATCCCCGCAATCTATGAATTCTTTTCCCCTCCTTATAAGGCATCCTGGGCAATCATCAACTTTTCCATTTTTAGCAAATGAATCGATTATTCTCTTCAGCGTAACCTCTCCTTCTCCTTTCACTATTATATCTATGTCTGTAGACTGCTTTAGAGGTACTCCCTGCAGCTGATCATTGCACACCTGCCCGCCGACCACGATGAGCAGGTTTTTATTCCTTTTTTTAAGCTCTTTAGCAAGAGTCCTTGTGAAGCAGTTTGAGTAGACAGATATTCCTATAATATCTGGTTTAAATTCAAGTATTTTCTCAACAAAATAAGCTATATAAGGTTTTACAACTTGCGGAAAGACTGTTTCTGAATATTGCCGGTCTTCCTGCCACTTGAAGTAATGAGCCTGCCTCCAGTAATCCTGGAATTCGGGCTTGGCCATGTGATAAAGCTCAGTGTTCACGTCAAAGCATTTTGCAGTGTGGTCTTCTCTTTCAATATAGGCTTTTAAGTAAGAGACATTAAGCGGCGGAGTTTCTATTGTCCAAACAGGCACGGATATTAACGCAATTTTCATTTTGGGCATAACACCTTTTCTCTTAATAGGCAGTAATTGTAACAGAATTCAGGTCCCTTGCCTTTTACAACATCTTTTCTAAATTTTCTATAAGCCCTGCCGTCCCATATTTCTTTAAAGCTCTTTTCATTAATGTTTCCCATCACAATTAAGAGATGATAAGCTTTTTTTCCATAATAAAGAGTGTCTCTTGTATACGAGAATTGTGAACAAGGAATGACATTCCCCTGCCAGTCAACGATGGGCTGCATGAATTCGCACCTTGCATTCTCATCCTTCTTGAATTCAGGATAGCTGAAAATAATTCCCAAGCTTTTACATTTTTCATTTGCTTTTTCAATTATTTGCTTCACTTCATCTGTATAGTTATCTCCGTAGAGAATAGCATCCTGGACCTCCCGAGTGTAAGGCTCGACATTGGTTAGCCGAACAGAGCCTATTTTGAGCTCTTTAGCCAGGTCTATGAAGGCCAATAGCTCATGAATGTTGTCCTTTATAGCAACAAAATTAGTGCTGAGCATGGGCAACCTGCTGTTATGTTTTTCCTTTAGCTGATTAAGCTCTTGGATGTTCTGAACTATCTTTTCAAATGAATGCCGCCTTAATTTTTTGTAAGTCTCAGGCAGAGCAGCGTCTATTGATATGCTCAAGTCATCAAGCCCGTTAAGAATGAGCTGCTCAGAAAGCTTAGGTGTAAGCAGAGAGCCATTGGTAAGGATGGAAACGCAAAGATTCGGATTGGCTCTCTTAGCGAATTTCAGCATCTCAACAACCTGAGGATTCATGAAGGTTTCAGCATTGAAGCCGAAAATCACAGAATCAACCTTTTTGAAGGTTTCTTCCAGCTTCATGAAGGTTTCCATTGTCATTAATCCCTTGGGCTGGTAGAATTCCTGAAATCCGCAGATTTTACAGTCATAATTACACATAGCGCTGATTTCAACATTGAGATGATGATGAAGGCGCTCATAATATTTCTTTTTAAGATAATTTTTAATGAGCTTTAGCATCACGAATCCTCCAATCCCTAAATATTGATAATTGAGCAAAAAAGACAAATTTATAAATGTTTATGTTTTTTCAGTGGTAAAATGTCGTGGCGGGGGAGGCTGAAGCTCATACGATGGAACTATAACGCAATATTTAGCACAATATCCGCATCTAAGGAATACATCCTTAAGTATATTCAGACAGAAAGCAAGCTCAAAGTGGCTAGGAAAGCCTTATTCGACTCGTGGCTTTTCATAAAGGAAGCGCTGCCTTTTAGGAACGAGGTGCTTGTAACTGATTTCATTTATATGCACCTGCCGGACTTTTTCAAGACGCTTAAAATGCAGGGCATGAGGAATCTTGAGTTAAGATTTGTCAACCCTATGAACTTGAAGTCAAAGAACCTCTCATTCATCTTCCTAACCAAGTTTCCAGAAATAAAGAAGAGCATTGAACAGGCACAGAAAGACGGCGTTCTTACAAAAAAGCCAAGAAAAGGCTCATTGCTCCATTTAATAAACAACCTGTACAAAGAACCGGCAGAGTTTGAAAAACCCTCCAAGCAGAAGAATTCTGAGCTAATAAAAAAGAATTTTGATGAAGGCAAGCAAATAATTGACTGCTACCCATCAAAGCTATTTATAGAGCTTACAAGGAACTGTAACTGCAGCTGCATAATGTGCGGCAGGGAAAAGCCTTCCTATGATGAAAGCCTCAACATGAAATTTGATTTGTTCAAGCAGATTGCTGACAGATTCTTTCCCTACGCTGACTATGTTGATTTAAGAGGTTTCGGAGAGACAACTCTCATATATAATATTGATGAGTACATTGACTATGCCCTCAAGTATGACTGCGACTTTGGAATTATTACCAACATGACTGTTAAGAACGATAAGCTATGGGAAAAGCTTATCCTGAACAATTTTTGGCTCGGAGTATCTTTAGATGCTGCGAACAAGGCAACCTACCAGAAGATAAGAAGGCATGGCAATTATGACAATGTCATTCATAACTTTGAGCTTATAAGAAATATAAGCAAGAAGCACAAGATAAAAAACAGGGTTTACCTGGTGGTCACGGTTCAGAGCAACAACATTGAGGAAATCCCGGACATAATAAGACTTGCTGCTAAGTATGACATTAAAAAGGTTGAACTCAGCCCTGTAATCCTGCCGTACGAAGGTCATCCTTGCGGATTGGTCCATGTCAAGGAAAGAGTCAAGCCGAACATAAGAAAGGCTCTTGAGTTGGGCGAAAAGCTAGAGATTAATACCTCCTTAATAGGGACCTTCGGACTAGAAGAGAAAGAAAAGGCAAAAGGGCACAAGCTGATGAATAAATGCCCAAGGCCATGGTCATGGCTGTACATCAACTATGATGGCAAAATAGGTCCCTGTAATCACCTTATGGACCCTTTATTTGTTTTAGGCGACCTGAACGCTGGTGAAGGTGAATTCGAAAAAGAGTTAAATAATGAGCCCAACCAGTTCATGAGGGCAATAATCCACACGCCATACCGCTACAAGAGCTGTGAATGGTGCTTTAAGAACCGGTATGATTATTAAAAGTGACGAATTTATGAATACAAAAAAAATCTTTAACTCTCTTAAAAAAGGAAAAAGCGTTTTATTACTAATCGCGATTTTAGTTTTAGCTCTTTTCTTGCGTACATATGAGCTTGGCTTTGAAGAATTAACTTATTCTGAGTTTGTTACTTTACAGATAGTGGCACAGCATTCTATAAAAGATGCTTTGCATTCTATCCAAGAAGAACTTCATCCGCCAATCTATTACCTTTTAGTTTACTTTCAGAGCCATTTTTTCGGCCTAAGTGGACTTGATTTAAGAATCTTCTCAGTTATTTCGGGCTTATTGTCATTAATTCTAATTTATATTTTTGTGAATTCTTTATTTAATGAGAGAATTGCGCTTCTTGTGACTTTTATTATGGCAGTATTGCCTTTTCACATATTCAGTTCAATGGTCGCTGATTCTTACATGTTCTTTTTCTTTACGATAATGTTACACTTAATCTTTTTTATTAAGTTCATTAAAGAACCTGATTGGAAAAAAGGTTTTTTTTATGCGTTTTTTTCACTTCTAATGATATATACACATTATTTCGGCATCATGCTGATCGTCATGGAAAATTTATATTTTTTTATTTATCTCAAAAACTACAAGAAATGCCTGAAGGAATGGTTAGTATCTAACCTTGCAATTTGTCTTTTTATAATATTCCATCTTAAAAAATTATTTTATGATGTGACACAATATATCATTTATTCGCATAACCCTTTAAAAATAGCAGGAATTTATTTTAATTTAATTCAAATTCTTGACAGGGTAAAATTGACGTTCTTATACGTTCTTAAATCATTTTCAGGAAGACATTCTTTCATGCTCGAATCTCCTAAGGTCGGGGTTTTTAATATATTTGTGTTTTATGAAAATTGGTGGTGGCATATCCTGGAACTGATTTTAATTTTATTTAGCCTTTGTGTGCTAATCATTTTTTTAATTACTCTGTTTCATAAGAAGACCCTTTTTAGGAGATTTAAAAAAGATTTGCCGATTTTTGTTTTGTTTATCATACTATCAATACCGCCATTAATTTTTTGTGCGGTGTTCCCTCCATTTTTTAGGATTGCATCATTTATTTATCTCATGCTCTTCTTTTTTATAATCTTGATATGTTGCTTAGTCGGATTGAAAAACAAGTTGATTATTGTGTTATTTATTCTTTTTATAGCGCTCTTCGGTTTTGTTTTCGGATTTAATTTTTCTCCAAAGGAGTATACGGTTCCGTTTAGAGACGCTGTAGGATTTATTAAATCAAATATGGAGAAGAACGATTTAATAGTGATTCCTAATTATTATGATTTTTTTCAGTTTCTTCTCTATTACGATAATTCAATAAATCCTGCGATTTTTCATTATAATCTTTTCAATTATTCATATTCGAATGTTATTGGCCCACCGCATCCTTTATTTGGCATGCAAGGATATATCTATAACATAAATTTTGATTCGTTGAATAATATGACCCAAAACCGAACAGTATGGGTGGTTTGGAATAATTATCCTAAAGATGACCCTTGGAAAATATCAAGCTTTTTTTATTCAAAGAATTATACCTATACTAAAACGATACCTATTAACGGATTTGTCCCGCTTAAAATACTTTTCTTTTCAAACGAAAGGTTGTTATCATGAAAATGCTATCAGTAATTATGCCTGCTTATAATGAAGAAGACTGCATTGAAAAAGCTATTTTAGATGTTTTCAAGGTTTTTCAAGATGCGAAGATTAATTTTGAACTAATAGTAATAGATGATGGCAGCACAGATAACACTTCAAGAATTTGTAAAGCACTGCAAAAAAAACTATCATTTTCTGTTATTCATCTGAATAAAAATCAGGGATATTCAAAAGCCGTAAAAGCAGGCTTTTTGAAGGCGAGAGGAGAATACATCACTTATATGGATGCTGACTTACAGCACCCTTCAGACCAAATCCTTAAATTATATCGCGCTGCTGCTAATCAAGGTTATGATTTTGTTACAGGCTGCTGCAATAAAAAGAATTACAGGGGCAAGATATATCCTCATTTCAGAAGGCTAGCAAGCAAAAGTTATAATTTGATAGTAAGAATCTTGTTTAAAATAAAAACAGGAGATGCCCATGCTAAGAAGGTTTTTAAAAGAAAACTGATTGATGCAAGAACGATTTATGCGTTCTACGGACTGATTGATTTGGAATTATTGCTTATTGGGCTTAGGGAAGCGCCGGATATCAAGGCAATCCCTTTGAAAGTTAACCCTCGGTTTGCAGGTAAATCCAAGCTTACCCCCTGGCTTATGCTACGTACATTAATTAATTTATTCAGGTTAAAATGGTTTATCATGAGAGAAAAGCAAAATTGAGAATGCCAGAAAAGCCCATTCGATTTTTGAAGAAAAATAAGTTTTTTCTTCTTTTAATCCTAATCCTAATTGTAGCTTTTTTTATTAGAGTTTATAATCCGATTGGACAAGAACTTACCTATTCTGGGTTCATAACCTTGCAGGTAGCTTCCCAACACACTTTTCCTGAATTTCTTAACTCAGTCAAGATGGAATTGCACCCTCCCCTCTATTATTTCCTTATTTATCTAGAAGGTAAAATTTTTGATTTAAATGAACTAAGCTTAAGGCTAGCCTCGATTATTTTTAGCTTGTTATCACTTGTTTTAATATATTTTTTTGTAAAAGATTTATTTGGAGAGAAACAGGCCTTATTGACAACATTCATCATATCCATCTTGCCTTTTCATATATTTTACTCAATGATTGCAACATCTTATATGTTTTTCTTTGCTACACTCATGCTAAACCTGATTGCCTTGTTCAGATTTCTCAAGAAGCCAGATTGGAAAAGAGCGATATTATATTCTTTGTCTTCGGCAATAATGCTGTACACCCATTATTTTGCAGCTTTATTCCTTTTGATGGAAAACCTTTTCTTTTTAATTTATATTAAAAAATATAGGGCTTTGTTGAAGCACTGGATCACATCAAACATTTTGACCGTGGTGTTATACCTCCCGCACATCAAAAGATTTTTTTCAGATGTAGTATTTTACCAATTTAATTATTTCCCCTCTTTTGCAAGCTTTTCATTGGACCCGGTTTCAATTTTTAATAATATCAAAACAGTTTTTTCAAGCACATTTTTTCCCTTTATCTCAGACCAGCTGCAATTTACGAAAATTACTTACCGATTCATGTTACCTCAAGATTTAATACAAACACTCGATTTCAATCGTTATGATTTTAAGTTAGGATTTATTATCTTGGCTTTTATATTCATCCTTACTTTTTTAGCTCTTTTATTGTTTGACCGGGGGCTATTTAAGGAATTTGTAAAAAAATCTCATTTTTTTGTTTTCTTTGCAATTACTACACTAATACCCTTGTTGGTGTGTGCGATTTTTCCTTCTTTTTATAGAACAGAAGAATTTATCTATGCCATTTTATTTTTCTTTATAGTATTATCATATTGCGTATTATCTTTTAAAGATAAATACCTTTTGCTTTTTTTTGTTGTTTTTATGATACTTATCAGCATCTTATTCAGCCCCTACATTTATTCAATACGCTTTTCACCTTCCTTTAAAGAAACAGCAGCATTCATAAAGGCTAATGAGAAGCCTAACGATTTAATATTTGTTCATGCCTCGAATAATCTTGATGAATTTATTTACTATTACTATAATGAATCGGCAGATCCCTCGATATACCACTCATCTATTTTTACTTTTAAGGACAGAATTCTTTTTTTCCCTTATTATGAACCAACTGATAATGTGGTTATTAACAGTTCCAATCCCTCGCCAAGATTAATTGATTTTGATTTGCTGAGAAACATTACTGCGAATAAAAGCGTTTGGTTTATAATGATTGATCGACAGGCTTGCTATGATTTTAATAATTTGATGAATTTCTTTAATGAAAACTACAACCATTCATTTTTTAGACCAAGCCCTGAAGCAGGGGAGCCTTTTGGCATTAGTTTTTTTTCAAATGAAAGGGAAGTGCCATGAAACTGAAAGAAAGGATTGTTGTTTTTGTTAACCCGCCTATAAGAAAAGAAGAGCAATATGGAGAACTGTCATCAGTGGGCGGTTTTGACCCTCATTTCGGGCTCTGCTACCTGGCCAGCACGGTCAGAAAAAAGGGCTATAAGCCCTTTATTATTGACGCGCCTGTTCTAAATTATGATATAAAAAAAACTATTCACATAATTTTGGGTTTAAATCCAAGTTATATATGTATTACAGCAACCACATATGCTATAATTTCCGCAATTGCTTTGGCAATGGAACTCAAGAAAAAAACAAGGGCAAAAATCATCATCGGCGGTCCTCATTTCTCTGCAATGCCCAAGGAAACCATAGAATACTTTGATATCGGTGTTGTTAATGAAGGAGAATCAACCATAGCAGAGCTTCTTGATGCCCTGGAGGACAAAAAGCCGTTAAAAAATATCAAGGGCATCATCTACAAGAGTAAGGGGAAAATAATCGTTAACAAGCTCAGGCCATTCATAAAAAATCTGGACGCACTTCCAATGCCTGCCTTTGACTTGTTGCCTGAAATAACCAAGTATTACCAACCGCCAGTTCAATCAGTGATTCGATACCCGTTCATTGGATTAATAAGCAGCAGGGGCTGCTCTGGTCAATGCACTTTTTGTGACCGCAGGGTTTTTGGCAATCGCTTAAGAGCTCATAGTGCGAAATACTTATTTAAGCTAATCAAGCACTTGGTAGATGAATATAAGATCAAGTCATTTATTTTTTATGACGACAACTTCCTGATTTTTAAAAAGCGAAACCTTGAGCTGCTGGAACTTATCAGAAGGAACAAGATTGATATCAAATTCACTTGCCTTGCAAGAGTTGATATGATAGAAAAGGAATACTTGACTAAGCTAAAAAAAGGCGGCTTATGGCAGGTTAACCTCGGCATCGAGTCAGGAAGCCAGATGATTCTGGATTTTTATAAAAAAAACATCACGTTAAAACAAGTCAAGAAAGCCGTGGACACCCTTCACAGCCTGGGCATCAGATGCAAAGGCTTCTTTATGCTTGGCAATCCGTTGGAAACCAAGCAGACTTTGGAGCAGACTAGAAAATTTGCCAAGATGCTGGACCTGACGGACATTTCAATCACTTACTTCACCCCTTTGCCGGGTTCTAATGTGGGGCCTTACATTAAGAAATACGGCAGAATCATACAATCCTTTGACAAATTCAGCATGTTTGAAGTTGTATTTATTCCAAAGGGTCTGAAAAAAGAAGATTTAGAGTTCTACTACAGAACCATCTATAAGGAGTTCTACCTAAGGCCGAGAATTATTCTTGATTATGCCAAGAGAATTAATAGCTTTAAGCAGGTAAAATACTTTGCAAAGGCTCTGGAAGTATTCTCAAAGCACATACTTAGAAGCTAGAGGTGCTTGCTTTAAGCAACGATTTAAGCAGCGCTTGCTTTAATCCTTAACACCACTAATGACATATGTTAAACTATTAGGTTTTCTAACCTCCCTTTCTTTCACACCTGCCTTTTTTAGAAGTTGCCTTATGCTCTTAATGCTAAAAAGCCTGGTTCTGAAGCCGTGCGTTACATGGAACAAGAAGTAAAGCATTCCAGCTAGGCCAATGCGAGGGATAACCAGCACTATTGAACCTCTTTTTTTAAGATTCTTAACACAGCTCTGAAGTACCTCAGCAGGGCTTTTGCAGAATTCTAGTGAGCCCGAAATCAAGACTTTATCATACTTTTGTTTGCTCTCATAATTCTCCATATTACCTCTTTCTGCCCTTAATCCATTCTTCCTGGCTTGTTTAATCATTTCTTCTGAAATATCAATTCCAAGATAATCTCCTTCGAGCGCTTTAATCTTTAGTCCATAATAGCCAGCACCGCATCCGCAGTCAAGGATTCGCTCCCCTTTTTTCACATTAAGCGTTTCAAGAACAGCTTCTGCTTCCTTTGAAATCTGCTTTCCAAGCAGTCCTTTGCTCCTGTTCCTATTATATTTCTCAGCTTTCCTGTTGAAATATTCTTTTACCTTGCTCATTTTAATTCTCTCATTAGCCCAAACTCCTGACTTTTGAGGCTTTTTATTAATTCTTCAAGCCTACTTAAAAACCCATCACCGCAATTCCTTGTGACATAGAAAGGCACTCCCTTGATTTTCGGTAACTCAACAAACTCCCAGGAGTGAAAATAAAGCACAACATCCCTGCCCATCCCTAAATTAGCTTTAACCCCTAACTTAGTCCACCATAAGCCGATATTTCGCATCCAGATCCAGGATATTGGCAGTCTTACTAGCGGCATAACCGATAGTGGGATTTCCTTAATCCCTTTTACATTTTGATTCCTGTGCTTATACCTAGGAATAATGGATGGATGGATGGAAGAATCATATTTATACCCCTCTTTTATTATTGCCTCCATGACAATCTTGTTTATGGAGAATTGGGGAGTCCTGAAGCCAAGGGGTTTTTTTCCTGTTATTCTCTTCAATATTTTTGCAGCCTTGCTTATTTCATCCTTGATTTGATCAGGCTTCAAATCATCATGATTGACATCCCGATAGCTGTGGCTGGCTATCTCATGACCCTCCCTTAATATCCTCTTTACAAGCTCAGGCTCTTTCTCAGCAAAGTAGCCGGTTACAAAAAAGGTTGATTTTATGTTCTGTCTTCTAAGCAGCTCTAGCAATTTAAGCACGCCCTCACAGGAAAAAGAGGTTTCCGCATCATGCCTGCTTTTCACTCTATTATGCTTAGGAATGCGCCATTCCTCCAAATCAAAGGTGAGATAAATTCTTTTCATTCTGTCTTTTTCTTTTTGATTAACTTATTATGTAAATCCCAAACGTGTTTGCCCAAATATTTATATAATCGAGAATTATAAATAGAGTCCAGGGTTTCCTTTCTCCAGGTCAGCTCTTGACTTGTGAGCTCTAAATCTTTTTTCAGGTTATCAAGCTCTTCCCTTATTTTCAGTATTTCCTCTTTTTTTTGCTGGTTGAGCGTTTTCTGCCTTTGTATTTCCGTATCTTTTTGTTTTATTTGTTCTTCTTTTTCTTCTTGTGTTTTTTGTAGTTGTTTTAGTATTTCTTGTTTTTCTTTGTGTTGTTGTTTTATTTCTTCTTGTGTTTTTTGTGTTTGTTGTGTTATTTCTTGTATTTTTTTGTCTTTTTGTTTTATTTGTTCTTCTTTTTCTTCTTGTGTTTTTTGTAGTTGTTTTAGTATTTCTTGTTTTTCTTTGTGTTGTTGTTTTATTTCTTCTTGTGTTTTTTGTGTTTGTTGTGTTATTTCTTGTATTTTTTTGTCTTTTTGTTTTATTTGTTCTTCTTTTTCTTTATGAATCCGTTGTATTTTTTCATCCTTTTTTCTTTCTAACTCTTCCCTTTCCATGTGGAGCTTATCTATTTCTTTATCTTTTTCTTTCAAGACTTCTTCTCTTTGTTTCATAATTTTATCTTGGTGTTTAGACGTTTCCCTTTCTTTTACCCGAAGTTCGTCCTTAAATTTTATTAGATTGTCTCTTTGCTCAATTTCCTTGTCTTTCTCTGTTGTTATCCTTGTTTTCACATCTGCCGAGACGTGTCTCTTTGCATTTATCAGGAGATCTGCGAATACCGTGCTTACTTCCTCATCAAAACCCGCTTTAGCGAATATTAAGAGAAGCTCTTTTTTCAATACGCCTTCATCGTACTTGATAAACAAGTCTGATCCGGGCAGTATGCTTAGTAACATTTGAGGATTGTGCTTCGCAATAATCATAAGTCTGTTCCTCGCAAGATAGTAACAAAGGGTTTTTTCGGTAACAGTTCCCCATAACTTATGATGAGCAACAGCTTTCGGGACATATACCAGCTTCAGATTCTTCTCTTTAAGCCTAAGCCCGAGGTCTGCTTCATCATAGTACATGATAAGGTCTTCATCAAAGCCGCCTATTAAATTCAAGCTTTCTTTTTTGTAAAGAACTACACAGCCGCTAAGCGCAATAACCTCTTTTTTCTCATTATACTGTCCTTTATCCTCCTCTTTGATGCCAATATCTTTCCACATCCACTCTTGTGTTCTTACCTGTCCTGCGCTTTGTATTAATCCATCTAAAAGGTATATTTTCCCCCCTACTCCAGCAATATTTTCTTCTTTGATTATTTCTTTAACTAAGCTTATAAGCCATTTTTTATCTAAAACAACATCATTATTAACCAAGGCAACGTATGCGCCTTCCGCGTTTCTTATGCCGATATTATTTGCCTTGCAATAATTGTTCTCTTGGTTTTGTATTATCCTGACCGAAGGATACTCTTTTTTGACAAAGGAGATGCTATCATCAGAGCTTCCATTATCAACCATTATGATTTCAATCTTTTCTTTTGGATATTCTTGTTTAAGTATTGAGTCAAAGCATTTCTTCAGATACTGTTTGCCATTATAGTTTACGATGATGAAGCTTACCAAGCGAGGTTCTGTTCCTTTACTTGTTCTTATTTGTTTGCTACTCATTTTTTGTGCGTCCACCTACAGGGTATCTGTATCAGCCCGTATCTTTCATTTGTTTTACCGTTCACAATTTTAATAGTATAAAGTTTGTCATGCCAGTCATAGCATTTAGTCTCTGATTGGTCGTGGATGGCTGCTGAAAAATAATAATTTCCCTGGAGAAGAGGCAATGATTTGACTTCATATATCACTTTGCCTTTGCCTTCGACATATGGTATTCTGAGGTCTGAATAAATCGTATTGGGTCCTGAGATGTATCTGCCGTTATCATCATAGAAGCCGATTCCGAACATTGGCTTATTAATCTTTTTCTTAGCATTATAACACAGGACTATCTTGATTGGCTCCCCAGTACGAAATGCCCAACTTTTTTTCCCGCTTCTATTATAGCACTTAACGCTGGCGAGCTCTATTTCCTTGGTTCCGCGCCTTCCCTTTTTTGTAACCACATGCTTCTTAATTTTCTCTATCTCGAGTTTCTCCTGCTCTAGCTCCTTTTTTTCTTTTTCAAGCCTTTCTTTTTCCTGCTCTATCCTTTCTCGCAGGATGCTCACTTCTGTTTCCTCTTTTTTTCTTAATGATGCTTGCTTATCATCTTGTTTTATTACAGCATCTACTTTGGTTTTTCGCACTAGCGCCCCATTTTCAAGCCAAGCTACTTCGTCGCATATCTTATTGACCAAGTCCGGATTATGTGAAACAAATACTACCGTCTTATCTTTTTTCTTTAGCTCTTCAAATACCTTTATACATTTCTTCTGGAACTTCTCGTCACCAACAGCCAGGACCTCATCAATCAGGTAAATGTCGGCTTCCACATTTTTTGCTATTGAGAATGCAAGCCTCGCCATCATTCCTGTAGAGAAATCCTTGAGAGGCGTATCTATGAACTTCTTGATGCCTGCAAAACTAATGATTGCGTCAAGCTTCTCGTCAGTATCTTTCCTTGCCAAGCCTAGCAGCGAGCTGTACAGGTAAATGTTCTCCTTGGCAGTGAGCTCCTGGACAAACCCTATGCCAAGCTCAAGGAAGGACACAACTTTTCCTTTAACTAGTATGCTGCCTTTGTCAGGCTGGAGTATGCTAGCAATCACTTTGAGCAGGGTGGTCTTGCCGCTGCCATTGGGTCCGATTATTCCTAGGAAGTCCCCTTTTTTCACCGCCAGGCTGATGTCTCGCAGGGCATAGAGTTTCTCATACTTAATCTTACCTTTGCTAATGGCTCCTATAATGCTCTCTGCCAAGGTGCTCCTCTCTTCATGAGGTATATGGAATATTTTGGTAAGGTTGTTTATCTCAATTATGTTTTCTTCTTTAGCCATTTTTTCACTCAAATTTTTGCTAACTCAGATCTGCTCTGCAAATTTTTTGCTCTTCTTGCTGAATATTATCACTCCGATGATTAAGGCGCCGACACAGATTATGAAGGTGATGGAAACATGCTTTAGATAGCTGAAATCAACAGGTGGCAACTTGTGAAAAATCAGTGCATTCCTTGAATCCTCTATAATCCTTGCAAGGGGATTGAGAATGTACCAATTATGGAATTGCTTGGGTATGAACGATATGGGGTAGATGATGGGTGTGACCCAGAAGCCTACCTGCATGAGCACATCCCAGATATGGCTTAAGTCCCTGAACCTCGGATAAAGCGCCGAGAGGATAAAGCTCATTCCTAATGCGAACAGGAATAGCTCAGCAAGCAGCACTGCAAATAATACCAGGTGCCAGCTAAAGCCCGCTTCAAATATGATGACAAAAAAAAAGAAGATAATCAAGTTGAGCATGAGGGAGATGAATGCGCTTATGTTGGTGCTTATGATGATGAGCCTCTTGTTTAAGTTAGTCTTCCTTATTAGGTTGGTATTCCTGTTCAAGGCGCTCATGCTGTAAGAAGTTGCTTCTGTGAAAAAACCCCAGAGAATAATTCCTATCAGCAGGAAAAGCTCGTAGTGCGGCACGTCCAGCTTTATTAGGTGGTGAAACACGATGTAAAGCGTTGCCAGCATTAAAAGTGGCTTGAGCAAAGACCAGAAGAATCCAAGCACGCTTCGGTTATATTTAAGCTTGAAGTCAACGATGGTGAGGTCCTTTACAATCCTCAAGTTATTACTAAGAGACGCTTTCATAGCAAACCTCTGCTTGAACTATTGAACTACATAGTCTTATTTTATAAGGCCTTACTGTAGCACTGAACAGCCTTGCCTGCAATAGCTCCCCAATCGTATTGCGCAGCTATTCTTCTGCTGTTCTTAGCCAGACTTGCCTGTAATTTCTTGTCCTTTATTAAGGTTGCTATGCTTATTGAGAATTTATTTATATCTGTTACCAGGACATCCTTGCTGGGCGCTGCTTTTATTCCTCTTAAGCCTTTCCTTGTTGTGATGACTGGCAGGCCGCTGGCAAAGTATGAGAACATCTTGAGATTAGAGCCGCTGCCGCTGGCTACAGGGTTAATTGCCAGGTCTGATGCTTTGTAATAAGGAAGTAAGTCATTGACAGCGCCTGTGTAAGCCAAGTTTTTCGCAGCTGCCTCCGTTTTTTTATTACGAACATTACCTACTATCAAGAATAGAACATTAGGAAGTTTAGGGGCCAAATTTTTCTCTATGAAGCTCGCGGCGTTATCATTAGGAGGATGCTTTGCACCAACAAAAAGAACTATGTTGCTGCTTTTTCTGAGCCCTAGCTTTCTCCTAGCTTCTTCCTTTGAGAGCTTTAAGGTATAATTCGAAAGCAGCACCCCATTAGGAACAATAACAAGCTTATTCTTTTCAATTCTATACATCCTGCTCAGCTTTTCCTTATCATCATTGCACATGGAAAAAACCATTTTTGCCTTTTCAACAGCATTTTTCTCAGTTTTCTCAATGGACTTCACAATGCATTCCCGGAATATATTTCCCTTGAAGAAATCCTTCTGCAGCTCAGATTCAATATTGTGCTCAACAAGGACAACAGGCTTGTTTGACTGCCTTGCAATCCATTCTAAGAGCCACGGGTGCTCGACCTGAACCAAGTCAGCATTTTGCAGGGCCTCTTTTAGCTTATCGGGCATCCTTTTGAGTCTGAAGACAATTGGAATTATGAAATCATAGTTGATTATTCCGAAGATTTTGAGAAAAACCACGCCTGCAGTGTAGAGCAGCGAAGGATAAACATGCTCAGAGTAATTCTTATTATGATAAAATGTTTTCTTTCTCATAAGCACCGGGGTGAATGAGAACTGTTCAATTTTCGCATACTTGGACATGGCATGGTTAAAGCCAAAAATCCTTTCTTGCCCTCCGCTCCTTGGTGGGTACACAAAATAGGCGCTGATGTCAACGATTCGCATTGGTTTATTTCCTCATCTTTTGATTTCTTCTCTCATCTTTTCCATAAATTTTTTCACAGAGTATTTGGCTGCTCGCTCCTCGCAAGCCTTCCTGAACTTTGCAGGGTTCTTGCTAATGCTCTTTACAGCCTTCATAATGTCCTCAGCACTTGCATTCACAAGAAACCCTGTCTTGCCATTAATCATGGTCTCCTTGTATCCTCCTTCATTCACCGCGACGACTGGCTTGCCAGCGCTCATGGCCTCGAGCACGCTCATGCCGAAGTCCTCTTTCTGCGAGGTCGCAATGAATCCCTTGCATCCAGCGTAGAGCTGCTCAAGCTTCTTCTCGCTAACCTCACCAAGGAAGGCCACATTATCAGGCTTGGCCTTGAGCAGCTTCTTCCTGTAGCTTTCTGAGTGGTCTCCGCTAGTCACGCCGCCAACTACAACAAGCTTCTCGTGCGGAAGCCTGGCAAATGCTTCCAGCTGGAGCTCAATCCTCTTGTGAGGATATAATCTGTTGACGCTCAGCCAATAATCCCCAAACTTCCTGAAGCTGTATTGCCTTATTGGAGGATTGACAATGGCTGCGTCTTTGTGATAATATTTCTTAACCCTATTCCTACAGTCCTTTGAGTTAGCCACGACATTTTGGATGTGTTTTAGCTGCTTTTCCAGCAGATGCCTGTGCATTTTGACCCAGAGAGCAAAGAAGGGCTTGGCCCACCACGGTGCCACCTTTTTGAAATCATCATATGCCTGGTAGAACATCCTTACAGGAGTGTGGCAGTAGAGCAGGTTTGGCTTGTGGCGCTTTGCAGCGAATATCGCCCAGTTGCCGCTAAGAATGTAGAAGTCATAGCCTGGGAAGCCTGCCCTGGAGAAAAGCCAGGAAGCAGTTATCTGCTTGAGCACAGGAAAGCGCGACGGGGCGCCTATGCTTATTACATTTACATCGCCAGCACCCATCAGCCTTAGGTTGTTGCGCTCCAACTGCGTGGTTAAGATGTCTGCCTTGAGCCCTCTGGCAAGCTCTATCACTAGCTTTTCTCCTCCGCCTATTGTTCCGAAGAAATCATGGAATATTGCGATTCTCATTTTAGGTTCTCACTTTATTTTATCATTTGTTTTACCAATCTTGCTCACGGCCTTTCTATAAACTTACAAAACCTTGTAAACAGTCACTCCATCCTTATAATATATTTTTCCTAGGAATCCGCAATCAATCTCTTCAGTGCTGATTACGAAAGTCACATTTCCTTGGGCGGCAACCCTCTCTTTTATTTCGCAGTTGCCATTAAAAAAGTCATATATTCTTCCATAAGCCCCTCCTTCCATGCTGGATGGAATCAAGCCCATGACGCGGTTCCTGCTGACAGGATAGACTGCTATTGAGAGGAAAGGCTTTGCCAGGACAACATTGTATGGCGCATAATTATCCTTGAGCCAGAGCAGTGCCTGATACTCAGGCTCTGTTATTGTTCTCTGGAGTGAGAATTCCTTTGGCTCGATTTTGTAGTAGCTCCTGAATGTGAAGAATAGCACTACGAGGACAAGGATGACTGCCACGGCAGTGCTGTAGCTCTTTTTCCTGAACACGTATCTTTTGGAAAATGTAATGAGGATGTCGCATAGCCAGTACAGCCCTGCTGCTGACAATGGGGCAAGGCTTACCATCAGATGAAAAAAGTTCCTTTGATAGGGAAGAAGTAGGGAGAACTTGAAGAGCATGAACAGGATGCTATTTAAGAGGAGGAACGTAGGCCATATGATGAGGAGCAGGTTGTGCTTTCTTAGCAGGAGGTAAACTGCGCCCAAGGCTGCCAGCGCAAGGGGTATTAGTCCATAGAATCCTAGGAGCGAGTAGGTGTGCTCTATTGTAGTCCATCCTTTCCTGAAGACCAGCTCTGAGATGAACTTGACCAGCGTGCCCGTCCAGCTGCCGGTCCAGAAATAAAACCTGACAAATGCCAATGAAATTATCGCGCCTATTATTCCAAAGGCAATCATTGACTTGAGATTCTTCTTGATGAAGTCAAGCCTAGTTAGGATGTAAACCTGGGCTATAAGCCCAATGAGAGCTGCTGCCAGCGGGTAAATTATTATTGCTATGAGGAAAACCAGCCCTGTCAATACAAGGAAAACCTTGCTTTTGAGACTCATAGCATTAACCACTCTAAGCAGCCCATTTTTCTCTGCCTTGTTTCTTGCTCTTTTTGCTTTCCTACTTCCCTTGCTGCTCTTGATGCTATTACTGCCCAGATTGCTATCTTCGCCACCAATAGATTTGGTGAAGAAGTAAAAGAACAGGAATATCAGCCAAAGGGTGAAGGTCACGGGCACGAAGAACCAGTTGCCAAGCAGATTGGTGTTACTCCTTATTGAGGCAAAGAAAAATATTGAGAAGAGCCCTATCCAATAGTTTTTTGTGAGCCTAGAGACGAGGAAGAACAGGAATAGCGCGTTTATGACTAACATTATCTGAGCTAAGAACTGGTAGTCAAGCACAGGATTTATCCTTGGCAGCAGGAAAATGCCTGCGAGCAGGACATGGAACCCAATCTCCCTGTCCTGGGCCGCCTCTTCAAGGTAAGGATTGAAATTGGCCCTGTGCTCCTCGGCGATTGCCAGGCCTAGGGCGAGGTGAGCCCACTCATCATTGTGAAACGGAAAAGGATACTGGGTGGCATTGACTAGTGTCGCAGTCTCAGGATCAACGAAGCTGTACGGATAGGAAACATGAATTTTATAAATCAGAAAGAAGCACGCCAATAAGGCCAATGCTAATAAGACTGCCCTGACTCGAACTCCCTTGACCATGCTACGTCTGCGGAGGGAGAAGTAATACTTAAATGTTGCTGAAATTAGGAGATAGAAATAATCCTTGGAAATATTTATAAGGGTGTCCAGACAAATCGTTGAAGGCATGAGGAAATGTATGAGAAAAGGCACGAGAAATATTATTAAACATGGGCTGCTGATTATTATCTTTGTACTTCTGGTGTTTGCTTTCAAATATGATGTTCTCGATGATCCATACCACTGGGATGCCCTTGGAGGATTCGTATACATATCGTTAGATATGTACGACCATAATTTTAGATTACTCCCGGATGTAAGCAGGCAGTTCGGTCATCCTCCCCTTTTTTATTTATCCCTCGCTTTGGCATGGAAAATTTTTGGCTATTCTATTTCACTATCTCATGTTTATGTGCTGATACTCGGTGCATTAGGGCTTTTTTTCACTTACAAGATAGGTGAGAAATTATTTGACCCGACTGTAGGCATAGCCGCAGCTACCCTGCTGTTTTTCAACCAGCTCTTCTTTGCACAGATAGGTACCCTCAACGATACAATGCCCGTCTTAACCGTAAGCGTTATGGCAGTATACTTTTATCTTCAGAAAAAAAGATTGTGGTTCATCTTGTCAGGTGCTTTAGCAGTGGCTATAAAAGAAACAAATGCATTGTTGCTTTTGGCAATCTTCTTGCATTTTATCGGTGAACGCTACTTGCAGAATAAGAGAATAAGGCTGAATGACCTGTGTTCTGCTTGGTTTATAATAGTCCCGCTCACTCCTCTGTTCGCATGGTTCGCCTATCAGAAGCTGATGATTGGCTGGGCGTTTAGGACTGATTTGATGATTAATGCGCCTAACTTCATGAAAGTATTCGGATTGAACATGCTAAGGTATTTGTTCTATGATCCCACGGATTATGCGGTTAATAAGTACAATTTCATAATATCTGGTCTCATAATGATAGGCCTGCCATCCTTAATCAGGATGAAAAAAGCAGGGGCGAAGCGCGCTTATGCCCTTTTTACTCTGTTGATCCTGATCAACATGGCCTTTTTCTCATTAACCCCTGACTTGCCGAGATATTTTACAATCATCTGCCCTTTTTTTTACATCGCCGGTGCAGGCTCAATCTTTTTGCTGCTGTCAAAATTAAAAAATAAGAATCTTGCTCGAGGCATTTATGTCTTGATAATCGGCACATGTGTGGTCTTATTTATTTCGAATTATTACGGAGATAGGACTATGCAAGGCTGGCTGCTTGAATCAAATATGGAATACTTAGACTTGCTGGAAACCCACGGGCAGGCAGCCCAATATATTGAGAGCGCTTTTCCAGATGCTACAGTCATAACTTTCTGGCCGATGAGTGATGAATTGACAGACAGAAGGAAAGGCTATGTGACAAAAGAGATTGATGTTTTACGAATCGAGAGAGTTATCAGTGGAGCAATCAAACTCAATACCTCTGACCAACTGATTGTTTATTACTCCCCTCAAGCTTCATACTATAGCCTATTGCAGAGTTTGGATCAGACTGCGTTGGTTTTGATTAAAAGGTTTGAGTGTAGGAATAAATATGCAGAGATTTACCTTTATAGTCCTAAGCCGTAGGCATGAACTCAACCCCAAAACCAAAAAGTATTTATTCGCTTTCCCATTACAATGAACTAATGAAGAAAATCAACCATGCCGGCATTTCTGCGAAATCAAAAAGAACACCAGTCACAAGGATTATTCTTTACCTGTCGCGGTTTCTCTCTGTTATGATTATTGTTTATTTAGGTCTCCATTATTTAATCCCATCAATAGTCTTTCCTCACACCACTTACGGTTACCCTCCTCAGAATCTTAAGAACTATACGCGCGTGACATCTGAAAGTTTAGGCTTCTTTTCTGAGAAGAATGCATATTATTTTGATTCTGAAAGTAATTGGTCTCTTGTCTGGCGCGGGAAATTTTTCAGTTCAAGGAATTGGAGCCCGGAAGAGCTAACCCCTCTAAAAATATTAAACCAAGGGTTTGAAGACGCTGACCCTTCATGGTCGGGCCCAGTTCACTGGTATATTATGGGTTCTGTAGTATACTCCAAGAAAAATTGTTTTGAGGGAAAGCGATGCCTATATGTTGATGTGGATAACTCGCCATATGGCTACTTAATGTTGAATTCTGAGGCTATGGCTGTCCGCGAATATTATAATTACACATTTTCATTTGATATAAACTGCATTGAATGCAACAATGAAAGCGCATACCTTGCCATCGTCTGGCAGGAAAAAAAACAGAGTGGGATCATATCTGAATCCCTCCGGCATGTGCTCTTCCTTAATAACACTAATGGCTACCAGCGGTTCACAATTAATGCTCGTGCTCCACCTAAAACGATTCAAGCTGTTGTCGGATTCAGGATTCACACAGAATCATCTTCGATCCAGCCAAGAACCAGGCTTTACATAGATGGATAGCATGGATGAATAATTCAGGGAACATTTAGGAACCTTCAAGGGTTTTCCTTAGCGCAAAAATGATTCTTGCTTTGATTCTCTCATGACCCTGTTTCGTGTTATAATGAGCGCTGAGTTGGATTGATTAAATGTTGCTAAAAGCATCGCCAAGGCTCAAATATGAATTTTTATGGCTTTTGTAAATATTTATAAATTTAGCCGCACCTTCTGTCATTGATAATGGCTAAGTCTGAGAAAAAAAAAGATGAATCTTGGTTTCATGGTACTCCAAAACCGTTCATCAATGGACTTTCTCCTGGCTGCCGTTCATGTGTTGAAGGCAAGTGGTCTTGCATATACATCAATGGCTTGTGCACAAGGAAGTGCTCTTTCTGCCCTCAGGACAAGCCAGCCAAGAAAGAAAGGCTTCCTATGTCTGATTACATCACTTTCAGATCATCGGATGAATACATATCTTACCTTAGAAAGTTTGACTTTTCAGGAGTGGGATTCTCAGGAGGGGAGCCTTTCCTTGTTTTTGAGCTCTTGCTGGGATATATAAAAAAAATAAGGAAGCATTTCGGCTCAAGGCACTATCTCTGGGTTTATACCAATGGCGACCTGGTCACGGCGCAAAAACTTGAGCTCCTGAAAAAAGCAGGCTTGAATGAGATAAGATTTGATATTTCTGCGCGGGATTATGACCTTGCTCCTGTAGAGCTGGCCGCGAAGCATATTGATACTGTAACAATAGAGATACCTATCTTGCCCAGCAGGGTTGCATTCATGAAAGGCCACCTAAAAAAGTTTGAGGAGATCGGAGTTAAATACCTCAACCTGCATCAGATTATAATCAACAAGAGCAATTATGCTAAGGTTATCAATAAAAAAATAATCGATAAAAAAAACGCTTTTATGGATGCCGAAGCCATAAAGTCGATGACCCTGGAATCTGAACAGGCTGCTTTTGAGATCATGAACCACGCCCTTAGGATAAAGTCAAACCTTAAGATAAACTATTGCTCCAGCAGGTTCAAGGACCTGTTCCAGGCCCAAGCCGCGAGAAGGAGATACGCTCCTTTTGTCATGAAGAAATTTGATGGGATCACTCTCACAGGATATGTTCGCAGGCTCTCTATTCTTATCCCGAAACCTCTTATCTCGAAGCCGTGTGAAAAACTCCCAAATTTCTTTAAAAATGTTGATAAGCGAGACATAATAGTTGACAGCAGCTCCGGAACCGTCATTTTTGACCAGAAACTTCTGGCAAAGCTGGCAGGCGCAGGATTACCAGTGCGAATCGATTATTATAAACCAATTATCCCAACCGCCTCTAAGGGAAAAGCCAAAATAAGATTGCACGATGGAACTCCTGTGAAGCTTCGCAACAGCAGGTTCATGATTAAACTATCACAAGCCGGCAGCTTTGATCTGGCCAATGAAAGCTCAGCGCTGTTTTTCCTGAAATTATTTGTTGAAGGCAAAAAGGCCGAGAAGGCAGTTTCTGAGATCCTGAGGCATTTCGGCCTAAGCCCTAGCATGAAGGCTGATCTCCTAGATGACATAAAATCATTCTATGGGCGCTTCAGGAATTTTGAGCATCTGGAAATCCCGGCTCATAATAGCTTATAATATTATGGACTGGAACCCAAATAGAAAAGTTTAAATGCTATCAATTATGCCTATAGATCGGGGGTGTTTTGATTGAATATTAAGTTCAGGGACCGATATTCATTCCTATTTGAAAAGAAGACCTATGTGCTGCTCTTGGCAATTGGCATTCTTCTAAGACTTGCGTTCATGCCTTTCACCATGATGACTGACCTTTCGCATCAGTACTATCAGTTCTCATATGACAGGATGAATGACAGGCCTTATATGCACAGCGTTCCTATAATACCTCTTGCCTTCCCATTCCACTATCTCATGATGTCGGCCTATTCGCTGGTCATCCCTGCAGAATCATGGTACGACGCCACGATGCTGGCAAAGGCAGGAAACATCACCAATCCTGATGAGTTTATGCAGAGGACTTACGTGATAGAGGAATCATTCCTTTCAGCAGGGCCGGTTTTCCTGAAAATATTCATGATGAAATTCCCCTATCTGATATTTGACCTGCTCATACTGTTCCTGCTCCCGCTTTTGTTCTCTCGTAATGAGGATAAGCGACTGGCTTTTTTGTTCTGGCTTTTCAACCCGATATCATTCATGGCATCATTCATATTCGGGACTTATGACGTTGCCGTGCTATTCTTTGTCGTGCTGGGGCTTCTTTGCCTATCTAGGAACAGAATATATCTTGGGGCTTCGGCCATAGTATTCGCTTCTCTGCTGAAGCCATATTTTGCGATGCTACTACCATTTGTTCTGCTTCACATCATAAAGAAGGCGGGTCGCCTTCGCTGGAAACAATCTGTGCTGTTCTGCGTAGCCTCATTGACCGTTTTCTTTGCTTTCATGTCGCGCATGCTAAGCAATATACTGACGTTGATTGACGAGGTATGGCCATCCAACTATATACTCAACCTTAGGACCCAACCCTTTCCAGTAATCTACATATTCATAGTCGCATACACGATAACATTGCTTTCCTATTGGTATTTCTCGGGCGACTCATTCAACGCCTTCTGCAAATACACACTACTGGCTCTGCTCTCTTTTTTCGGCTTATGTCTTTTTCACCCTCAATGGTTCGTGATTGTGCTTCCTTTCATGATATTCATGATGGTCGAAGATAGGTCTACCATTAGGGTATTCGTAATCCAGATGCTATCGGTAATATCACTGCTGCTGTACTGGGAGAATCATCTTACAATAAATCTCTTTGCTCCGATCAGCAGCGGCGTTCTCAACTTTCCTAGTATACAAGAAACAATATCTTCATTTATGAAATTTGATGTGCTCATGGGGCTGCTGTGGTCGTTCTTCGTGGCGTTGACAGTCCTGTTGATAATGCTAATTATAAGGTCTATAGTGAGGGACGCTAAGAAAGGGCATGATTCTCATGAATGATATTTCAGCGATTAGCATAAAGAACTTGACATTCTCATACAATAGCAAAAGCAAACCTGTTCTGAAGAACCTATCCCTTGAGATAGGCAGAGGAGAGATTGTCGGAATTTTCGGCCCTAACGGGAGTGGAAAGACAACTCTGATAAACATCATCTGTACCATTCTCAAAAGATACGACGGAAGCATAACCATCGACGGCCACGACCTAAGGAGAAATGCAGATTATGCAAGAAGACAGATGCGCGTGCTGTTCGATGAAAGCATATTTGACTATGAGCTGACTGGGCGCAGCCAGCTAACATTCTACGGAAAAATGTATGACCAGAGTTATTCTTATGATGAAACCATGCGTCTGGCCCGAATGTTGAATCTTGACCGCGTTCTCGACGCAAGGGCTGAAACCTATTCTAAAGGGATGAGAAGATCGCTTGAACTCGTGCGTTGCCTCGCAAATAATCCAAGGATTCTGCTGCTGGATGAGCCCACAACCGGCCTGGACGTGTTCATGCGCAAAAAAATATGGCTTCTCCTTAAGAAGATGAGCCGTGATCGTGGGACTACTATCCTGCTGGTGACCCACGACATCGAGGAGGCAAGGCAATTGTGCGGGCGAGTAGCATTAATTGATGACAGGGCGATCCGTGAGATTGTGCCAATAAATCAGCTGCGTAGCAGACTAAACAAGCGCTTCCGAGAGAAAGAGCTCCTGCATGACGATATCTTAAGAGGTGAAACTACCAGATGATCTCAAGATTCTCCAGATTGGCTCTTATCGCACGATTCTACCTGAAGAAACAGTTTGCGAAGAAAACATCCTATTTTGGAGTGCTATCACTACCCATAATCATCCTGGCGATCTGGCTGTTTAAGATAGACCAGCTTCTAGGGCTTCCTGTTAAGATGAATTATTCGATTTACATCCTGCCTGGATTGCTAGGAATTTATCTAATGGGCCGTTCGGTTAGGTTAGGATTTGTCTTCTCACCCGAATTGAACCGATCATTGCGTCTTTGGCTGACTCTTCCGATTAAGCCCAGCGAACTCATAGGAGGATTTATCATAGGAGAGCTTGTCTTTCAACTAATCACAATAGTGATATTCCTGTTCATGCTATCACTCTTCTCGCTGACAACATCTTTTGTTGCGCTCTTAGGGATACTGGCCTATTCTGTCATGATTGCCCTCTGCTTTTTAGGCCTGAGCGTCTGCATAATAATGCTTTTTGACTCCAGGGACCTTGTCCAAATAATATATAGTGCCATGCTGTCAGGAATGTCTTTCATCTCTCCTGCTTTCTATCGCATAGAAGAAAGCCCCTGGCTCCTAAAGTCCCTCATCTCGCTTAACCCGCTTAGCTACGGGATTGATGGCCTGCGTTTGTTCATCACTGGCGCCCATGAGATGAACCTGCTGGTCGGGGTGCTTTATCTATTGATCTTCATAACCTGTGCGATGGGAGCAGGCATCTACCTGTTAAAAAGAAAAACATTTTTTTACACATAGTTTGACTTTGCTTCGCACCCGAACCTAGAGGCTGGAAACACATGCTGACCCCAAAAAAAACATTTTTGTATCTTGTAATATTAAACCTGATGATCACTGAGAAATGCAACCTGCGATGCACCTACTGTTATCAGAAAAAGAAGAACAGGACGATGACCAAGCAGGTGGCGAAGAAAGCCATAGACCTTTTCCTGAAGAACTCGAAAGCAAAAAAAAAATTCATCGACATCTTCGGAGGAGAACCGCTGCTTTGCCCGGAGCTGCTGGAATTCATCTTCAGCTATGCGCTTAGCATTGACAAAAATGTGGGATTCTTCATAGGGACCAACGGGACTGTGCTCACCCTGAGAATAAAGGCTTTGCTCAAAAAGTACTCTTTTGCGATAGAGAGCCTGAGTGTGAGCTTTGACCTGATTAAAGGGCTTCATGACTCTAGCAGGGTGTTTCCTGACGGCGCTCCCACACATGATTTGATTCTTAGAAACCTTACATATCTTCTTAAGGAATTCCCTGAATTGGATATCCAAGCAAGATTTCACCCGAAAGATGCCTCTCGAGGATTCCTGATTAAATACGCTGAGGAAGCGCGCAAATTAGGAGTGAAAAGGATGATGTTGATGCCGTTGATTGGCAAGATCAACTCCAAGAACATAAACCTCATTGCTAAGGAATACGCCCTGCTGTATGAGTGGGCTTATAACTTGAAAAATGATGGGAAAGACAATGATTTGCATATAAGATCGATCTATCCTAAGTTATGGAAGCCTGATAGGGTAACTCCCTGTGGTGTTGCGACGCGAACGCTGTTCGTGGCATCAAACGGATTGATATACCCTTGCATCGAACACTGGGTGAATGGCAAGAAAAGCGCAGGAACTGTTTTCAGGCCTGATTATAATAAGATATTCTTCTTCAGGGAATATGTTTTCCTCGGGCAAGATAATAAAAAATATTTTCGATGTCCGGCGCGGATGAACAACGACTGTGAATGTCTGTATACATCAGACGTGGCTAGGCTTGACTTCCTTGACCGGATTTTCTTGACAACATACCTTCTTGTGAGAAAAGCGCATCCTGAGATAGCAGAACAAGACTCAAAGCCGCACAACCAGCTTCCTTTTTGCAAGAGCTGAGATGAACTCTCGCACATCCTTCTCTGCCGCTGCTCTCTTTAGAGCATACGCCTCGATTAAGATATTAACGAGGTAATCAAATCTCACTCTTCGGGTGAGGTCCTTCCAGAGCAGTGTGCCGCTTTCGTTAAGCCTATAGAATATTCCTGTCTTTGAATGGAGTATCAATGTTCTGGAGCCTATTGTCCTGTGCACAACATCGCCAGCTATCCTGTACTTTTTTGATTCAGCCATGAGTTCATTTCATCAACTTTGGATGGTTGAGGTGGTGCCAGTACAAGGACTCCCGCATTCTCCCGCGCCTACAATCTCTATCCTTTGGTCAAGATTTATCACTTTAGGCTTGGCATATTTGGCTTTTACATTTTTCTTCGGTTCAATAATCTTTTTCATCATGCCGATGATATCCTTTAGGGTATTTATATTTTTCTGTTGCTATGCAATCCCTTACTCATTCCTTGAGTCAGCAGGCGGCTTATCTCGGCATAAGTTGCCCGGCGGTTTCTTTCCCAGCAAAAGCAATCAACAGAAGAACTCGCTGCTTTGGCTAAATCAATATAATTTGAGATGATGCTTAGCTCAGAAGAGATGAAATCTCTTAAGATGATGGTTTTTGCGCAAAAGCTTTGCATTATCATGCTCTGGGCGCAGAAGTCCTGGCTTTCCTGTGTCAATCTATTTCTAGGCGCTGCTTTCAGGAAATAAATGGCTTTGACTTCTTCCCCTGCATTCGACACAGGCTTATAATTCCTGAAGCCGAAAGGGGTTGTGAAACAGAAGCATCCTTTCTTAGTTGGCTGTATCAATGTGCAGTCATCATTCATTGACATATAACCTCTTGCTTTTATGAAGTGTTCTCTTATGAAACTCTTGCCAGTTCTAGATACTCCTGAAAATATTATGGCCTTCCCGTCTTTAACAACGCTCGAGGAATGCAATAGGAATCCTAACCCTTTTTTCAGGATGTACAATCCTATCCCGATCTCGAACTGAGATAAGAAATGCACTATCTTAGACCTCTGCTCAGGATTCCTGAAAAGACGCACCTTGATCGAACGCTTTGCTACATTAATATCTAATGGCGGCTCACCTCTTAACTTTATCCTGATTATTCCGTTCTTCTTGTTGAGCTTCAGAATTTCATTATGCAGATTGCTGCGCGAAGCATATTCGAGTTCGACCGAAAGGTTTGGCTCCTTTTCAGATTTGAACAGCGCATACATATCCCTAATACAATCAATAACATCTGTTTCGATGTCAGGCTGCTTTGAGAAGATTCTCACATTGAGAAGACCTATCTTCAAGACACACGGCTCGGCCATACGCGACACCTCACGTTTCTGCACCTGTCTCTTGCTGAGTAATAAGCATCCTTTATGATGTCTGCTCGTTTCTTATTTGAGTTGCATAATAATAGCTTCATGAGCCAATATATGCCGTTCTTGTAATGGAACGGTCCTGTACTCATGAGCCTCAGGAATATCTTGAACACGAGCATCTCTTTTTTTGATGCCCCATTCTTAATCATTGAAAGCGCATCATGATCCATCGCAACTGGAAAAAGCTTATTAGCATAGGCCAGGGATTCATAAACGGCCGCCCCTGCCTTTGCTGAGTGCACAAGCCTGGCAAAGGCATTCCACTCTGCCCTTGATTTATCCAGTCTTTTGATGAACTCGCTTATCTCATAGCTGTACTGTACCATCTTGGATGTTGAGAGCGAGTGACTATATACATGATGTATGCAGAGATGGATGAGAGCCATCTCATCATCGAGAACACGAACTCTTATGCCGTCGATGGAGACAGATTTTGATCTCCTGAAAAGCGAGGAATTTGATATATTGAACGGAGCGTAACTAACCTGTATGCTGGTGTGGAGTTCTACCAGTAATTTTGAGGATGGCTTTATGAAAAGTTCCTGCTGCGTGATGCGGGATTTTTCATCATCAGTCATAGTCAGCATTTTATAGCCGGATTTCAGAAGCGCGTCCTGCGCGCGGCCAAGGTCGTCCTCATTTATCAGAATGTCCAGGTCATCAAAGAACCTAGGCTTTCCATAGTATATCCTGCTCTCAAGGAAGAATCCTTTGAGAAGGATGAAATCAACCTTTTCCTTTCTAAAAGCAGCAGCAACCTCCTCAAGACAGGCCTTGATCAGCATATTCTTTCGGGTAAGATTAATGATATCCTCTTTCATCCTTCTTTTGACCATCACAGGAATATTCTTATCATGCCGAGACCACCTCTCAATCATGAACAGAAATGATTGAGGGGCATTTTCAACAAAACCAAGCCAGTCGATTTTACGTGACAAGAATGATAACCTAAAGTTTTCATACTCATTCCTCAGCCCATGCTTGCAGATAAGACTGATGATTTCAATCTCATAAGGATTAAGAGAGATCCCGCCCATGCCTGCTTAAAACCAAACCCCTTTTATAAAGTTAATGCTTGGAAAAAAACCTGCGTGGGAAGTCGATACTTTTAAAAATCATCAGGGGTTCTCTAGAGCAATGTTGACTGCTGAGCATAAAGAGGTATTGCGACAATTTGGGGAGTCTGGATGGATACCTTTCTACATGCCCTGTCCGGGCGGTTGCAGGTTCTGCTATCACCGCGGCTTCGCTGAACTCTTCCCCTCAGTGAAAATAGAACACCTCCCAAAGTATAACCAAGAATCATTCGAATATATCTATGACCTTCTAAAGAAAGGAGATCAAGGTGCCTTGTTCAAGACCATACGCACCGTCCGGGAGGGAGATGTCCGGCACGGAATCGCATGCGATTATTTCAGCATTGGACTGACAAAAGAGAATTTTGAGAAGCTTGCCAAGCTGAACAAAGGAAAGGACAAACAAATAGTTTTGTACACTACCGGAATCAACGTGGCAAAAGAGGAGCTGGCCTGGCTCACAAAGAGATGCGGATCCCTTGTGCGCGTCTGGCTCTCTGTTATGACCTTCAACGACAGGATCAAGAAGCAGCTAGTCAGTAATCCAGTCCCATCAAAAAAAGTAATGGAACTCCTGATTGTCCTTAAGGGGCCTTATCCTCTATTATTCCATTTTAATTTCAAACAGACAATTGCTGACCTGAAGCAGCTTGAACGCCTGAAGCTGGATGATCCTCAGATAGTAATCATGCTTCTGTACTATAATCGCCTTCATTCAGAAGTTGTCAAACAGATGGCAGATAGGGCGCGGCTTGACTTCAAAAAACTCATCTTTTGGCTGGCAAAAAATTCAGGCAGCTTCAAATTATTAAAAAACATCGAGTTCCAATCACCCTCATGCTGCTATGCTTGGAGATACAGAAATGACATAAGGAGGCTCCTCTCTGATTTCACCTTCACAAAGGATGACCTGCTGATGTGCTCTAAAGGGGCTCTTGAGATCATGCACTTCATGCTTGACAAGAGCGTAGAGATATTCCCCGTCCCAGGTTCATTCGGCGGCTCGATAGATTACACCACAGGCATCACAGGAAAGGATGTGATACGCGAACTTAGGACCATCATCCGAAGGCACAGAGTCAAGCGAGTGTTCCTTCCGGACTCAATATGGTGGATCGAAGAGAGATATGACCTGAATGCGCAGACAAAAGACCTGCTAAAAAAACAATTCCCGGATATAGAGTTTGTAATCATTCACATACCTATCGGAGTGCTCAATGCAAGGCTGGAAATAGAGCATTGCTATGACTATTTCAACTGCGACATAAAGACCACGAAAATGCTGCAGCAAAACAAAGAGCTCTGCCTTGATGCAGCGACGCAATTGAAAGGAGACTTCGGCAAGGTCACAGCCATAGGCTTGATAAGAGAGCTATCAATACCGATCAATGAGGATTCTGAGAGATTATTAAATTCAGTTGATAAAAACATGTTCATGAGAGATGGCTTCCACGAATCATTTGTTTTCGATCACTCGCTCATGGAAAAAGTAATTGACTCAGACCTGAAGATTACAGTGAACTACTATGAGCCGGTCGTCCAGCAGACAAAAGACCTGATAAACAAGATGGCTGCGAAAGCCAACATTAACGGCATAACACGTGCAATAGGACGCTCGGTGCTCAACAGGCTACAGTTGAACAACAGCTCCTCCAAATTATTTTTCAAGAAGGTATTCATCGAGGGAAAAGAACCTGATTCAATAGTGCCTGAAGTGATGGCGCATTTCAGGATGCCTGAATCCGAGAGAAAGACTGTCGAAGAGGATATCTTGTTTTTCACCCAGATATTCAAGTCTCACGAAACCAAATAGAGCGGAAAATTGACCTGAAGAAAGAGGTTTTTTGGCTAGGAGCCGGAGAATGATTTGATGATAAAGACACACAACCAGCGGGAAAGCCCAACGAAAATGCATCTCAGGATTGATGACAGCGCACCTAAAGACCTTGATAACAAGATAGCCCTGCTGAAAAAGGCGATAAGATCAGGAGAAGCCAAAGTTGATTTTGCAGGCACAAGCATGGAACCAATCCTAAAAGTAGGCTATTCTATAATGTTAGGCTCGCCCAAAAACTTGCAGCCGGGAGAGATACTTGTGTTTAGGAAAGGTAATCTGCTTGCCTGCCACAGATTGATACTTGTGAGCGGCAACAGATGCTGCATGAAAGGAGACAACTGCCTTGCTCCAGACCTTCCAGTTCCATATGACGGCGTGATAGGGAGGATAAGCAAAGTCTATGATGCTAATGGTCATATTATACGGCCTGACGCATTAAGGTTGAAATGGCTCATCTTCCATCAGTTGTATTGCAGAGCATATTTTTTCATGGACAAGAATCTGCCAAGAAATCCGGCAGCAAGATTATTCTTGCGTTCAGTTAACACACTCATCGCAAAATTCCTTAGAAGGATATCATTGAAAAGGCAGGATTCTGCAAACCAACCAAAAAAATGAAGCCGAAAGAAACCATCATCTGCTCGGTTTTATGATTGCTTTCTTGGTTGTCTTAACTGGCTGCCAATTCCGGTAAATTTCCTTTGCAATATGGTAATCGTAAGAGCCAAGCATTCTTGAAACCAGCTCAAGGACTGCGGCAAAAGCAACCCATATAATGAACTTGACTCCTTTACCTTCTAATAATCCTATTCCGATACGCGACATTTTCAGGAGATTCTTGTTTCCTGTAGGCCGATAGTATCCGAACTTTTTTTTTGCATCAAGCTGGATCGCGTAGCATCTTCGCCTTTGCTTAATGAATTCATGTAAATTCTCAGGGCCTCTCAGCCTGAACTTAGCCAGTGGGGTATATTTTGAGGTAGATCCTTTCTTCGGAATTACGGTTTCGATATATTGCTCATCACCAGAAATATCAATAGGAATGCTGGGCACCAATTCCTTTCTAAATGCTATGAGCTCTGAAATCTTAAGGCCCTCGCGAGCCAACTGGTGGTGAATATCCCATAACAAGTGATTAGCAAAGCCAAAAAATGAATCTAGAGAGTTGACTACAATGGGCCGGGCTCCTGAAAGCCCAACCCTCTTATCAAAGAAAGGAATGACCAGCCTTTCAAGAGCATCTTTCTCTGGGAGTGTGTCTGCGTTTTCCAGCACAACAATCCCGGAGGAAGCTTTTTTCAGGAAAAGATTGATGGCTGAAATTTTTCCCTCTTTCGACCTTTGGGTTAAAAGTTTTACACGAGAGTCCTTCTTTGCAAACTTTTTGACCACTTTATCTGTACTGTCAGTCGATCCTGATGAAACAACTATTATCTCGCTGATAATTATTTTCGTGGTTTTCTGAGTCAAAAGCGATTGCAGGAGAAGGCCGATATTCTCAGCTTCGTTATAAGCGCAAATCCCTACGCTAATACTTATTTTGTTGCCTATCGTTTGATTCATCTTCATTTTTTTCCGCAGCCAGCCCTTAATCTAAGCAGTGTTATGAAAAAATAAAACATCTCCTTTCCCCTAAGCTTTGACTTCCCGTGTTCTCTGTCTTTAAAGAAAATAGGCACTTCCCCGATCGTGAACCCTTTCTTCTTTGCCAAGAAGAGGAACTCCTCAAAGAAGGAGTAGCCGTTGGACATTATGTTCTCTAAACCTATCTGCTCCAGCACCCTTCGCTTATAAAGGCGGAAAGAGCCAGTGACGTCATGCACCGGCAGGTTAAGCAGCTTGATGGCAAGCCAGTTTGCTCCCTTGCTCATGATCCTCCTATTAAAACCGAAGCTGGTGCCCCCGCCATTGATGTACCTGGAGCCAAGAACAAGGTCGTAATCATTCATGCGGCGGATGAACCTTGGGATGTGCGCAGGATCATGAGATATATCCGCATCCATGCTCATGAACAAATCTGACTTGAAGCGCCTGAGAGCATAAGAAAAACCTTCAATATAAGACCTGCCAAGGCTTCTCTGCAAGGCCTTCCTATGAATAACAAAAACTTTGCCCTTATGCTTCCTGGCAAGAGCATCCAGGACCCCTCCAGTGTCATCTGGAGAATTATCATCAACAAACAACACCCTTGCGTGCCTGTTTGCCTTGAATATTCCTTGCACTAGCAGCTTGGCGTTGTCCTTCTCATTGAAAGTAGGTATGACTATTATAAGGTCTTGCTTCTTAGCCATGCTAATCTGGATGATGAAAGAAGGATATAAAATAGTTTCGTCTCAGGCTCAGCCAGATCATTTGCTCTGTTTAGAATCATTAGCTTTTTAACTTATGATAAAATAATATTTTTCGCATCAGCCGAGCATTATAATCACATCTCCGCCGCTAGCCCTGATGTTCAAGTCACCATTGACATCAGTGGTGAAATTGGAATAAGTAGAATCATCAGCGTATGTGAGCCTCAGCTGGGCGCCTGTTGTGCGAAGAACATCAAGCGAAGTGTCCGGGGTCGTCGTCCCGATGCCGACGTTGCCGCCGTTTGTTATCCTGACCAAATCCGTTCCGTTAATATTTTGATTGCGAAACACAAAACCTCTATCGCCAGAGTAAAAAGTAAGTCCTTCAGCAGGTGAGGCTGCGGCCGCAACAATACCAATGCCATATCTTACATTTGCCCCACCATCATACAATCCAATTAAATCTGCAGGGAAAGAAGCGGCGTTGCCAATATCAAGTTTAGTTCTCGGCCCGGTCGTCCCGATGCCGACGTTGGTTCCGTTCTGGAATATTATTGAGTTGTTGATTATTGTTCCGTTCTGGAATCTTGGTATTGTTCCTGCTGTTGCTCCTTGTGCGCTTATGTTTCCTCCGCTGCTAGCAGCTACTGCGCTGCATTGTACTCCGCTAGTAGTAGTGTTTTCTACGTATTCTCCTTCAGGGCAATTACCAGGCAAAGCCTTCAAGGCTATGGTAGTGTTTTGTGCGGTGTTAGTAGCATCAACAACTGTGGTGGCTGCTTTTAGTCCTATTGTTGTGTTCATTCCTTGTAGGCTTAGGTCTAGGCTTCCGTTCATCATTCTTGCTCCTACTAATGTCATTACTGTTGCGTTCATTGCTCTTGCTCCTACTTCGCTCATAAGAGTTGCGTTCATTGCTCTTGCTCCAACCTCTAATAGTATTGTGTTGTTTTGTGCTGTGTTGGTGGCGTCCACTGTTGTTGTACTGGCCTTTAATGCTATTGTTGTGTTCATTCCTTGTAGGCTTAGGTCTAGGCTTCCGTTCATCATTCTAGCCCCCACTTGTAAGAGTAATGTATTATTTTGTGCAGTGTTAGTAGCATCTATTACGGTCGTGTTAAAGAATCCGAGTACTTGGATGTTAGAGGAAGTGTTTACGCTGTTTATTAGGTTTGTTTCGTTGAATGCTGCTGCTCTTAGGTTTATTGTGTTGTTTAGTTTTGTTTCGTTAAATCTTAGGTATACGTCTCCTGTGTCTGATCCGTTGTATAGGTACAGGTCTCCGCTCGTGTTTACTTTTGTTATGTCTCCGCCTCCTGCTGTGCTTAGGCATATTCCGTCGTCTATGCATACGTCGTTGTTTGTTGTTATGTTTAGGCTTCCGTTTACATGTAAGGTTGCTGTTGGTGTCATTCCAATGCCGACGCCATTTACAAAGATGGTTTTTCCTGTTGCATTGAAGTAGGTGTTTCCTCCTGCTGCGTATATTTCTAGTGCTTGTGAGCCTGTTCCTAGGAAAAAGTCTTCAGAAACATTCATCCATCCTCTTGCCCATATATTATCAAATCGGCTGTATCCAGTATAGGAACTAACCAAGGATGCAAAGAATAATAAGGTTAATATGTAAATTATTTTTTTCATTTTTTACTCACTCCTTTATTATTTTTAATCTATTGGTTCCAAAGAGTTTTATTTTTGAACTCAAATAAAGCTTGATAACATAGCTTTTGTATCCTTTAATATTAACAGTTGAGCTGTTAAGCCAGTTGCTTGTGCTGCCCATCGTATCATTGGCTTGGCAGCTGAAAGTCCAGTTTTGTTCTTTTACTAATAGATTGCTTGTTATGGTGTCTACATTTACTTCTAATGATTGAGAATAGTTGCTGGTTGTTGTTCCACTGGTATTCAGTTCATTGTTAAGATACCATATATAGTTATAAGTGACATTATCATCATCAGCATCAGTTGCATTGCACAATCCTAGTAAATTATCATTATCATAAGCAACTGCAGGGCTTATCCTTGGAGTATTCATGACCGGATCAGAATTGGTTATTGACACATTGGTTTCTTTTTCTCCAGCACTATAAGCAGTTCCATCATAAGCCCTGCTCCTGACTCTTATAGTATCATGAGCATCAACCACCTGGATAGTATAAGTATTAGTTGTTGAATAGGCTTGTCTGGTGGTGCTGTCGTTTATATTGTAAAACTCATACTCATAAGTAATACTGTCACCAGGGTCTGCATCATTGCTTCCGCTTGCAGTCATATCCAACTCAATGCCTACATAAACAGTGCCTGGGCTGGATGTCAGACTGGTGGGTGTGATGGGAGGGCTGTTCTGCACAGTTAGTGTATTGGAATTATATGGTGTGGAATTATCAGTTCCATCATTTGCAATTATTGTGCAGTTCAGAACATTATTTTTTACAAATGAAGAGTTGGTAATGTTTTTGGTTGTTACACTTTCAACTCCATCAACATACCACTGATAATAAAACGTGATTAGGTCTCCGTCTACATCTGTTGTTGTTCCATTTACACAACTAACCTCGGAAGTGTTTTTATAAACAGTTACAGGAGATAAAGTCGGGGTTGTTGTAACAGGTTTTGAATTATTGATTGTTAAAACACTGCTGTTCACCCATAAGCTTAAGTTTTGGGTATCATTAGCCAGACAGCCGAAAGTCCAGTTTTGTCCTTTGGCTAAATTACCGCTTGTTATATTAGCTACATTTATCTCTACTCCTTGGGTGTAATTATCTGTTGTTTGCCCGCTGGTGTTTAGGTCATTGTAAAGATACCATCTGTAATGATAATACAGCTTGCTACTATCACTATCAGTGGCATTACACCACCCTATGAGTGTGTCATTTGCATAAGCAGTTGTTGGTGTTATCCTGCTGGTATTCATTTCTGGCGGGACATTAGGAGTGGTTCTGTTAACACTAACAATATCTATTTCTGCATACTCGTTTGTCTTGTCCATAAGGGTTCTGAATCTGAGTTTTAGAGTGGTTCCAAATCCATATGGTGTGAGATTAATTATGTGGGAGCTTGAATTGGTTCCTCCGGTAGCAGTCCATACAACATTCTCCCATTTTGTGCCTGTCACATTATAAATATCTAAAACTAGGTATTCGCCAGCATCCAGTCCTGTAATCCCCCAGTTAAAAGTCAGGCTGGCGTCTTGAGAATCACTAGTATTAATATCAATGCTTGTTAAATTACACCCAGTACCGCAGCCATCACCATGAGCAACATTAGAGCCTACCTCGGTTATTGCTGTCTTGAAGCTCTCGGTAACCCAACCACCATCACCAGTCTCAGTCCAGTTGCCATTCCATTCTCCGTTTTCAAAAGAGTCAAAGAACTTGTTATCTAAGCCTGCAAAAACTGGTTTTATATTTAAACATAAGCATATTATAATCATACTCATTCCAACCAATAGTTTAAACTGATTCATCATTAGTAATAATATCTCCTTTTATCCTTAACAACCCATCAGAAGTGAGAATTGATTTTCTTACACTGCCAAGATAGATTTGCGCAGCCGAGGAATTAACAACCAAAGTCCAATTACCAATAGTGAAATTGCCTTGAGTAAGATTAACATTCAAAGGCGTGCTTGTTTCAGTGGTTGTATTAGTCCAACCTCCTGTTCCATCAGCACTTCCTCCAACCACTGCGCTGCATTGTACTCCGCTAGTAGTAGTGTTTTCTACGTATTCTCCTTCAGGGCAATTACCAGGCAAAGCCTTCAAGGCTATGGTAGTGTTTTGTGCGGTGTTAGTAGCATCAACAACTGTGGTGGCTGCTTTTAGTCCTATTGTTGTGTTCATTCCTTGTAGGCTTAGGTCTAGGCTTCCGTTCATCATTCTTGCTCCAACTTGGACTAGTAGGGTGTTGTTTTGGGCAGTGTTAGTAGCATCAACAACTGTGGTGGCTGCTTTTAGTCCTATTGTTGTGTTCATTCCTTGTAGGCTTAGGTCTAGGCTTCCGTTCATCATTCTTGCTCCAACTTGGACTAGTAGGGTGTTGTTTTGGGCAGTGTTAGTAGCATCAACAACTGTGGTGGCTGCTTTTAGTCCTATTGTTGTGTTCATTCCTTGTAGGCTTAGGTCTAGGCTTCCGTTCATCATTCTTGCTCCTACTAATGTCATTACTGTTGCGTTCATTGCTCTTGCTCCTACTTCG